>Ga0209181_10002088_pt1 | contig 33337 bp, 34 predicted proteins | sample MAT05_FD_187208 | JGI IMG/M metagenome (GOLD analysis project Ga0209181, IMG submission 187208) | Freshwater microbial communities from Lake Fryxell liftoff mats and glacier meltwater in Antarctica - MAT-05 (SPAdes) (version 2) | ecosystem: Environmental > Aquatic > Freshwater > Ice > Liftoff... | reverse complement strand
TAAAGCTGCCAATTTATTAAAATTGCCAGTAGAAGGGGCAATTGTTTGCGATAAGCCCATCTGCACATTAAGTACTAAAATAAAAAGCAGGCAAAGGAAATTTTTTTTCATTGAGTTAGTTTTTTGTGTGGCTAAGATAGAGTTATTTTTTATCTGACAGAGTCAATCTTGTAAATGCTTCAGATATTTTCTGCTTAACAAAATGGCTAATAATGCACCAATAGTATCTGCCACCCAATCCCAAAGATCAAAACTGCGGCCCGGTATCCAAAAATGCTGAATAAATTCTGTGGTAATCCCCCACAAAGAAATGCAGATAGCTATTTTTAGAAAATAATTTTGTTTTTGGGCAGCGGGCAAATCTCTTTTGTAAACAGGGCGCATAAACAAATAACCCATCAGGCTAAAAATACCGACATGAATAATTTTATCCAGCTTTATCAGCTCTGTCCAGCTACCGAGCTCAGGTAAATCGTTACCTGGTGTACACATAAGCACAAGTACGATCAGCCACCAAATGAAGGCTGGGGTATAACCATTAAACCAGGATTTTATTGTGGCCATTAGAAAAAGGGTGTCCCTGCGTTTTAAAAAAACAGAGAGCATATTTTTGTACGCTCTCTGAATATATTGTAAAATAAAATGTATTAATGAAAAGTGAAAACTTAAGAATTATAGCATCAAAAATTTAGCTTACCAACGATTCGTAAGCCGCCGCATCCATCAAAGATTCAATATCTGCAGGGTTATCTACCGTCATTTTTATCATCCAGCCTTCGCCATAAGGATCACTGTTTACAAGTTCCGGATTAGCTTCCAGTGCAGGGTTTACCTCTGTAATGGTTCCTGCCGCAGGCAAAAAAAGATCGCTTACTGTTTTTACAGCTTCCACTGTGCCAAAAACTTCTTCTGCCGATAATGTTTTTCCTGTTGAATTAATATCTACATACACAATATCACCTAACTCATGTTGTGCAAAATCGGTAATACCGATGGTGGCAATGTTACCTTCCAAAGAGATCCACTCATGGTCTTTGGTATATTTTAAATTAGCAGGAAAACTCATTTTTAATTATTTATAAGTTATTAAAATTGTTGCCGCAAGTTATAATTTTTTTTATCAGTTTCCGCATCATTCTCACTGCAAACATTTCTAAAAATTTTAATATACGTCATGTCATCCTAAAACTTTTTAAACGGCATAAACCTTTGGAACCCTTATTTAATTATTTCCATTTTCATCCTGATATCACCCAGTGGCCTGTTGGCCGCATCTTTGGGTACACTGGCAATTTTATTGATTACTTCTACACCAGTTTCCACTTCTCCAAAAACGGTATAAGCAGCATCCAGTTGGGCGGTGCCTCCCACAGTTTTATACATCTCCCTTTGCTCTAAGGTATATTTAAAGCCCTTTTGTTGTTCCAGCATATTTAACTGTTCGTCGGTATAAATTTTGCCCTCTACCAGGTAAAACTGGCAGGCGCTGCTGGCTTTTGCGGGGTTGCCGTCACGTGCTGCAGCAAGCACTCCTTTTTTATGATAAAGCGTAGAGTTAAATTCTGCCGGAATCCGGGGCATCGTATCGCCACCATTACCTAATCTTGTTCCGGGTTGAGCATACTTACTCGTAGGATCGCCTCCCTGTATCATAAACTGGGGAATAACCCTGTGAAATAAAAGGCTGTCGTAAAACCCATCTTTTACCAGTTTTACAAAATTATTTCTATGCAAAGGTGTGGAGTCTGATAATTTAATAACCATCACGCCAGAATCTGTGGTAATACGGATACGTATTGGGCCTGGTTTAACCTTAGCCAACATTGGTTTAGCGGGTTTATTACTGGTAGCCACGTTTTTTTTCTGTACGGGTTTTTGGCTTTTGTGCCAAACCATCGCTGGCTGCCATTAATAAAATAAGCAGGTTAATTACATAAACAAGACGAAACCTATTAATCATATACCTGGAAATTTTTCTAATTATTATATGTGATAACTTTTTACCCGTCAAATCTAAGAAGATTGAACTCAAGTAGAAAAAAAATTGATTTACCGGTCTTTAAAAATTTAAATTGCTAAAATACAGGAGCACATGGTCTTTTAAAAAATTTTCCTGTTCATAAGTATCAAATTCCGGCAGTGCTTTTAATTGTGTGAAGTGTGGCCAGCCTTCATCGTCCAACCCATCCAGCTTGTAATAAGCGCTGGCCGAAAGGATGGTACAGATAGCAATATGCATCAGGTCCTGCTTTTGTTCTTTGCTAAATTCCTGTGGTCCCTGGCCCAGTTCCTGCACACCAATAAGCAGCAAAACACCATTCATATCGGGTTTAATATCAAATTTTTCTTTTAGTTTAATACGCAGCTTTAACCAGCGTACCTGCAAATCTTCTTCGGCGTGTAACATAATTGCAAATGTATGCAATGCTGTTTATTAACCCCGACAGCGGTTGCAACCCTTTCCGTTGGTTATGTATAGGTGATGGCAATTCAGACAGTTCCTGCAAATTAAAAAGCAGCCTTTATCTTTGCGGAAATAGGGAAAATTTAAAAAGCAACAAACAAATGTTACAGATCAATTATATAAAACAGCATACTGACCTTGTAAAGGAAAAACTAAGAGTAAAAAACTTTGCCAATATTGAGTTGGTAGATGAGTTGCTGCTACTGGATGAAGAGCTGCGCAAACAAAAAATAACAACCGAAAGCCTGCAGGCGTTGATTAATACTGCTTCCAAAGAAATTGGAATGCTGATGGGGAAAGGCGACAAAGAAGCTGCTGAGCAAAAAAAAGGCGAGGTGGCCAAATGGAAAGAAGATTTAAATGCCAATAAAACGGCATTGGATAACCTGGAAGAAACTTTTAATTCAAAAATATTATTGCTTCCCAACCTGCCACATAGCAGCGTGCCCAAAGGGAAAACGCCGGAAGATAACGAAGTGGTGAATGAGGGTGGTACGATTCCTGAATTGATGGCTTCGGCTAAGCCTCACTGGGAGTTGATAAAAGATTACGACCTTATAGATTTTGAAACCGGCGCAAGGCTTACCGGTAGTGGGTTTCCGGTTTATAAAGGAAAGGGTGCCAAACTGCAGCGTGCACTTATTCAATATTTTTTAGATTATAATACTTCTGCAGGATATACAGAATATGCACCACCATTGATGGTAAATGAAGCCACGGCTTATGGTACCGGCCAGTTGCCGGATAAGGAAGGACAGATGTATCATATAACTGCCGATGGGTTTTACCTGATACCCACTGCCGAAGTGCCGGTTACCAATATTTACGCCAACGAAATAGTGAAGGAAAATGATTTGCCAATAAAGATGACGGCCTATACACCCTGTTTTAGAAGAGAGGCAGGAAGTTTTGGTGCCGATGTAAGAGGGCTAAACCGCCTGCATCAATTTGACAAAGTAGAAATTGTGCAACTGGTGCACCCGGCAAAAAGTTATGATATACTGGAAGAAATGGTTAATCATGTAGAACGCCTGCTGCAGTTCCTGGAACTGCCATACCGCATACTGCGTTTATGCGGTGGCGATATGAGCTTTACTTCTGCCCTCACTTACGACTTTGAAGTGTATAGCGCAGCCCAGCAAAAATGGCTGGAAGTAAGTTCTGTAAGTAATTTTGAAACCTTTCAAACCAACCGTATGAAGATTCGTTATAAAGATGGAGAAGGTAAACCTCAATTAGTTCATTCACTCAATGGATCATCGCTTGCCCTGCCACGTATTGTGGCAGCGCTGCTGGAAAATAATCAAAAAGAAGATGGGATACATTTACCCAAAGCTTTGCATGTTTATTTTGGGGCTGCGGTTATAAATTAATGCCACTTTATAGCAATATTAAAAGGTCAATAAGTCAATGTGTTTTTAGATACATTGACTTATTTTTTTTAGTTAAGTAATTAAATTTGGTACGCTACCTTTCCCGGTGCAGTATTATTTGTAGTTAATGCTTTTATTTTCTTATTCATCACATAAAACCAAAGTGGAGGAAACAGTGACAGGATCATACTTCCCGGATATCCGGTTGGTAATTGTGGTGCATCATCATGATGTTGTAAAACCTGGTATTTACGGCTTGCCATGTAATGATGATCACTGTGCCGGCTTAGCTCAAATAACATGATGCGGCCCAGTACATGATTGCTGTTCCAGCTATGATGCGGAAGGGTTCTTTCAAATTTTCCCGGGCTGTTTTCTTTTCGCTGCAATCCGTAGTGTTCAATATAGTTCACGGTTTCTAATAACAGGATGCCAATAAAAGCAGCGGCTAAAAAATAAAGCATAACTGTAACGCCAAAGAAAAACCATATTACTGCTACCAATACTATTTGAATTAAATGAGCCTGTAGCATTTCGTTTTTGTAATGAATCTTATGGCCATATTTTTTAAATGAGTCTTCATTGGCAATCTTCCAGGCGCTGAGATAAGAATAAATAATTGTTCTTAAGTAAAATGTGTAAACCGATTCATTGTAGTGGGCACTGCTGGGATCTTGCGGCGTGGCCACATGTTTATGATGTCCTTTGTTGTGCTCTATAAAAAAATGCATATACAACGATGTTGCCAACAGCATTTTAGCCATGGCCTGTTCTGCCTTGTTTACCCGGTGGCCCAACTCATGACCTACATTGATACCAAAAGTGCCGCACAGCAAACCCATGGTATATATGCGTCCTGTAATTTCCCACCATGCCAAATTATTTTGTTGCATGGCAAATAAAAAATATACCAGCGCTCCATATTGCATAGGTACAATAATATATAACATATAATCATACCATCTGTTGGCTTTTGCAAGATCTTCTTCTGCAGCACTCATATTTTTATGATCGGGGTTTAACAATAGTTCGAGGCCGGGCAGCAATACCCACGCATAGAGCATGGGAGCCCAGGTGATCCAACCCGTAAAACTAAAAGAAGCGATGGCAAGCAGGTACATAATTACCGGCGATAAATATTTAAAGGCATGAGCAGTCATAAAAAAAATTATTACTCAATTTACAAAAACATCTTTAGCTCACATCGAAGTTTAAGGAATAAAAATTATTATCCCAAAACTGTTAAACGTTTACAAAAACAAGGAGTCTTATAACCGTCTTTCTTAAATTTATAGTATGATAATTTCCAATCGTTTAAAAAATCAACACCTGTTATGGCGCTCTGCCTTTGGCCCTATGGCAGAAAATGCTGCTTCACTGGATGACCTTTCTCAAAAAAAATTATGGGCACTGCTTTTAAAAACTTCATCCAAACAACCAACAAAAATACAGGTGGCCCAAAACCTGGTGGATGGTTTATACAATGGTGTGCAGGATCTTGCTATGCAAAATGAATTAACCAAAGCAGAAGCAGGTAGAAAGAGAAGGCAGCAATCGAGGGATGAGCTTAAAAATCTGAACCTGATGTGGCTGGATGAAATGATAAACAGCGAAGCACAATTAAGGGAGAAAATGAGCCTTTTCTGGCATGGGCATTTTGCCTGCAGGGTAATTAATAGTTTTTTTCAACAGGAATTGTTGCATACTATCCGCACAAATGCGTTAGGAAATTTTGGGGAGATGCTCAAAGCTGTAAGTAAATCGCCCTCCATGTTGCAGTTTCTCAACAACCAGCAAAACCGCAAAGGAAAACCCAATGAAAATTTTGCCCGTGAAGTAATGGAATTGTTTACCATGGGGCGTGGAAATTATACTGAAAAAGATATTAAAGAAGCAGCCAGGGCTTTTACAGGATGGGGGTTTAACCTGCAGGGGGAATTTGTATTTAGAAAAAATCAACATGATACCGGGTCTAAAACTTTTCTTGGCCGCACCGGCAATTATGATGGCGATGATGTGCTGAATATTTTATTGGAACAACCACAAACAGCAGTGTTTATTACCCAAAAACTATATAAGTATTTTGTAAATGAAAATACCGATGACAAAAACGTACAATGGCTGAGCCAGCGTTTTTATGATAGTAATTATGATATTAAAAAATTGCTGGAAGATATCTATAACAGCGACTGGTTTTACACAGAAAAAAATATAGGCAACAAAATAAAATCACCCATTGAATTACTGGCAGGCATTCGCAGGCTGCTGCCATTGGAGCTGGATAATGATCAGTCTCAGTTATTGTTTCAAAAAGTATTGGGGCAAATATTGTTTTACCCACCCAATGTAGCAGGCTGGCCCGGCGGACGAACATGGATTGACAGCAGCACACTGATGGTGCGCCTGCAAATTCCGCAGGTGTTGGCAGCCAAAGAATCATTGACCATCCGGGCAAAAAATGATGATGATGTTAATATGGGACAGATGATGGAACAGCAACAGAGAATCAATAAAAATAAAATGTATACCAGCAAGGGAGCATCTGCCAGTATTGAATGGGTACCGGTTATCAAAATATTTGAAAAGACGAAAAGAGAAAACCTGGCGCAAAAAATTGCAGATATATTGCTTCAATCTAAAAGCAGGCTTGATACAAAACTGCTGGATAAATATATTGCATCAGACAGCAGGGAAAATTTTATTAAAACTGCCGTCATTCAATTAATGACTACACCGGAGTATCAGCTATGTTGATGTGAAACTTTTAGCCATTAGCTAAACAACAACACATAGGTTGCTTATATTAAAATACGACACAAATTAATAATATTGGCTAATAGCTTTTTGCTAATGGCCCAAAGCTCAATTAAAAGCTATGATCATTAAACGTAAAGAATTTTTGCAGATAGGTTCGTTGGCCACCTCAACCATGTTGCTTCCAAAATTTTTGAAAGCATTTGAACAAAAAAATATGGTTCCTGCAGGTAATAAGGTAGTAGTTGTCATTCAGTTTAGCGGGGGCAACGATGGCTTAAATACAGTAATACCCATTACCAATGATATTTATTACAGAGAAAGGCCAAGGCTTGGAATAGCCAAAGACAAAGCATTGGGCCTTACAGGCGATGTGGGTCTAAATCCTGCATTGGAAGCATTTAAAGAATTGTATGATGATGGCAGCCTGGCTGTTTTAAACAGTGTGGGTTATCCAAATCCTGACCGTTCGCATTTTCGGAGTATGGATATATGGCATAGTGCCAGTGCAAGTAATGAGTATGTGCACACCGGCTGGCTTGGCCGCTACCTGGATGCACAATGTAATGGCTGCGACAAACCTACACAGGCACTGGAGATTGATGATGTATTAAGCCTTGCATTAAAAGGCAATGAAAAAAATGGCCTTGCTTTTACCGATCCACGCAGGTTGTATAGCAGCAGCAATGAAAAATTTTACAAAGAGATCAATGCCTCACATCAATCATCAGAAGCAACAGTAGATTATTTATACAAAACGATGAGTGAAACCCTGAGTAGTGCAGATTATATTTTTGAGCAGAGTAAAATACATCCTGCAAACGGTGTATATCCCAATACAGAGTTGGGGAAAAATTTAAAAACGATTTCATCGCTCATTATGAGCGATATCAATACCAAAGTTTATTATGTATCGCTGGGTAGTTTTGATACACACGTAAACCAGGAAGCACAACAAAAACGTTTGTTTACAGAACTGAATGATGCGGTAAAAGCTTTTACCACCGACCTTAAAAAGAACAACCGTTTTGACGATGTGCTGATGATGACCTTTTCTGAATTTGGCCGCAGGGTATCGCAAAATGCCAGCAACGGAACCGATCATGGTACAGCCAATAATATGTTTTTTATCAGCGGAGGATTAAAACAAAAAGGTATTTTAAATGATATGCCCAACCTGGCCGATTTAAATGATGGCGACCTGAAACACAAAGTAGATTTTCAAAATGTGTATGCTACCGTTTTAAATAAATGGCTGGGCAGCGATGATAAAAAAATACTGGGGAAACAGTATGATTATTTGAAGTTTATTTAAAAAGTAAAAATTCAAAAGTAAAAATTCAAAAAGTGCAGCCTGTTTTTAGAGCTGCACTTTTTTTGTTGCCGGATTTTATGCAATAATAGCATCTGCCTGCTTTCCTAAAAATTTAGAAATACTAATTCCATTCAGCTTTGCATAATTTTTAAGTTGTTTTACTTTTTCTTTATTAATACTTTTGGATTCTGATGTATTAAAACTTTCGCATATTTTTAAGTTGAAAAAAATTGTTTCATGGCTCACGATTTATTATTCTGGAAAAAGGAGAAAAGGAAGCTAAACAAGTTGATTTTGTTAATCGTATTATCCCTGAACTAATGTCTTCATCAAGTATACAAATGGAAATTATTGCAGAATTAAAATAGTATACAAATAGTCCATGACCGTCAAAAATAACGTCAGGCACATTTGGCATTAAAAAGAGCATTGTATATTATGCAGGGAGTTGTAATTTGTTGTATAGCGATCGGCAATGCAAGAGTGAGACACAATCAAAGTTTAATATTAGCGATACTGTTGGTTTCAAAAAAATATAAATGTCAATGCCTGAACAACAAAACATAGAATACAAACAAAGCTGGCACGATGATTACCTGAAATGGGTTTGTGGATTTGCAAACGCCAATGGTGGCGTTATTTATGTTGGCAAAGATGATAATGGCAAAGTTGTAGGTATTAGCGATTATAAAAAACTAATGGATGAATTACCTAACAAGGTAAAAGATTTGATGGGGATTTTGGTTGATATAAACCTGAATGATGAAAATGGCTTATACTACCTTGAAATAGTTACCCCACCTTATGCAGTGCCTATTTCTTTACGTGGCAGATACTATTATCGTAGTGGAAGTACAAAACAGGAGTTGATTGGCACTGCACTCACAGATTATCTACTTCGTAAAAGTGGTAAGACGTGGGACGAAGTAACAGAACCTACAGCTACCTTCGATGACATTGATGACAATAGTTTAAAATCTTATATAGCTGCATCAGTTCATGCAGGTAGGATTGTGGATGCTGAAGGAATAAGCAAAGGAGATTTGCTTGCTAAACTTCGTTTGACAGATGACAACGGCAACATTAAAAGAGCAGCAATTATTTTGTTTGGAAAGAACCCTGCAAAATTTTATAACAATTGCGTGGTAAAAATAGGTCGCTTTGATAAAGACAGCAGCGACCTTAAGTTTCAGGAGACCGTGGAAGGCAACATTGTTTATTTACTGAAAGAAGTTCCCGAACAATTAAACCGAAAATTCTTAACCCGTGCTGTTTCATTTGAAGGTATGCAGCGGATTGAAAAGGGTGAATATCCTGTTGCTGCGCTTCGTGAAATGTTACTCAATGCATTGGTGCATCGTAATTATTTAGGTTCGTCAGTAGTGCAAATGCGTATGTTTGATAACTACTTCAACATATGGAATGAAGGTGAATTACCTGCGGGTATTAGTTTGGATTCTCTCAAACGCCAGCATCCTTCACGCCCAAGAAATATTTTGATAGCTGATGTTTGTTTTAAAGGTGGTTACATTGATGCGTGGGGAAGTGGCACATTAAAAATTATCAGTACTTGCAAAGAAGCAGGTTTACCACACCCTGAAATTCTTGAACAGGATGCTGGTATTTTAGTAACGCTGTTTAGAAACAAATACAGTAAGGAGCAGTTGGTAAAAATGGGATTGAATGAACGGCAGGTAAAAGGGGTATTGTATGTGTTGGAGAATGGGAGCATTACAAATAGCCAGTATAAGCAAGTAGGCAATACTTCCGAAAGGACTGCTTTACGTGACCTTGAAGAATTAAGAATTAAACGGGTTTTGATAAAAACAGGGTTAAAGAAAGGAACATCTTATAAACTTGTTGATGGCTGATTTATGGCGGGAATGTGGCGGTTATGGCGGTTATATGGCGGATAATAAATGGCCGCTAATTCGAAAGGAATTGGCCATTTGAAAGAAAAAAAGAGCTATAAATAAAATTTCCTCATATCAAATACAACTATTCAAATCTGTTTTCAAAGGTAGAGAAGAAGTGTTTGCAATTCGTTGGGAAAGGAGAATAAAAGCGGTTAAATCCCTGCATCTTTTACGACCAGTATATATATCGTATCCACAAAATGAAAGGCGGCACTTTTCAGAATGATAATACTTAGACCTACTCAAAACTCACAGACAAGGAAATTGCCAAAATCAGAAAACAATATTTAGACAACAAACAAAAAAAGAAATAATTATGGCAGATAAATTCAAAACAGTTTCCCTTGACTCTATGCTTGACAAGCACATTGGAAAACGTGGAACTGCCAGGCGTGACAAATTTTAAAATGAATTACGCATTGACTTGTTAGGACAAGCTATCAGGCAAGCACGCCAGGAACGCAATTTGACACAAGAGCAATTAGGAGAGCTTGCTGGTGTGCAAAAAGCTCAAATTTCAAAGATTGAGAATAGCGTTAAAAATGCACGGTTTGAAACTATCATAAAAGTATTTGAAGCTTTAGGCGCCAAAGTGACTTTTAATGTGGAACTCAATAAACAAAAATTGGCACACTAACAAAATGCCGAATGCACAACATTAAGAATAGTAGCCGAAATCCACACATATAAGTCCCGCAATTAAATAATTTGCATAGCATTTGCAAATCACACTTATTAATAATAGCATCAATTAGCCATGCTGAATTGTCCGGCGCTACCTGGTCGCAAAATTTGGCAGAATAAGTTTTATAGTAATTGTCCCTGTATAAATTACATGGCTCTCTATTCACAAATACTAACCTGCATTTTAGCTATTAACATTGTGTGTATATTTAGCAGGCGGTGGCTGTTCTTCTCACAAACTCAGGTTGTACTGTTATTGTAAAGCAACAGCTAACAATTGAAAAAAATAAATAAAGTACTAAACCTTTTGGAAAAGTAGCAGTCTGAGTTTTAAACCAATTTATAACTGTATGAAACATTTTAAAATCCTCTTATTACTGTCACTTACATTTTTAGGATGTAACAAAGCAGAACCACAACCCAACAGCAATGAATCAATGTATTTTCCTTCAAATACTGATACTGACTGGGAAACTAAATCTATATCAGATTTGGGTTGGAACCAAAATGCTGTACAGCTATTAAAAGATTATCTCATTCAAAAACATACAAAATCATTTATGATTCTTGTAAATGGCAGAATTGTAATGGAAGAATATTTTAACGGGCATAACCAAAATGCATCCTGGCAATGGAATAGTGCGGGCAAAACATTGGTAGCTACCACAACAGGAATTGCTCAACAGGAAAATTTACTCAATATTAATAACAAGGTCTCTCAATATTTAGGTACAGGCTGGACAAGTGAACCGATAGCAAAAGAAAACCTGATAACAACAAGGCATTTGCTTACAATGACTTCCGGAATTAATGATTCCAGCAATTTTGTAATTACTTCAAATTTAACTTACATGGCAGATGCCGGAACAAGATGGTCTTACCATAATGTTTTTCAAAAACTGATGGATGTTGTTGCTGCAGCAAGTAATCAAAACTTTGAATCTTATTTCAACAGCAGGCTAAAGAACAAAATAGGGATGGACGGCTTCTGGAATAACGGACTTATATTTAAATTATACAACAGTAACACCCGTAGCATGGCAAGATTTGGATTACTTGCTCTTAACAAAGGGAAATGGAAAAATGAGCAAATAATAAACGAAACTTTTTTTAACGAAAGCGTTAGTACATCACAAAGTATAAATCCATCTTATGGTTATTTGTGGTGGCTAAATGGTAAAGCCAATTATATGGTACCTGGGGGGCAAACCATTTACCAGACAGCACTTGTGCCAAATGCCCCGGCAGATATGTATGTAGCAATGGGTGCAGAAGATCAAAGAATTTATGTAATACCGAGCAAAAATATGGTTGTAATAAGAATGGGTGATGCATCAGATCCGGCAAATCCCAATTTTGCACTTTCGGGATTTGATGCTGCTGTTTGGCAAAAAATAAGTGCTGTAATTAATTAAAAAATTATTTTTAAACTAATATCACTCATAAGCGAAAACAACAAACAGCCATCATTACGAAGATTAACCAAAGGCCCACATAAAAAAGCCCCGCAAATACTTTAACTGCGGGACTTTTTGTTATCTGCCTCCCGGCACACAAGTTGTTTGTTGACCGGCGCATGGCAGAATATGTTTGATAGCAGTGGGTTCCACTGTATAAATTACCTGGCTTTCTGTACACAAATATTATCCTGAATTATAGCTATTAACATTGCGTATATTTGATAGGAGGAGAGTGGTTTTTTCACAAACACACGTTGTTGGCAATGGCACAGCAGTCACTTTTAAATTTCATAAGAGATTGACGCAACACTTTTACTATTAATATTGTCATTATGATTATGAGACACTTTTTAATTCTACTACTCTTAGTTTCTTTCATACCTGCATTAGGACAGCAAAAAAACAAATTGCAAGTAAGTTTTCAATTGCAGCCCGAATTGACATTTCATCAAAACCAATATTCTTATAGGTGGAGGGAAAAACATACAAAATCCACTTTTAATATTGGATTTTCAACAGCGGTACAATATAACTTTACTAACCGTTTATTTGTTGATATTGGCTTAGGATATCTTTCACGAAAACTAAATACAAGTGTTTTTCTTGACCAGGCAACATTGCCGGCACCGCATTATAGTGCAACCAAAGAGCTAAATCACACCCAACATCTTTCATATAGGACATTACAAATTCCAGCTAATTTTGGATATAAATTTATTAATAAACAAACATTTAATTCCTACTTTGTTTTAGGCGTTTCAGCAAATTACTTACTGAATGCTAGCTATAAAGTTGGTAATCCACAATATGATGACACCTATAAAAAAGATTATTGGCAAGGGGTTTCTTTTAATGGCGGTTTAGGTGCTGATATACGCTTAATAAAGAACATCTTCTTGTTTAATTCTATTACTTACTCATTTATCAACCCTGTGCAAGCTGACAAGTTTTTATTTAGTCAGGATGAAAAGGAAATTGCATTACCTCATAATTATTTAAGAGTAAGCACAGGAATCAAAATACCATTGTAGGTAGAAGGGCCACTACAGCTAATAATGTTTGTATTAAAGAAAGCCCCCGTCCAAAATAATTTGAAAAAAATAAAGAGCCTCCGAACATTTAAGATCGTAAGCTTTTTGCAATACGATGTTTAGTGAGACCGCTTTAGAACTTCGCTATTTATTTAAGGGGTTTTCTGCTACCTGTTCATCAAGCGTGGTAAAATAAATTTTATGGCGGTTAGTTCCCTGTATAAATTGCATGACTTTTTATATACAGATACTAACCTGCATTTTACCTAATAACATTGTATGTATATTTGTTTTGCGGAGGGTAGTTTTTTCTCAAACTCCCGTTCTTCAAGCAGGTCTATTTGCTTCAAGTTCAAAGAAACAAAAATTGGCGACTTTAAATAATTTCGACTAAAATAAATCTGACAAAATTCTATTAACAGTACAACAGTAGTAATAAAGCGTACAAATGAATATTGTAACCGTCTCAGAAACTATGGCGTTTATATTGACGGAAAAAAAGTGGGAACTATAGCTAATAGTACAACTAAGGAGTTCAGTGTTTCACCAGGACAGCATTCAATTTCTACTAAAATTGATTGGGGCAGCAGTCGGACACAATCTTTTGACATCAGCGGGAACGAAATGAAAATGTTTGAAGTAGGCGCCTTCAGACACAGTAAATGGCTTATGCCGACAACGATGTTTGTGGTCGTGTTGAGTTACATAATAAAATTGAAATATGACTTTGTATACTTGTATTATTTACCCCTTCCTATTTTTCTTTTGCTAGTTTACTATTTTACATTAGGACGTAAGCGGTATTTAAATCTGACAGAAGCAAACTCACAACAGGAAGAGAATAGCTCCGTCTTGACTGAAGTCCCCAGCCAACATTAAGATCAAACGCCAAACGCCCCCCAGGAAATAGCCCCGCAATTATAGTATTTGCTCGGCTTTTGTTTACCTCCCGGCACACAAGTTGTTTGTTGACCGGCGCCGGTAAAAATAAAAAAAGAGCAGCCATACTATATGCTGCTCTTTTTAATTTTAAATTTTTACTTTTTAATTAAATTAACTCACCCCTTTTTCTTTCATGATCCTGTTCAGCCATTTCAACATCGCAAAAATGATGAAAGTGGCTATCATGAGTAATACAAAATTCACCCAAAAGAAATTGGCTTTATCTTCATACCCATCCCACATGGTGGCCAGTATGCCCGATAATTTATTGCCGATGGAAGTAGCCAGGAACCAGCCGCCCATCATCAATGCAGTAATGCGTACCGGGCTTAATTTAGATACAAGCGATAATCCCATGGGGCTTAACAATAATTCGCCCACCGTAACCACACCATAAGTTCCCATGAGCCACCATACACTCGCTTTTTCTGCACCGTTGTTGGTTATATATACAGCAGCCACCATCACCAATACCGAAAGCGCAGTGATTAATAATCCAAATGCAATCTTAGTAGCAGTAGAAGGTTCTTTATTTTTTCTTCGGAGAAATGCAAAGAAAGCCACCACAAGTGGCGTTAATAAAATAACCCAACCCGGGTTGATAGACTGGCTGAGCGGTGTACTCCACAAAGTAGCTTTGGCACCCTCTGCAGGTAGTTTTTGTGGCAGTACATTTTTAAAATAAGAAGGATAATTATATTCCTTCATCACCAGTCCGTCTTTTTTCTGTATCCTGAATTGTGCATCATATAAATTAACTGAATCTTTTTGATAGCTAACTTCTTCTGCAAGGTTTACTCCCCTGAAAACATCACCGGCAGTGCCGCTTACCTGCCTGTCGGTGTAAGTGTCTGCCCAGATGGTGAGTGCTGTTCCGTTTTGTTTAAATACAGCCCAGAACATAATTACAGCAGCAAAAATGGCCAGTAAAGCTCCAATGGGTCTCTTTTCATCAGGCGAAGCTTTTAAATAAAGAGAGGCATAAAAATAAATAACAGGGATACATGCAAATATGAATGCATCATTACTATCGCTCTGAAAAATATTGCCGGGTATGAGCCAGCCCAATACACCCGCTACCACAGAAGGCACCAGTATGGTAAGAACGATTTTGCTGAAAGGCATATCTTCTTTGGTCATTGGTTTGCGAATATCTGCATTGGCATAATGCCTGGTGCCGGAGATGAATATGATTACGCCTAAAAACATCCCAATACCGGCCGCAACAAATGCATATTTCCAACCCCAGATAATGATGATTGCTGCACTGAAGAAATTACAAATAAAGGCACCCACATTAATGCCCATGTAAAAAATATTATAGCCCTCATCTTTCCTGTGCACATACTCGGGCGTAGAATATAAATTACCCAACAGCGTACTTATATTTGGTTTAAAAAAACCGTTGCCAACTATCACCAAAGTCATAGAAAGGTAAAGCATTGGCAGGCTGTGTATGGCCATCATGCAATAGCCCACGCCCATCATGATACCTCCTGCAATAATAGATTTACGGTAACCAAAATATCTATCGGCCAGTAAACCGCCAATAAAAGGAGTAAGAAAAACAAGGGCGATAAACGTTCCATAAAGATCAGAGGCTTCGCTGTTGGTCATGGCAAAACCATGTTCTACATTTTTAAGGTAGAGTAAAAAAATTCCTATCATTAAGTAATAACCAAAACGTTCCCACATTTCGGAGAAGAATAAGAAGGGTAAGGCTTTGGGATGTTTATTTGACATGATTGATTGTCTTTAATATTTTATGAAAAAATGATATTGTTTTTTAATTTCTATTTCAGATTTTATTCTTTCCTGTTTTCCGCATCTGCTGTAGCATACAGCCTGCTCCAGAAATTATTCAACCCATAATGGTTTCTAATATACTTCGCCAATAATATCCCTGATATTATTCCCAGTACAAATAATACTGATGGCCAAAACATCCTATTTTCATTCTCATAGTAAATCCATAAAGAAGCAAAGAATAAAATACCGGCAGGAACAATAAATATCCCCAGCCAGTAAATTAAATCTATTGAAAAAATTAATATTTTGTACCCCACAGTTTTAGAGAACAATATTGAAAATGTTTTATGTTAGTCTTTCTTTATTGCCGTTTTGTATAACATCCACCCCATAACAGCAAAGAACAATACACCCAATAAATAATACATATTTGTACCAATGCTATTGCTTATTGCTCCTTCGAGGCTTATGGTATTTAATAATTTTTCGCCGCTTTCGCTGCCCACAATAAATGCAATTACTACCCCGGCAACAGCTCCGCCAGCTACCAGGCCGGTGGCAAATAAACTTCCCTTACCCAATTCATCTTCTTCTGCACTTATGCTGCTATTTTCTTTTTTCTTTTTACGATCAACCAAACCTTTAATGGCACCACCAATAGCAATTGGTAAAGTGGTTGACAATGGGAGGTATGCACCTACTGCAAAACTTAATGACCGAATACCACATAACTCCATTACGATGGCCAGAAAAACACCCACAAAAACATATTGCCAGTCTAAATTAAAAGATAAAATGCCTTTTATTAACGTAGCCATTAAAGTGGCTTGCGGTGCCGGATATTTTTCTGTTCCAATGGCATGGGTTATTCCCTGTGCTACCATATCGCTGGTAGGTTTATCTAAATATTTTATGGTAAGGCCAATTACAATAGAGGAAACAATGGCTCCAATAAATAAAGCTATTTGCTGATTACGTGGCGTGGCTCCAACTATATAACCGCTTTTTAAATCCTGTGAGGTGGCACCTGCATTAGCTGCAGCAATACAGATCATTCCACCAACTACTAAAACCAGGGGCTCATAAGTTTCTCCGGTCCAGCCTACTGCAATAAAAATTAAACTGGTTCCCATTACTGTTGCAATGGTCATACCGCTTATTGGGTTATTGGATGAACCAATTAAACCAACAATTCTTGAAGAAACGGTTACGAATAATGCACCAAAGATTAATACTAATATTCCAATTAAAAGTTTTTGTAAAATGCTATCACCGGGCACCTGTGGCAAAATAGCAATCAATGCAACAAGTGCCAGGCTTCCTATGCCCACAACTTTTAAACTCAAATCTCTTTCTGTTCTTAAAACACTATTGGTTTCACCTGCATTATTTTTTATTGAGGTCACACTTCCTTTTATAGATTTTACAATGGTGGGTACTGTTTTAATTAAAGTAATAATACCACCCGCTGCCACGGCTCCTGCACCAATCTGCCGGATGAACGCATAATAAATTGCTGCGGAGTAATCATTAAAAGTATGGGTGGCAGCACTCCATCCTCCCTTGCCTCCATCTTTTGCAATATCAGCCAGGTATCCAAGTTTATTTAATTGTATGGCGATAGTATCTGCAGGTACAACAGATGATAAAAGTGGTATCAATACCAACCAGCTTAATACACCACCGGCAACCAGCACGCCGGCAATCTTTGGACCGATGATATAACCAACGCCTAAATATTCAGGCGTAATTTCTCCACTTAATTTTGCCGATGGAAAAAATTTATTGGTTTGTTTTGTAAGCCAGAAAGGAGTTTCTGCAATTACATGTAATATTTTTTGCAGGATGGCATAACTGAATGCAACGCCCAAACCCCAGAAAGCAGTTTTGGCAAAATCACCGCCTTTTTCTCCCGCTTTTAAAACATCACCGCAGGCCGTGCCTTCAGGATAGGGTAAGGTATCATGTTCGTTTACGATCAGGGCTTTTCTTAACGGCACCATTAATAAAGTGCCTAACATACCTCCAACGATAGCAAGAATGAGTATAGTGAGGTAATTAAAATAGGATGCACTGTCTGGCGAAGAAAGAAATAAAAATCCCGGTAATGTAAAAGCCACACCAGCGGCAATACTTTCACCAGCACTGCCGGTTGTTTGAATAATATTATTTTCAAGAATGGTTGTCTTAAAAAATTTACGGCCTAATGTAATGGCAATTACTGCAATGGGTATGGAAGCTGATACTGTTAACCCTGCTTTAAGCGCAAGATATACAGTGGCAGCGCCAAAAATAACGCCGAATAAACTTCCCAAAAAAATTGACTTTACTGTCAATTCTTTCATGATGGTTTGTGGAGATACAAAAGGTTGAAATATTTTTTTTTCAGACATAGCAATGTTGTTTTAAAGTAAGAATAAAAAGGGCGATACAAATCTGTATCGCCCTTTGCTAAAAAATATATTTTATGCCGAACCTGTTTTTTCTTTTAAGATAGCATTAAATGATTTTATCCTGGAATAAATTAAAATGCCCCCAATAAAAGCAGCCACTACTAAAATTAAAAAGAATATTTTTTTATCTGTAAAATCATCCCAAAAACCTGTCATTACACCGGCTACTTTTCCGCCGATAGAAGTGGATAGGAACCATCCTCCCATCATTAAAGCAGTAAGCCTTGCAGGAGCCAATTTGGAAACCAGTGATAAACCGATGGGGCTTAAAAATATCTCACTTATCGTAAATACAAAGTAAGTACCCCATAACCATGCAGGCACTGCTTTGTATCCATAAATAGAAGGAACAGACATGATGGCGAAAACCATCACCAAAGCAGATAATCCGGATATGAACAAAGCCATTCCAAATTTTGAAGCCGTAGTAGGTTCCTTTCCCCGTTTTCGTAAATAATCAAAAAACGGAACAAAGATTAATGTAAGTACTACAATAAATAATGGGTTAATGGATTGAAATAATTCTGTATTGATGAGTTTTACACTTTTGCCCTGTGGCCATTGATCTTTTGGCACATTGTTGAAATAAGGATCGGGTCCCATTGTTTGCACCACATTGCCGCTGTCATCTTTTACGTTTACAAAATACTGATCTACTTTGTTAACTAACCTGGGCGTATCTGTTACTTCCTGTAATGGGAATAAAGAACCTGTAATTTTTGCAGTAGTTTCCGAGGCTACACGATCAGTATGTTTCTCTGCCCAAAGGGTGAGCCCTGTTGAGTTCTGATTGTAAATAGTCCAAAAAATAATGCTTATTGTAAAGATGAATAATAATGCTCCGATACCTCTTTTGTCCTGTCCTTTTGCTTTTACATAAATGGACACATAAAAAGCAATAATAGGTAAACAAGCAAATATAAAAGCATCATTGGCCGGGGTTCCCATTAATGTGCTGCCAAACAATTGAGAAGGTACAAACCAGCCAATAGCTGCTGCAATTAATGCAGGTAAAAATACATATCCCAAAATCTGCCCCAACGACATATCCTCTGCCTGTACAGGTTTTTTTACGTCAGCGTATTTTACCGATTTTAAATTAAATGCAAGTATGATCATTCCTATTACAAGGCCAACACCCGCTGCTGCAAAAGCATATCCCCAGCCATATTCGTTCCTTAAATAAGCTGCCACAAAATTGCATACAAAGGCACCTATATTAATGCCCATGTAAAAAATATTGTAAGCATTATCTTTCAGTGGCTGCAGGTCGGGCCTGTTATAAATATTACCAAGCAGGGTAGAGATATTTGGTTTAAAAAAACCATTGCCTATAATTATTAAAGCAAGCCCGCCAAACAATGCTGAATTTCCTGGAATGGATAAACAGAAATATCCCAACGCCATCATGGATCCGCCCAAAAAAATAGATTTTGTATACCCCAGGATGCGATCTGCAATTAAGCCACCAATAAAAGGGGTTAAATATACCAATGCAATAAAACTGCCTACAATATCTGCTCCTATGTTTTGTGAAAAACCTTTTCCGCCGGTGGTTGTATCAATTAGATAAAGAAACAAAATCCCCACCATCAGGTAATAAGCAAACCGTTCCCACATTTCTGTAAAAAATAAAACGTATAATGCTTTTGGGTGTTTGCCCGTATTAATATGATCATTCATGCTTAGTGATTTTTAAATGCTGTTTATAGAAAGTTTTTTTAGTTTAATTTCCCAAAATAGTGAAATTCTCATTACAGTTGTTAAATCCTTTTATTCATTTTTACCCATAACTTTATTAAATAATATTAAAAAAAGGATGCCATTCAGCAAAAAAAATAAAATCATAAGCTTTGTCGGTTTAAATTCGCCCACAACTTATTAATCCCAATTCAATCTTTTAACCAAATGAATATCCTAATTGTTGGAGCAGGTGGCAGGGAACATACCTTAGCCTGGAAGTTAAAACAAAGCCCAATTTGTAAAAATTTATTTATTGCTCCCGGAAATGCAGGGACATCCCAGTGCGGAACAAACCTGGATATAGCTGTAACTGATTTTAAAAAACTGGCTGCTGCCTGTTTGTTAAATGAGGTGAACATGTTGTTGGTAGGCCCGGAAGAACCACTGGTGAAAGGGATATATGATTTTTTTAAAAATAATCCGGCAACACAACATATTCATGTAATTGGTCCCCCGGCCGAAGCCAGCCAACTGGAAGGAAGTAAAGCTTATGCAAAAGCATTTATGCAGCGGCACCAGATACCAACAGCAGCATATAAAGAATTTACGGCCGAAAATTTTGACGATGGGCTACAATATATTCAGCAACACCCTTTACCCATTGTATTAAAAGCCGATGGCCTTGCAGCAGGCAAAGGCGTATTGATTTGCCATTCGCAAATTGAAGCGGCTGCAGAATTTGAATTGATGATTCACAGAAATAAATTTGGAGAAGCGGGTACCAAAGTAGTAATAGAAGAATTTTTAAAAGGCATTGAAATGAGTGTATTTGCACTTACCGACGGAAAAAATTATGTGCTGCTGCCGGAAGCTAAAGATTATAAAAGAGCCGGCGAAGGCGATACCGGTTTAAATACAGGCGGTATGGGTGCAGTGAGTCCATTGCCCTTTTTTGATGAAACCCTCAAACAAAAAATTATAGACAGGATTATTGAACCAACGGTAAACGGCTTGCAAAAAGAAAACCTGGAGTACAAAGGATTTATATTTTTTGGTTTAATGATAGATAATGGAGAACCAATGGTAATTGAATATAACTGCCGCATGGGCGATCCGGAAACAGAAGTAGTGGTACCAAGGTTGAAAAATGATTTGGCAGATTTACTACTGGCCACAGCAGAACAACGTTTAAACGAAATAACCATTCATTTAGATCACCGCTCTGTTGTAGCAATGGTTGCCGTAAGTGGTGGTTATCCCGGAGATTATGAAAAAGGACTGGTAATAGATGGATTAGGCGAACATGAAACTACTGACAGTTTTGTATTTCATTCGGGTACCAAACAAAAGGGAAATGATGTAATAACCAATGGTGGCCGAGTTCTTGCTATTACCTCGTTTGGAAAAAATATACAGGAGGCAGCTTTAAAATCCAAAGACTTACTCAGGAATATTCATTTTGATGGTATTAATTACCGCCGGGATATTGGCTATGAATTTGAATGATTTTTTGGCGATTATAACATAAACGTATAAACGAAAAATTGCATCACTTATATATTCATAAAGGCGGAAAGCTAAATTAATTAGTAAAAGCCTTTGTTCATAACCTTTACACGATTTAGACTAAAGACTATTTGTTTGATAAATAATTTTTTTAGCGTTGTTAAATCCAATATTTTACATCAACTTTGCCAGCATTCACACACACACAAGATTTCACATAAAATAACATGGGAATTTTTAATTTTTTCACACAAGAAATTGCAATAGACCTTGGAACCGCCAATACCCTTATCATACACAATGATGAAGTAGTGGTAAATGAACCCTCCATTGTTGCCTTAGACAGAAACAATCCAAAAAATTTACTGGCAGTGGGTACAAAGGCATTGATGATGCATGAAAAAACCCACGAAAGTATCCGCACCGTTCGCCCGTTGAGAGATGGTGTAATTGCAGACTTTAATGCAGCGGAACTGATGATCAGGGAATTGATAAAGCTTGTATATAAAAAGAAACCCTTATTTGCTCCAAGCTGGAGGATGATGATTTGTATTCCCAGCAGTATTACAGAGGTAGAAAAACGTGCCGTAAGAGATAGTGCAGAGCAGGCTGGCGCCAAAGAAGTTTATTTGATTCATGAACCAATGGCTGCGGCTTTGGGTATAGGTATAGATGTAGAAGAACCGGTAGGTAATATGATTATTGATATTGGTGGTGGTACTACCGGTATTACAGTAATTGCGCTGGCGGGTATTGTTTGCGATCAAAGTATTCGTATTGCCGGAGATGAGTTTACCGCAGATATCATGGAAGCACTTCGTCGTTATCATAGTTTATTAATTGGAGAACGTACTGCAGAGCAGATAAAAATACAGGTGGGCGCTGCCATGAAAGACCTGGAAAATCCACCGGATGATATTCCCGTAAATGGCCGTGACCTTGTAACAGGTATTCCCAAGCAGGTGATGGTAAGCTACCAGGAAATTGCAGAAGCTTTGGATAAAAGTATTTTTAAAATTGAAGAAGCTATTTTAAAAGCACTGGAAACCACCCCTCCGGAACTGGCGGCAGATATTTATCGCCGTGGGCTATACATAACAGGTGGTGGTGCATTGTTGCGTGGCCTTGATAAGAGGCTGGCCGCTAAAATTAAACTGCCGGTGCATGTGGCAGACGATCCGCTGAAGAGTGTAGTAAGAGGAACAGGAATTGCCCTGAAGAATTACGACCGTTTTCCTTTTGTAATGAGATAACTCATTGAACATAAAAATTTATAAATTCTAAATTCTAAACAGGCTCTTCTATTTAGAATTTAGAATTTTAACTTTAAACATTCTTCGCCCGGTGCGTAATATCTTTCTATTCATCCGCCGTTATTTCAACTTCCTGGTGTTTCTGATATTGCAGGTGCTTTGTATTGTAATGATTGTTCAATACAGCAAATACCACCAGGCTATGTTTGGAAACAGTGCCAATCGTATTACCGGAAAGGTAAATGCTCAATATGATCGTATTGAATATTACTTTCAGCTTAAAAGAACAAACGACTCACTCGTAAAAGCCAATGAGACCCTGTACAATAAATTGGCTTCCAATTATAATTTACCGGATAGTGGCAGTAAGCAAATGATAGACAGTATCAGAATAGATTCAATTTTGCAATACCGTAAATTTAATTACATCAATGCAAAAGTGGTGGCCAATTCTGTTACCAGCCAAAGTAATTTTGTTGTATTGCAAAGTCCTCAAATAGCTCAAATGCGGGTTGGGATGGGTATTGTTGGGCCCAATAATGAAGTGGTGGGAGTAATAACAGATATTAGCGGAGAATTTGCCGTAGTAATGAGCCTGCTGCACAAAGACAGCAAAATAAGCGGTAAATTATTAAAAACGGGCGAAACCGGTACCATTAGCTGGGATGGTAAATATCCCAACCTGGTAACTTTAACCGGTATTCCTAAAAGCACCAAAATTGCCAAAGGGGATAGCGTTATCACCAGTGGATTTAGTACCGTTTTTCCAAAGGGCTTATTGCTGGGAAGGGTAGATGAAGTGTACCTGGAAACATCTACCAACAATTATAAAATTATTGTGCGTACTGCTGCCAATTTTCACAACCTTGAATATGCTTATGTCATTAATAATTTGCAGCAGGCTACTATTGAAAAATTATTGGAAAAAGCAAAAATCAACAGTAAGTAACAGGATAGCTCATGAGTAGTATATTAAAAAATATTCTTCGATTCAGTTTATTTATACTGGTACAGGTATTTGTGCTGGACAGGATACACCTGCATCAAATGGTTACGCCTTATGTTTATTTTTTATTTATTCTTTGGTTACCTTTTAAAATACAACGTACCTGGTTAATGTTGATTGGCTTTGCATTAGGATTTGCTTTGGATAGTTTTCGTCATCAACCCGGTTTTCATGCCGCAGCCTGTGTGCTGATTGCTTACATGAGGCCCTTTTTAATTAATATGCTTATTCCGCAGGAAGGATCTGAAACTAATTACGAAGAGCCCTCCATAACCAGTATGGGAGGCCTTTTGCCCTATTCTATCTATGTAGGATTTTTTGCTTTCTTACACAATGCCTGGTTGTTTTTGCTGGAAGCATGGCAGTTTGGAAACTTCTGGTATTTTCTGGTGAAAACTGTTTTGAGTACTGCTATTTGTTTGCTGCTTTTTTTAATCACCGATCTTATATTTGTGCGTAAACAAAAGTTTAGAACAAATACAATTTAAGTACAGAACTTTGAAAAGGTTAAAAGGTTAATGTCCTGAACCTTTGAAACCTCTTAAACGTTTGAAACCAAAAAGAACCTTCACCAACAATTATCCGGGATAGAAAAATGTCTGTATTTAACCAGTCTAGAAGAAATGTAATTCGCCTGATATTTGTCAGCATGATTGTCATTATTATCATCCGGCTGTTTACATTACAGGTATTCTCATCCAAGTATAAAATAATGGCCGATGACCAGGGGATGTTTCGCAAAGTGGTTTACCCCGACAGGGGAATTATTTACGATCGCAAAAGCAGGCCCATACTCCGCAATACTATTATTTATGACCTGATGGTAACCCCCGGCAAAATAAGAGGCACGGATACCACTATGCTGTGTAATATCCTTGGTATTGATACCGCAGAGTTCAGGAAGCGAATCATAACTGCCATCATTAAAAATAAAAGTTATCGCCCCTCTGTATTTGAAGCATTGCTAAGCGAAGAGAAAATGGCAAAGCTGAATGAAAATATGTACAAGTTTGCGCCGGGTTACTATCTGCAGGAGCGCCCTGTAAGAGATTATCCTTATGATGCGGGCGGCAATATTCTTGGTTACTTATCGGAGGTAGATACCAACTTCCTTAAAAAACATCCCGATGAGGGATATGTTTCCGGAGATTATGCAGGCAAAACCGGGCTGGAACTTTCTTACGAACGGGTGCTGATGGGTAAAAGAGGAATAGAATATTACAAAAGAGATAATAAAAACCGGTTGACCGACCGTTGGGAAAATGGCCAATACGATACGATTGCCATTGCCGGCCAGAATATGCACACTTACCTTGATATAGAATTACAGGAATTAGGGGAAAAATTGATGGAAAATAAAGTGGGTGCAATTGTAGCCATCGATCCGCAAACAGGTGGTATTCTTGCAATGATAAGTGCACCCACGTACAAACCAAGGTTACTCACAGGGGCCGAAAGAAAAAAACATTATACCGAGTTATTATTGGATCCACGTATTCCTTTTTTAAACAGAACCATTGGTGCAAAATATTCGCCTGGCTCTACTTTTAAAACATTGCAGGGTTTGATAGGCCTGCAGGAAGGAGTGATTACTGCCAGCACCACTTTTTCCTGTAGTGGTGCATTTTATGGATGCGGCAAACCTATGCGTTGCCTTGATCCGGGTGTATGGTCGCTCCGGGGTGCCATTACCCATAGTTGTAATACTTATTTTGCCAATGTAATGCAGCGGGTTATTAATAATCCTAAATACCCAAGTGTAGATAGCAGTTTAAATGCATGGGCCGGTTATATGCGTGCTTTTGGGTTAGGAAGAAAGCTTGGTGTAGATCTGCCATCAGAAAAAAGCGGAAGCATCCCTACAGCCAAAACCTATAATAAGATTTATGGCGAAGGGCATTGGAACTTCTGCACATTCCGATCGGTGAGTATCGGGCAGGGCGAGGTGGAAACTACCATACTTCAGGTGGCCAATGAAATGGCTTACCTTGCCAATAAAGGATGGTATATCACTCCACACCTGGTAGATTCTATAGAAAGCGGTGATGAATTTGGACTGCTAACTGCTTTTAAAGAAAAACATACAGCTTTAAATATTGCCGATAGCCTTTTTGAGCAGGTGCATGATGGCATGCAGGGTGTAATGGATGGCGGCACCGGGCGTTATGCACAGGTACCGGGCATTGTAGTGTGTGGTAAAACCGGCACCGTAGAAAATGCCTACAAAGGCGTTAAACAAAAAGATCATGCCTTTTTTGCCGCTTTTGCTCCCCGTAAAAATCCACGTATAGCCATTGCCGTTATTTGCGAAAATGCCGGCTTTGGTTCCACCTCTGCTGCACCCATCGCATCGCTGATGATTGAAAAATTTTTGAAAGACTCTATTGTAGGAAAGGAACGTAATGCAAAAGTGGAACAGATTGCTAATATGAATTTATTGCCACCAAGATTGGTAAAAGAAATCAGGGCAAGAGATTCTATCATGCATAGAAGAGATTCTGCTTATCTAATGGCAAAAGGATACATAAAAATGGTAAGGGATACCACCGGCCTGGAAAATGATGATGTAGAAAACGAAGACCTGGATAAAATAAAGAAGGAAAAACCCGGAAAAAATGTGCCGGTAAAAGATACCAGTGTTGCAGCTACCAATGCAATATTGCCCAATGAAAAAAGAAAACCTGCTACAGCAGATACAACGGATAAAAATAATTAATAAAATAATTCAAGCTTTATGTCTCATCAAAAACCCATGATATCAAAAGGTATTGATTGGGTAGTTATATGGCTATATGCCATCATCGTAAGTATTGGGCTTATTTGTATTTTTTCTGTAGAGTTTAAAAGCAACGACCAGTTTTTTCAAAGTCTTTTTGCCTTTAAAAAAAATTACAGCAAGCAGATGCTCTTTCTATGCATCAGTGCCATACTTGCCATTTTTATATTACTTACAGATAGTAAATTTTTTACAGCTACTCCCAATATCCTCTACATACTCGGCATCTTGCTTATGATGGCCACTTTTGTAGTGGGCAAAGATGTGAACGGCTCCCGGAGTTGGATACCGCTCGGCTTTATGAACCTGCAGCCTGTAGAAACCTGTAAGATATTTACTGCTCTTGCATTGTCTAAATACCTGGCTCAACCAGATACTGATTTTACAAAAACCAGATCGCATGCTATTGCTGCAGGCATTTGTTTTTTGCCAATAGTATTTTCTCTCTTGCAAAATGAAACAGGACTGGCACTGGTATATTTTGCTTTTTTACTACCAATGTACCGGGAAGGGCTACCCGCAGGTTATCTTATTATTGGAGCATCCCTTGGCATTTTACTTATTATAACTTTATTGATACCCACCATGCCGTTGCTGATTGGGCTTGGTGTAATTGCAGTAGCATCTATCTGGTTCATGAAACGAAAAATAAAACGCAACCGAAACCTGCTCATTATTATCATCAGTATATGGGGCATCAGTTCTTTGTTTGCAGGGGTGGCGGTTCCTTTTTTATTTAAAAGTGTATTTCAAAAATACCAGGCAGACAGGATATTTAGCCTGGTGGGAAGAGACAATCCTTTTATAGAACAGGGCAGTGCAGATGATCCGGATGCAGCCGCTGCAGCAAAAAAGAAAAAAGGCGATAAAGAAAACTACAATGTTAAACAATCAAAAATTGCCATTGGTTCCGGCGGATTTTTTGGAAAAGGATTTTTAAAAGGCACACAAACTCAAGGCGATTTCGTTCCTGAGCAGCATACAGATTTTATTTTTACATCGCTGGGAGAAAATTTTGGTTTTGTGGGAAGTGCACTGTTAATGATATTGTACCTCGCCTTGCTTTTGCGAATCGTATTTATTGCGGAGCGACAGCGAAGCACTTTTAGCAGGGTTTACGCTTACTCAGTTGCAGGTATCTTATTTTTTCATATTGCCATTAATATTGGAATGACCATAGGCCTTGCGCCGGTTATTGGTATTACACTGCCATTAATGAGTTATGGTGGATCTTCGCTGCTCACTTTTACCATTCTTATTTTTATCATGATAAAACTGGATGCCGACAGGCAAATGGTGCTGAGGTAAAAAATAAAAGCCCCCAGACCCCCTGAAGGGGGCTTATGAAGTGTCTAATACTTTAAAGTACTTTTCAGTTACTTTTGCTTTTTACATCATTATTAATATTTCTGAAAAAATCAGAGATCTAAATCACCCCTTCAGGGGGAAAGGGGCAATGAAAATAATTCCACTAAGCGAAGGCGCTTTCAGTATCGATCAATCAAAGGTATTTGTACCTTTTAATAAAGAAAAAGATGACCTGCAACAACGTGCATTGGGTAGCCTGCTGGTAGAAGTACAACCATTTGTTGTATTAACCAGAAAGGATATCATATTGCTGGATACAGGCCTTGGTTTTTGCAACCCGGATGGGGTTTTACAAATTCATCAGAATCTTATTGATGTTGGAATTAATCCGATGGATGTAACTAAAGTATGGCTTAGTCATTTGCATAAAGATCATGCAGGGGGAGCTTCCAAAGAAGATAAAATACTCAACAAACAATTTCTAAGTTTTCCGCAGGCTACTTATTATGTAAACAGGCAGGAGCTGGACTTTGCCATTGATAAAGGAAAGCCATCCTATACTCCCGAAGAATTTATCATGCTGAGGGAAGCAGAGAACGTAGTGTTTGTAGAAGGAAACGGAATGATTGAAGATAATATGAGGTTTGAAACCACCGGTGCCCATTGTCCATATCATATGGCATTGTGGATTGAAGAAGATGGCGAAATTGTATTTTTCGGCGCCGATGTGGCACCACAATTACAGCAAATGAAAAGCAGGTTTGTGGCCAAATACGATTATGACGGTAAAAAATGTATGGAACTTAGAACGCAATGGTGGAAACAGGCCCACGAAGAACACTGGACAATGCTATTTTACCATGATATAAAAACTCCCCTGATAGCGCTATAAAAAAAGAGGCCCGCCCTAAAAAAGGCTGGCCGTTGCTAACCTATGAAAAACACCTGCCACAAAAATATAGTAAATTATTTCAGATGCAACTATATAGTCGTTTTTTTTCTAAGTACAATTACGGGAATAAATAATTGAAAGCTAACTGCTTGGTTGCAGCACAAAATAAAAACCCCTCAGTGCGAGGGGTTCTAAAAACAAACTATTATCGTAATAATTATTGCATGTTATTTCTTCTCAGTTGCTGGCGGGGTTTGCCATTATTCTGATTTTGTTGCCTCATGTTTTTTAAGCGTTCAATCAGTTTTTTCCTGAATTCACCATCTTTTATATAAAAGTCGTTGGTACGGCTGGCACCCAGTATTTTCGTAAAACGGTCCTGGTATTTCTTTTTTATATTTAAAACTGCCTGCTGCCTGTCCAGTTCCGAAGTCTCCGATCTTAGGTCCCTTATTTCATTATCAAACTGCGCATGTACCGGCCAAAATTTTTGGGCATCCTCTTCAGTAAGATTTAACTCCCTTGTCATATAAGCCACATATAAAGCTTCAATTTTTTGTTCCTTGTTTCCGGGAGCCGGTTGGGCTTTTGCTGCAAAACCAGTGAAAAGTAAAAGGTATAGTATAAAATGTTTCATAGTTGTAAGTTTAATTATTAAGGTCCAGGGTATTTAAAACTTCATCCAGTGTATTATCATTAATCAGGTATTCATCTGCATCGGGCAGGGTTTTTTCATCCAGCGATGCAAGCAGGGCCGCTTCTATATTTTGTCCCTTGCTTTCCAGGAATGCTACAATAGCATCATCAGAAATGCTGTTCAATTCCTTATCAAAACTATTGGTTTTAATAATATCTTTTGCCTCCTTCATTACTGCTGCTGTTTGAGCGCCAGGTTTTATTTCATTTTTATTAAGCATTAAAAACATACTAAAAGCCATAAAGCCGGTAACTGCTGCTGCCACTGCGTATTTAATAGCAGGAAAGCGGCTGTGCATACTCATTACTTTGGCTACAGGAGTATGGGTATTTAATTTTTTTGCAAGGCCATCAAAATATCCCTGCGGAACGGTATAAACATTTTTATTACCAATACGTGCCAGCAGTGGAGAAATAGAATGGGTTTCTGCCAAAGTATGACTGCCTGATTGGTTGTTTATTTCTGCAGAGATGTTATTGGAAAGATGCTCAAAATATCCCTGCGGAATGCTGTAAATATTTTTATTTCCTATCCCGGCTACCAGTTCAGAAATTGCCGTTGTTTCAATGGCTGCTTCTGTTAATGTTTCTTTTTTTATGCGGCTCATGATGGTTTCTGCAAGGCTTTCAAAATATCCTGCCGGTACCGAAGTTTCATTCATGGAAGATAACATGGCCCTTTCTGCACTATGAACCTGCAGAAGAATATGAGTACTAAGTGTTTCAAAATAGCCGGCAGGAATCATAAAAACATTTGACTTGGGGATACCCGCTACTGTAGCACTTAGCGCTTTTAATTCAATTAATATGTTATCTGTTTGGTTCATACGGAAATATAGACGCTTTTTGGGGTCAATAGTTTAACGGTTCAATATATAATCTTCAATTTTCTTCACGGCATGATGATAACTTGCTTTAAGGGCACCTTCGCTGGTTTCCAGCACACGGCTCATTTCCTCGTATGGCATTTCTTCAAAATATCTCAGGTTAAAAACGGCTTTTTGTTTCTCGGGTAATTGTTGAATGGCCAATTGCAGTTTCCACTCCAGTTTATTGCCATCAAAGTCTTTATCTGCTACCAGTTTATTGCTCAGGTAATCCTCATTGCCACTAAGCGAAGTAGCCGTCCTTTTCTTTTGTTGTTCTAAAAAAGTAAGGCTTTCGTTGGTAGCTATGCGGTAAAGCCATGTATAGAGCTGACTGTCTTCTCTAAAGTTGTCCAGGTTTTTCCAAACTTTAATAAACATGTTTTGCAGCACATCGTTGGCATCTTCATGCTCCACCACCATTCGGCGGATATGCCAATAGAGTTTTTCCTGGTATTTTTTTATAATCCGGGTATAAGCAGCTTCTTTGCTGCTTTCGTTTTTAAACTGAAAAAGCAGTTCTTTATCATCTAAGTGTTCGGCCATAATTTTTTTGTAGTACAGCAAATGTAAAAAAACCAATTCATAGACGGGATTTTAATAATAAAGTTTAAATACGGATGATTGAATAGTCCGAAACGTTATTTAATCATTATATGCTGCCGCATTACAAGTGCATTAACATTTTATAATTCTTTCTGCCTCCGTTGTTGTTCACTGTAAATTTCTCAAGCCAATTACTGCTACTATGAGTTGACGCCATCTGTTATCAGCACCGGCGATAAACTTACAAAGGGTTACCTCTGAGTGGCTGCTGGCTGAGCGCCATCAATTAGCCTTTAGCCATTGCTGTCATCCCTTAAAATGCGTCAACATACCAAAATGATTCACCCCAAAATTCATAATAGTAGGCTGATGGATAATGATAATCTACAGGGAATAAACAAAGACCTGCTTTGACGACTGGTATTTTTGCTTTTCAGGTTGCCAGATATTTACATAGGGAATGGAAAGATGGAAAAAGCTTAATCGAACTGCAGATTTCGAAAATAATTGCAGCACTGGAGATTTCAGCAAAAGAATGGACGGATCTTAGAATAAAACAGATAGCTGAAGAGGATATACGCAAGGAAAAGGAACGAATAAAACTGGAGTTTGAAATGGAAAGGGAAAAAGATTTAGAAAATTTTAAGGAAATGATGAACAAGGCTAACCGGTGGCATACCTCCAATAATCTCCGCAATTATATTAGTGAGATGGAAACTAGATGCCCCACTAAGGAAAGTTTGCCGGCTGAGCTTTTTAATTGGTTACAATGGGCAAGGGATAAAGCGGATTGGTATGATCCGTTTATAGAAAAAGAAGACTTGATTTTGAAAGAAGTGGACAGGAATAGTTTAACGATAAAAAAGAAGTAGTTCGTCTGTGAGAATGACGATAATAAAAACCATATTCATTTGATTTGGGGAGTACTGGCAAGGCAGAATTTAACTTCCATTCAATAAATACTGAAGACGTTACAAAAGGGTATCTCATCTTAGCGAAGGCAGTGAATTGATGCTGGCTTATACTGGTATAGTAGAATTAGTTTTTATTTTGAGTAGATGCATACTGCGGTCACAAACCGATGAGATCAGTAGACACCAGTTGCTTTTCTGCGGAAGAAGACTGCGCCAGTGAGCGTGCGGCATAATCGCTAAATTCGTTGCTTTGTAATTCCTTACCTCCACTTGTATTTATTTGTAAAATAACCTTAAGCCTTGAAAAAGTCCATAATTAACCGTTTACAATATAATGTGTACAGGCGAGAATACTAGAGTTTTAATGATATGCTTTTTTAAAAGTGCATCGTTTATAAGAGGAAATTCAGGACTTCTTGAAGCAACCTTTAAAATTACAGTATTGTTTGAGTTTTGTTTTATAAAGCTCTCTGAAATTTCCCAAATTGTAGTGTATAGTACGTTTTCATTAAACTTATATTTTTTCCTAGTTCCATCTTTTTTATGCTCAATATACTCATTGCTGAAATTAGCCTCAAATGTTTTACTAATTATTCGACAAAATATTATTGGAATAAAGAGCACTAGATATGCTCCCATGGAACTAGAAATACCTTCCTTTTCAAGTGCATCTAGTAAATATCTATCCTCAGATGCATCATCACTAGCCTCAATTACCGAAAGAGTTTTTAGAAAATAATTATCCAGATTCATAATTAAAATTAATCATTTACTTCGATAATAAAATTTGACAATTTTGGCATGTGGGAACAAGGCTGCTAGTTCTTGGTCTATATACATCTGATACTATTATCTGAGACGGTTTAAGATTAGGGTTGGCAAGCAATAAATGATTAGCACCATTAAACTCAGCGCAGGCCCCAACAGTGTTTCCATTTATTTTCGCACCTAAACCTCCTAGTTGCTGAACAGCTTCCGCCCACTGTGGTGCCACAACTGAAGTCTTCATTCCTGATGTTGCAACAGTCGCTGCCGTTCCATCGGGCAAAGACATTGCTACCACACCAGCTGGCGCTTGTCCAGCTGCATTTAAACTCAATGACGCTTGCGAAGAAAATGCATTTACTTTATTTAAAGCGGCAGTAGGAGATAAACTAAAAGTTGGTTTGAAAACTGGAGCACCTGTGACTAGTGCCGGACTAGATGGAATTTCTATTCCAATCGTTGCTCCCCCTAACATAGCCGCAACTTCCATTCCGGGTTTTACCATTTGTGCAACTCCAGCATTAATTTGCAAGTCAGCACTTACCGACTTGATTTGTTGAATTGGTAGAGGCAAGTTGTCATTTCCACCCGTTACCGCCCCTGCCTTTGATATTGCACCTTGATTTAAGTTTATTGCCCCATTGGGCATATCCGTGGCCAGTTCTATTACCTTATTAATAACGAAATCTACTACTGGATTTATAGGCGAACTTTCCAATCCTTCCAATTCAACATGAGCAATTACCTTATTTTCACTAAACGCATAAGTACTATTATAGACATAATCATTGGCAAGAGGATCAATTTCAATGAATCTTCCAATCTGCGGATCATGGTTTCTCCATTTAAACTGTACCCAGTTTAATCCTAAGTCATTATCAAATCTTTGATCCTGGAATGTATTCTCTTTGTTGATCAATGTACCAGCAGCCTTAGTACTTATCCCCGCCATTGTCAACCCGAACGGATAATAATCCTATCTTCT
>Ga0209181_10002087_pt1 | contig 33339 bp, 35 predicted proteins | sample MAT05_FD_187208 | JGI IMG/M metagenome (GOLD analysis project Ga0209181, IMG submission 187208) | Freshwater microbial communities from Lake Fryxell liftoff mats and glacier meltwater in Antarctica - MAT-05 (SPAdes) (version 2) | ecosystem: Environmental > Aquatic > Freshwater > Ice > Liftoff... | reverse complement strand
CGTTGGCGGCAATCGTCGAGATGCGGGCGTTCCACGGGTCGCCCAAAAAATCGATGTACTTGTCGATCAAGCCCAGCTTGACCAGCACCCAGCTGATGACCGAAAACTGCGCGTCGTACAACCACCAGAAGGCAATCGCCGACAGGGCCGTCGGCACGATCCAGGGCAGCAGCACGACCGCGCGGAAAAAGCTCTTGAACGGCAGGTTCTTGTTCAGCAGGATCGCCAGGTAGAGGCCGAGTACAAACTTGATGACGCTGGCCACGGTGGTGTAGAACAACGTGTTGAACAAGGCCAGCTGCACCACGCTGTCGGTGACGAGGTAGCTGAAGTTCTCCAGCCCGACCCACACACCCGGCCGCCCGACCTTGGCATCGGTAAAGCCCAGCCAGGTGCCCAGCCCCAGCGGGTAGGTCAGGAACAGCAGCAACAGCACCGCGGCGGGCAGCATGAACACCCAGCCCAACGCGTTGCGGCTGTTTTGAAGCTTCTCAAGCATGGTGGCCGATCAGGTGACTGGGGCAGTGCCGTTGCGTCGGGTGACGTCGCTCAGACCTTGTCAGACCTTGTAGTAACGCTCGGCGCGCTTCTGGGCCCGCTCGGCGGCTTCCTTCGGTGTCTTGGCACCGCTGGCCGCCTCGGCCACCATGTTCACCACGATGAAGTCGGCCGCAGCGCCGGCCGAGGCATAGCCCAGCCTGCCCGCGTAACCGGCAGGCCGCAGGTTCTTCACGCAATCGCGGTAGGGCGTGTGCTTGGGGTCCGACGTCCAGATGGCTGACTTGGTGAACTCGGCCAGCGGCGGCGCGATGTAGCCGCCGGCTGCGGTCAGCCAGGGGTCGAACTGCTCGGCCTCCATCATGAAGCGCAAGAACTCCTTGGCAGCCAACGGGTACTTGGTGTACTTCATGACCATCTGGTTGAAAAACAGGTGCGACTCGGTCGGCACGCCCACCGGCCCGACAGGGTACTGGGCGTGGTAGATGTCTTCTCGCAGGTCCTTGACCTTCTGGTCGGTGGACGTCTTGGTGGCGTAGTAGATCGAAATGCCGTTGTTGGTCAGGCTGATCTGGCTGTCCAGAAAAGCCTTGTTGTTGTTCGGGTCCAGCCAGGACAGCGTGCCGGGGATGAAGGTGGCGTACATCTCCTTGGCGTATTCCAGCGCCTTGATCGTCTCGGCGCTGTCGATGATGACCTTGTTGCTCTTGTCCACCAGTTGCCCGCCGTGCGACCAGATCAGCCAGTTGGTCCACAGCCCGTCGCCGGTGGCGTTGCCCAGCGCCAGACCGGCGGGTGTGCCCTTGGCGTGCAGCGCCTTGAGCAGGGCCAGGAAGCCGGTGGTGTCCTTGGGAAACGTGTCGAAGCCTGCGGCCTTGACCTGGCTCTGCCGGTACACCAGCATCGCGCCCGCGGCGCCCAGGGCAATGCCGATCCACTTCTTGCCATCGGGGCGCAGGTAGGCCTCGCAGGCCGGGAACCAGCCGCCGTACTTCTTGCCCAGGTAGTCGGCCAGGTCGGTCACGTCGAGCAGCTTCTCGGGGTAGAGGTTGGCGTCGTCGTTGGTGGACAGGATGATGTCGGGGCCGGCCCCGGTGTTGGCTGCCACGGCCGCCTTGGGGCGCACGTCCTCCCAGCCCTCGTTGTCGACCCGCACCTCGATGCCGGTCTTGTCGGTGAACTTCTTGACGTTGACCATGTAGGCGTCGATGTCGCCCTGCACAAACCGGCTCCAGCGCAGCACCCGCAGCTTGGCGCCCTTCTCGGGCTTGAAGCTCAAGGCTTGCGCATGCACCGCAGGTGCCAGCAGCGCGCCCCCGGTACCGACGGTGGCGACGGCCACTGCGCCAGCCGAGCCTTCGAGAAACTTGCGGCGATTGAAGTCGTTCATGCGGTGTCTCCTGGGTGTGATTGGGGATCGGTGAAACGGGGTCAGGCCGCCAGCAACAGACCGGTACCGGCGTCAAACAAATGGGCGCGCTGCAGGTCGGGCTGCAACCTGACCACGCTGCCCGGTGCAAAGTCGTGGCGCTCGCGGAACACTGCGGACAACTCGACGCCCTCAAACCGGCAGGCGACGAAGGTGTCCATGCCGGTGGGCTCCATCACCACCACGCGGGCCGGGATGCCGCCCGCAGCCACCAGCATCAGGTGCTCGGGCCGGGTGCCGTAGACCACCTGCTGGCCGTCCACACCCCCGGCATGCACCGGCGCATCGACTTGGGTGCCGTCGGCCAGTTCGACCCGCGCGGCGCCGGCGTTGCGCCGCAGCGTGCCGGGCAGAAAGTTCATTGCCGGTGAGCCGATGAAGCCGGCCACGAACTGGTTGGCCGGGTGGTCGTAAAGCTCCAGCGGGCTGCCGGTCTGCTCGATCCGGCCGTCCCGCATGACGACGATCTTGTCGCCCATCGTCATCGCCTCGATCTGGTCGTGGGTGACGTAGATCGAGGTCGTCTTCAGGCGCTGGTGCAGCTCCTTGATCTCGCTGCGCATCGCCACGCGCAGCTTGGCGTCGAGGTTGGACAGCGGCTCGTCGAACAGAAACACCTGCGGATCACGCACGATGGCCCGCCCCATCGCCACCCGCTGGCGTTGCCCGCCGGACAGCTGGCGCGGGTAGCGGTCCAGCAGCTCGCCCAGCGCCAGGATCTCGGCCGCACGGCCCACCTTGGCAGCGATCGTCTCCTTGCTCTGCTTGGCCAGGGCCAGCGAAAACGCCATGTTCTCGCGCACCGTCATGTGCGGGTACAGCGCGTAGTTCTGGAACACCATCGCGATATCGCGTTCCTTGGGCTGCAGGTCGTTGACACGCCGGTCGCCGATGCGGATCTCGCCGCTGTTGATCTGCTCGAGCCCGGCGATCATGCGCAGCAGGGTGGACTTGCCACACCCCGACGGCCCGACCAGCACGGTGAACGAGCCGTCGGCGATGTCGATGTCCACGCCATGCAGGATGGGCACCGCGCCAAAGTTTTTTCGGACCGCCCGGATCGTCACACTGGCCATGCATTGCTTTCTTCAAAAACGAGGAAGGGTCCCCTGCCCCGATCAGGCCAACCACCCTGAAACGATCACCAACAGCCGGCCATTGTGGTTCGGTGTTTGCGCTAACCATTCGGTGTGAACCCTGATCCCGGCAACGTGGCGCCGGGTCGCTGAACACAGCCGCACAACGGCAGCCCGTGGTGCCCGATCCCGGGCAAAGCCCGCGCAACTCAGGCCCCGACGCGGCCTTGAACGAGCCCGCCTGTCGCGCCGGCGTCAGCGGCATGACGCCATCCGGGGTGCGGAGCGGGCGCGCCATCGGCGGGCAGGCGGCGTGGCAAGGCGGCGGACAAAGCCGTCAGCAACCGGCTTACCGTCGCGACGGCCTGGGGTGGCGCAGCCCCTAGACTGCCGCGCATGCCCCACGCCGTTTCACGCTTGCGCGCCGCTCGCCTGACACACAGCAGCGCACTGCCCCATCTCGACCGCGGCAGCCCCCGAAAAGACCGCTGCGCCAGGTGCCGATTGATCCCCAGCCATTGCCTGTGCGCCTTGCGGCCCACGGTGCGGGCGCACGCTGCGGTCTGCCTGGTGATGGCCGAGTTCGAGCCGCTCAAGCCCAGCAATACCGGCTGGCTGGTGGCCGACGTGCTGCCCGACACGACGGCGTTTGGCTGGTCCCGCACGGCGGTCGATCCGGCGCTGCTGGACCTGCTGGCCGATCCGCAGTGGCAGCCGTATGTGGTGTTCCCTGGCGAGTTTGCCGCGCCTGAGCGGGTGGTGACGTCGTTGTTGCCCACCAAGTCTGAAGTTGGCGAGGGCGCCGTGGCCGGTGGCCTGGGCAAACGCCCGCTTTTTGTGCTGCTGGACGGCACCTGGTCCGAGGCCCGCAAGATCTTGCGCAAGAGCCCGTACCTTGACCGGTTTCCGGTCCTCAGTCTGCAGCCAGCCCTGCAGTCCACCTACCGCCTGCGCCGGTCCAGCCATGCGCACCACTTTTGCACCTCGGAAGTGGCGGCCCTGTGCCTGGCCCTGGCCGGTGATCGGGTGGCAGCGCAAACGCTGGATGCCTACCTGGCCGTCTTCAGCAACCGCTACCTTCAGGCCAGGCAAAGCCTGCCGCCAGACCCGGACGATGCGGCGCACCAGCGCTTGCGGGATCTGGCGCAGGCCGCGCCGCACCGGGCGCACCGCTGAGACATGCCGACGCCCATCCTGGATGCCCAACGCTTCGGCCCGCCGGATGGCCTGCATCCAGTGACCCGCGCACACCGGGTCGATCAACCGGACCGCAGCCTGGCCCGAACACGGCGGCGGTTGGCGGGCTGCGCTCACAGCGTTTCGCCGGCGTCGAAATCGAGCTCGACCTTCGCGCCATTGGGATCGAAGGTGAACAACTGCCAAGTGCCCGAGCCGGCCTGCTGGCGCAGCTCGTACTTTTGCCCGGCGGCGTCGAACCGGGCCTTGACGTCGCGCAGCCCGCGCGCCGAGAAGGCCATGTGGTCGATCACGCCGGTGCGCTGCGTCGGCATCGGCCGGTCCCAGTAGACGTGCAGCACTGCCTGCGTGCCGCCGGCGTACAGCCAGGCGCCGGGGAAGCCGAGGTCGGGCCGGTGGCCTTCCTGCAGCCCGAGCAGCCCGCAGTAGAAGGCCAGCGATTTCGCGCGGTCTTCGGCGGTGATGGTGAAGTGGTTCATCGCGTGGATCATCTGCAGCGCTCCTTCAGGCAACCAGGACCAGGGCGCCGACCGTAGCACGCTGCTCCAGGCGCTCATGGGCGCCGGCGGCGCTGTCCAGCGCATGCCGTTCGATCACCGGCCGGTGCAGCGTGCCGTCGGCCAGCGCGTCCCAGAGCCGCTGCGCGCGCAAGCGGCGCTCGGCGCGCGTGGCCATGTAGTCGAAGACCACCGGGCGCGAGAAGCTCAGCGACTTGCCGACCAAGGCATCGGGATCGATCTTGCGCAGCCCGCCGCTCGCCTGGCCCAGGCTGATCCAGTGGCCGCGCCGCGCCAACGCCGCCAGGTTCTCGTCGTGCGCGGCGTCGCCCAGGCCGTCGACCACCACGTCGGCGCCGCCGACCAGGCGCTGCACGGCGTCGGCAAAGCGGTAGCCGCGTGTCACGATCACATGCTCGCAGCCGCGCTCGCGCGCAAAGCGCGCCTTTTCTTCGCTCGACACGGTGCCGACGACCCGGGCACCCAGCCGCGCCGCCCAGGCGCACAGCAATTGGCCAACGCCCCCGGCGGCGGCATGCACCAACAGCCGCGTGCCCGGGCCGATGCGGCCCAGGTCGCGCAGCAGGTAGTCGGCCGTCACACCCTTGAGCAGCAGCGCAGCGGCGGTCTCGTCCTCCACTGCCGGCGGCAGGCGCAGCAGCCATTCAGCGGGCACGTTGCGCACGCTGGCATAGGCGCCAGGCAGCGGGCCGAGATAGGCCACACGGTCACCCGGCAGCATGTCGTGCACGCCAGTGCCGACATCGAGCACGCTGCCCGCCGCCTCCATGCCCAGCACGCCGGGCAAGGGCATCAGGCCCGGGATCCAGCCGCGGCGCAGGTAGATGTCGATGTAATTGACGCCGATGGCCCGTTGGCGCACGCGCACCTCACCCGGACCGGGCGCCGGCACGTCGGCGTTCTGGCCGTGCAATGCCGTTGCGTCGCCGTAGGCGTTCAGCACCACCCGGCGGGCCTGTGCCGGCAGCGCGGTCGGCATGGGGGCGCTGCCGGTGCGCAGGTCGCCGCCGTCGCGCAGGTGGCGGCGCAGGGTCTCGAAGCCGGTCTCGTAGACCCCTTGGGCCACCAGCTCGCGCAGCTCGCGTTCGCGGCCGGGCGGCGCCCCGAAGGTCGACTCCCAGTGCCAGAAGGTGCGCTCGCCGTCGGTGACCGGCTTCAGCGTCAGCGTGGCCACATAGCGCTGCAACGGCACGCTGGACTCGACGATGCAATAGGTGCTTTTGTACTCGCGGTCGTCCAGGGTCAGCAACTGCTCGCGGATGTGATTGCCATCGGCCAGCGTGAACGAGCGAACGCAGCCGACCTGGTCGCTGCGTTCGCCGCCTTCGATGCGGCTTTGGGCGACCCCGGTGTGCCACCGGTCGTGGCTGTTGAAGTCGCGCAGCACGGCCCAGACACGCCCGATCGGCGCGTCGACGATGGCTGATCGGACGACCCGCTGCAGCATCGTGCTAAAGCCGGCCGAAGTGGCGTTTGAGTGCGTCGAAGCCGGCCTGGAACACACCACTGCCGATGCTGTCGGTGAGCTCAGGTTCACGGCCTTCGGCGCACTCGAACTCGGCGCTCCATTCGGCAAAGCAGCGGTTGCCGTCGGTGATGGGCGTGAGCTTGAGCGTGGCCACGTAATCGGCCTCGCCCATCGGGCTTTCCAGGATCTCGTAGCTGCAGCTGAAGTCGTAATCGCTCAAGGCCAGCAGACGCTCGCGGATCATGCCGCCGTCACGCGTGTGGAAGTGGCGGATGCAGCCGACCCGGTCGCTCGAATCGTTGTTCACGATGCGGCTGTCGGCGATGGCCGGCCCACCCTGCCACCGGCCGTACGCGACAGGTTGCACCGGGCCCTGTCGGTGGTTTACGGCATCGAGCCCTACATCATCCTGAAGGACATCTGGGGCCTGCCCGATCGCGAGGTGGAGCGCATCGCGCTGTGGATGGCCGACGCGCTGATTGACGCAGCGCTGCGCGATGCCGCCGCGGCGGGTGCGCCAAAGGCGGCGCGCAAGCGCTGAGCCCGAGCGCCAAGCGGCGTCGGCGGCCACGGCCAACAAACCATGAACCGCTACCCGTCCCGCCGACCTGACGGGCAATACAAGCACTGCGCCGGGCGAAACCTTGAACAACCCCACCCGATCTTGATCGGCAGGCCGCTGGCGATCGCATGGCGGGCGCGCAAGTGGCGCGTCCGATGCGTGCTGGCCTTGGCGGAGCGTCCGGAACCCTTCACTTCGCCCTGCCCCCGCGCCCACCTGAACCTGGATGCCCTCACGATCATCAAGGGACAGTTCAATCACGGCCAGACAGGAGACATCTCTACTTTGCTTTGACAGCGCTGGCAGGCGGCCTCGCCGGCGACCCGAAAGTTGCGCTCCCAGCATCCCCGGGCGCCAAGCCCCTGGGCCACCGGGCGCAAGGCCGGCCAAGTCAGGGTAAGTCCCATGCCTCTATCTATCGCTAAGCGCTAATATATGGACACTTGGATATCCAGATGGACAGTGAATTGCCATCCCATCACGCAGAGCGGGCCATCGAGCGGGCGGCAGATGTCTTTGGCCTGTTTCAATTTGCCCGAGGTGCTATCTTGAGTCCTGACAACCCCCGTGCCGGGCGCCTGCTGAAGGCGCCGGAGAACTTCATCGATCCGCTGGGCGTGAAGACGGTCTTCCGCGAAGCCAAGGCCGGCCGCCGTGACTTCGTGCGGGGCGCCTTTGCCGCCGCGCTGGCGGGTGCCGCTGCGCCCGCCGCCCTGGGCCAGGGCAATCCGGTGCCCGCCACCGGCGGTGACCCCAACATCCTGGAGTTGCCCGAGCACAGCTTGGGCCTGGGCCAGCCGGTCGCGACCGATGGTTATGGCAAACCGTCGAAGTACGAGGCCAATGTGCAGCGCCGGCCCAGCCCGGGCCTGACCCAGACCACGCAGTCTTCCGTGTCGTTTGCGCCGCTGCAAAGCCTGTTCGGCATCGTCACGCCCAGCGGCCTGCACTTCGAGCGCCACCACCAGGGCTGGTGGGATGTGGACCCGTCCAAGCACCGCTTGATGATCAACGGCTCGGACGCCAGGATGGTCAGGACGCCACAGGTCTTCACGCTAGACGAGATCATGCGCCTGCCCTCGGTCAGCCGCTTCCACTTCATCGAATGTGGCGCCAACTCGGGTATGGAGTGGGGCAACGTGGCCGTGCCGACCTGCCAATACACCCACGGCATGCTCAGCTGCAGCGAGTTCACCGGCGTGCCGCTGAAAATCCTGCTCGACATGGCGGGTGTGGATTACAAGCGCGGCCGTTACCTGCTGGCCGAAGGGGCCGACGGCTCCAGCATGACGCGCACCATTCCGATGGAACTGGTGGAAAGCGGCGAGGTCATCGTCGCCTACGGCCAGAACGGCGAGATGCTGCGGCCCGAGCAGGGCTACCCGCTGCGCCTGGTGGTGCCGGGCGTGCAGGGCGTGAGCTGGGTCAAGTACCTGCGCCGCATCGAAGTGGGTGACCAGCCCTACGGCAGCAAGGACGAGGCGGTCCACTACATCGACCTGCAACCCGGTGGCATGCACCGGCAGTACACCAGCACGCAGGAATGCAAGAGCGTGATCACCGCACCGTCCGGCGGCCAGGTGCTGCTGGACAAGGGCTTCTACCAGATCAGCGGGCTGGCCTGGTCGGGGCGCGGCAAGGTCAAGCGGGTGGACGTGTCGGTGGACGGCGGCCGCAACTGGCAGGGAGCGCGGCTGCAAGAGCCGGTGATGAGCAAGTGCCTGACCCGCTTCTCGCTGGGCTGGGCCTGGGACGGCAAGCCCACGCTGATCCAGAGCCGCGCGATGGACGACACCGGCTATGTGCAGCCCACCTACAAGCAGCTTCGGGCCGTGCGCGGCACCCGGTCGATCTACCACAACAACGCGGTCCAGACCTGGCTCGTGCAAGAGAGCGGCGAGGTGAAAAATGTCCAGCTGTCCTGATCGCCGTCTGCTCACCGCCTTGGCCGTGGTGCTGGCCCTGGGCGCCGGCACGGCCGCCGCGCAGACCACCTACCCCGGCGTGGGCCGCGCCGCCACACCCAAGGAAGTGGCCGCCTGGGACATCGACGTGCGGCCTGACTTCAAGGGCCTGCCCAAGGGCGCCGGCTCGGTGGCCAAGGGCCAGGATGTGTGGGAGGCCAAGTGCGCGTCCTGCCATGGCGTCTTCGGTGAAAGCAACGAGGTCTTCTCGCCACTGGTCGGCGGCACCAGCAAGGACGACCTGGCGACCGGCCGCGTGGCGCGCCTGAACGACCCCACATTCCCCGGCCGCACCACCCTGATGAAGGTGTCGACCGTCTCGACGCTGTGGGACTACATCAACCGCGCCATGCCCTGGAATGCGCCCAAGTCGCTGAGCACCGACGAGGTCTACAGCGTCACCGCCTACCTGCTCAACATGGGCGGGGTGCTGCCGGACAGCTTCACCCTGTCCGACACCAACATCGCCAGCGTGCAGAAGCTGCTGCCCAACCGCAACGGCGCCACCACCGACCACGGCCTGTGGCCTGGCAAGGGCATGGGCAACGGCGGCAAGCCCGACGTGCGCGCCGTGGCCTGCATGAAGGACTGCTCGGCCGAGCCCAAGGTGGCGTCCTTCCTGCCCGAGTTTGCCCGCAACAACCAGGGCAACCTGGCGGAACAACAGCGCGGCGTGGGGCCCCAGCGCGGCGCCGACACCACCCGGCCACCACCGGCGGATGCCGCGGCCGCTGCCGCGCTGACGGCCGCGCCGCCGCGGCCGTCAGTGGCACCCAGCAGCGGTGCGGCGGCCCTGGCGCTGGCGCAGAAGCACAGCTGCACGGCCTGCCACGGTGCCGACACGAAGATCGTCGGCCCGGGTTTCAAGGAGATTGCGGCAAAGTATGCTGGCCGCGCCGACGCCAACGCCTACCTGACCGGCAAGATCCGTGTCGGCGGTCAGGGCGCCTGGGGCGCCATTCCGATGCCGCCGCAAACCTTGCCCGACGCCGATCTGAAGACCATCGCGGCCTGGCTGGCCAGTGGCGCCAAGAAGTAGTTGTTCGCTCGGGTTCGCCCGCTTCAGCGGGCGTCCGTGCATCCCCTTACCGTAGTCACTCACAGGAGTTTTCCATGATGAACCGCCGAGAAATGATCGCCCGTTCGGCCGCAGTGGCCACGCTGATGGGCGCCGCCGGCCTGCTGCCGCAAACGGCTCAGGCCGCCTTCAACGCCGCCGCTTTCGAGATCAAGACCATGACTGAGCTGGTCAAGAGCCTGGGGGGCAGCGCGCCCACCGAAAGCAAGGACGTGACCGTCACCGGCCCCGACATTGCCGAAAACGGCGCGGTGGTGCCGATCGGCGTGTCCACCGCTTTGCCTGGCGTCAAGCGCATGCTGGTGCTGGTGGAGAAGAACCCCAGCGTGATGTCGGCGATGTTCGAGGTGAGCGATGCCGTGGACGCCAACTTCTCGACCCGCGTGAAGATGGGCCAGTCGTCCAACGTCATGGCGGTTGCGATGATGGCCGACGGCAAGGTGCTGTTCGCGCAGAAAGAAGTCAAGGTCACGCTGGGCGGCTGCGGCGGCTGAAATGTCCCACCCCCGAAGCGCCTTCGGCGCTCCCCCTCAAGGGGGCGCCGCTGGCGGACCGGCAAAGCCGGCTCCGCGGCGGCCCCTTGATCCGACGACAACCGATTTAAGGAGATAGATATGGCAGATCCGATGCGCATCCGCGCCCAAATGGCTGGCGACAAGGCCACCGTCCGCGTCCTGATGAACCACGAAATGGAAACCGGCCTGCGCAAGGACGCCGCCGGCAAGGTCATCCCGGCCTGGTTCATCCAGGAGGTCACCGCCGCGCTCAACACCAAGCCGGTGCTGTCTGCGCAATGGGGCCCTTCGGTCTCGAAGAACCCGTTTTTGCAGTTCAATGTCAAGGGCGCCAAGGCCGGCGACAAGATCGCCGTGACCTGGAAAGACAACAAGGGCGACTCGCGGACCGACGAAGCCACGGTGACCTGAACCCACCCTGCCCTGGTCTGGCCGCTGCCGCGTGCGTTGATAGAAAGCCGAGACATGACAAAGATGCGCTTGATCGCCTTCGGGCTGGCCGCAGCCGCTGCCTTGGCAGGGGCAGGCCATGCCGCAGCCGAGAAGTCCGCGGCCGACGGCATCGCCGAGTACCGCAAGATGCTGGAAGACGGCAACCCTGCGGAGTTGTTCGAGGCCAAGGGCGAGGATCTCTGGAAGACGCCGCGCGGGCCGAAGAAGGTGTCGCTGCAGCAATGCAACCTGGGCCTGGGGCCGGGGGTTGTCAAGGGCGCCTGGGTGCAGATGCCGCGCTGGTTTGCCGATACCGGACGGGTGCAGGACCTGGAGTCGCGGCTGCTGACCTGCATGGAAAGCCTGCAGGGTTTCAACGCAGCCGAGATTGCCAAGACCGGCTTTGACAAGGGCGAGCAGGCCACGCTGGCCGCGCTGGCCGCCTGGATCTCCGGTGAGTCCAAGGGCCGGAAGCTGGCCTTGCCGCAGGCCCACGCCGAAGAGCGCCGCTTTTATGAATTGGGCAAGCGCGCCTTCTTCTTTCGCGGTGGGCCGATGGACTTCTCCTGTGCCAGCTGCCACGGCGAAGAGGGCAAGCGCATCCGCCTGCAAGACCTGCCCAAGCTGACCCAAAACCCGGGTGACGGCATCGGTTTTGCCGCCTGGCCGGCCTACCGGGTGTCGAGTGGCGAGATGTGGAGCATGCAGCGCCGCCTGAATGACTGCTACCGCCAGCAGCGCTTCCCCTACCCCGGCTTTGCATCCGATGTGACGATCGCGCTGGGCGTCTACATGGGCGTCAACGCCGTGGGCGCTGCGTCCATCGCCCCGGCCCTCAAGCGCTGAAGACCCAGGTTGAACCCCATGCAAACCAGACACGCAACCGTTCTTGCCCTGATCGCCGCTGCCGGCCTGGTGGTGGGCTGCGCAACCGGGCCCACGCCGGCCGACCTGGACAAGCAGGCCCTGGCGATGATCCAGGCGTCCTTTCGCGACCAGGGCATCGCCAAGGTTGATCGCCTGAAGCAGGATCTGGGTCAGGCCGCCTGCTCCTCAGCAGATGCGCCGCCCGAGGCGGTGGCCAAGCAGATCGAGGCCGAGGCCCTGGCCACCATGCGCTGGCCCCAGGGCGGCCAGTACATCGGCGATTGGCGCGAGGGCGAAAAACTCGCCCAGAACGGCCGTGGCATGACCTGGACCGACGCCACTGCCGACACCAAGGCCAATGGTGCCCAGTGCTACAACTGCCACCAGGTCAGCAAGGCCGAGATCTCGTTCGGCACCATCGGCCCCAGCCTGTACAACTACGGCAAGATCCGGGGCGTGAAGGATGTGGCCGATCCGGCGTCGGCGGCCATCGTGCAGTACACCTGGGGCAAGCTGTGGAACAGCAAGGCCTACGCCGCCTGCTCCAACATGCCGCGCTTCGGCCATGCCCAGTTGCTGAGCGAGCAGCAGATCCGCGACGTGATGGCCTTGCTGCTCGACCCCAAGTCGCCGGTCAACCAGTAGACGCTGCGGGCGCCCATCGGGCGCTCTTTGAGCCCGCCTCGCGCGGGCTGTTGCATCCGACCCATACCGTTGATTGCGGAACCATGAATCTATCCAAGCGCGACTTTCTGCAAGTGATGGCCTCGGCATCGGCCGCCGGCATGGCGCTGGGCCGGTATGCAGATGCCGACGCAGCGACGGCAGAGCTTGGCCTGTACGACGTGCCCACCTTCGGCAATGTGTCGCTGCTGCACATGACCGACTGCCACGCGCAGCTCAAGCCCATCTACTTCCGCGAACCTAGCGTCAATCTCGGGCTGGGCAGCATGCGGGGCCAGTTGCCGCATCTGGTGGGTGAGCACTTGCTGAAGGCCGCCGGGGTGCGGCCGGGCACGCAAGCAGCCCATGCCTACACCTACCTCGACTTCGACAAGGCCTCGCGGCGCTACGGCCGTGTGGGTGGCTTCGCCCATCTGGCCACGCTGGTCAAGCGGCTGAAGGCCAGCCGGCCCGGCGCGCTGCTGCTCGACGGTGGCGACACCTGGCAGGGTTCGGCCACCTCGCTATGGACCGACGCACAGGACATGGTGGACGCCTGCAAGCTGCTGGGCGTGGACGTGATGACCGGCCACTGGGAGTTCACCTACGGCATGGACCGGGTCAAGGAGATCGTCGAGAAGGACTTCAAGGGCCAGATCGACTTCGTCGCCCAGAACGTCAAGACCAACGATTTCGGCGATCCGGTCTTCAAACCCTACACACTGCGCCAGATCAACGGCGTGCCGGTGGCCATCATCGGCCAGGCGTTTCCGTACACGCCGATTGCCAACCCACGTTACCTGGTTGCCGACTGGGCCTTCGGCATCCAGGACGAGAACATGCAGAAGATGGTGGACGAAGCGCGCGGCAAGGGTGCGCAGCTGGTCGTCGTGCTGTCGCACAACGGCATGGACGTGGACCTGAAGATGGCCAGCCGGGTGCGCGGCATCGACGCCATCTTTGGCGGCCACACCCACGACGGCGTGCCGGTGGCCGTGCCGGTGAAAAACGCCGGCGGCATCACGCTGGTGACCAATGCCGGCAGCAACAGCAAGTTTCTGGGCGTGATGGACTTCGACGTCAAGGGCGGCAAGCTGGTGGACTACCGCTACCGCCTGCTGCCCATTTTTGCCAACCAGCTGCGGGCCGACCCCGAGATGGACGCGCTGATCACGAAGTCTCGCTTGCCCTTTGAGGCCAAGCTGGCCGAAAAGCTGGCTGTCACCGACGGCTTGCTCTACCGCCGCGGCAACTTCAACGGCAGCTGGGACCAGCTGATCTGCGACGCGATGATGGACGTGCAAGGCGCCGAGATCGCGTTTTCGCCCGGCTTCCGCTGGGGCACCACGCTGCTGCCGGGCGACACCATCACGCGCGAGCTGTTGATGGACCAGCTGGCCATCACCTACCCGTATGCCACGCTCACCGAGATGACGGGCGAGACCATCAAGACCATCCTGGAGGACGTGGCCGACAACCTGTTCAACCCCGACCCGTACTACCAGCAAGGCGGTGACATGGTGCGGGTGGGTGGGCTGGCCTACACCATGACGCCCGGCGAGAAGATGGGCAGCCGCATTGGCGAGATGCGGCTGAACGGCAAGCCCATCGACGCGGCCAAGAAGTACAAGGTGGCGGGCTGGGCGCCGGTGGCCGAAGAGGCCAAGAGCCTGCCGGGTGTCAAGCCGGTGTGGGAGCATGTCGAGACCTGGCTCAAGGCCCAGGGCGGGCGCGTCAAGCCACGCAGTATCAACACGCCGTCGCTGATCGGCATGCAGGGCAACCCTGGCATTGCCAAGGCCTGAAGGAAGCAACCCATGTCCCCACTCATCGCCCGCGTCTTCGCTGTTGGCCTGTGCATCCATGGCGCAAGTGTCATGGCCGCACCGGATGCAACCTATGCCGTCAAGCTGCTGACGCCCGAAGCGGCTCTGACCGCAGCGCAGGCGGCCATGGCCCATTGCCGCAAGGCCGGCCACCAGGTGGCGGTGGCTGTCGTCGATCGCTCCGGCATGCTGCAGGTGCTGTTGCGAGACCGCTTTGCCGGCGCGCACACGCTGGAGATCGCGCCGCAGAAGGCCTGGACAGCGGCAAGTTTCCGCATGTCGACGACCGCCCTCGCCGCCGAGACACAGGCGGGCAAGCCGATGAGCGGCATCCGGGCGACACCGCGTGTGATGGCCATCGGCGGTGGCCTGGTGATCGAGGCCGGTGGCAGCGTCTTCGGCGCCATCGGGGTATCCGGCGCACCCGGTGGTGAGGCCGACGATGCCTGCGCGCAGGCCGGCATCAAGGCGATTGCCGACGCCATCGAGTTCTGATCCCATCCCGTCCGAATGCACAACAGCCCTGGAGATCCGCATGCGCATCAAATCCCTTTTCATCACGCTGGCGCTGTGCCTGGCCAGCAGCCTCGGCTGGGCCCAGGACACCGTCGTCTACCACATCGACGACACCTCGACCCAGGCCTTGAAGGGGCTGCGCAACATCCGCAACCACATCGATACCGACCCGACCGCCAAGATCACCGTGGTCACGCATGCCTTCGGCGTCGACTTCCTGATGGAGGGCATGAAGGACCGCAACGAAAGCCCGTTCGCGGCCACCGTGGCGGGCCTGACGGCGCGTGGTGTGAAGTTCGAGGTGTGCGAGATCACGCTGAAGAACCGCAACCTCAAGAAGGAGCAGTTCATCCAGGAAGCCGAGTTCACGCCCTCGGGCGTGGTGCGCCTGGCCAAGCTGCAAAAGCAGGGCTACGCCTACATCAAGCCCTGAAATCGTGAGTTGCGTGACCTTGGTCAAGACCATGCACCACCTCCCCTTGCAGACTGGGCGCGAAGCCGCAGCGGGGCTGGGGCAGGTGTGAAGTCATGATGCTCGAACCTCTTGTCGAACGCCTGGGCGAAGACGCCACGCTGGCGCTGGGCGCCCTGCTGATCGGCGTGTTGTTCGGTTTCATGGCCCAGCGCTCGCGCTTTTGCCTGCGCTCGGCGGTGATTGAATTCGCCCGTAACCAGCTGGGCGGCAAGCTCACGGTCTGGCTGTTCGCCTTTGCCACGGCCGTGGGTGTGACGCAGGCGCTGGCCTGGTCCGGCGGGTTCGACGCCAGCAATGCGCGCCAGATTGCCACCCGTGGCAGCCTGTCGGGTGCAGCCATCGGCGGCGCACTGTTCGGCGTGGGCATGATCCTGGCGCGCGGCTGCTCCAGCCGCTTGCTGGTGCTGGCGGCCCAGGGCAATCTGCGCTCGCTGCTGTCGGGCCTGATCTTCGCCGTGACGGCCCAGTCGGCCCTGACGGGTGCGCTATCGCCGTTGCGCAACCTCATTTCTGAATGGTGGACGATTGACGGCGGTGGTGCGCGCGACCTGATCGCCCGCACCGGCATCGGCCACGGCGGGGCCTTGTTGTTCGCGGTCGTCTGGCTGGTCGCGGCGGTGGTCTGGGCGCGGCGCCAGCGGGTGCCCTTCTGGGGCTGGGCGGGCGCCATCGGCGTGGGGCTGGCCATCGCTGCGGCATGGTGGTTCACCTACGCGGTGTCCAAGATCGCGTTCGACCCGCATCCCATCCAGTCGCTGAGCTTCACCGGGCCGTCGGCCGAGGTGCTCAACCGCGTGCTGTTTGTCACCGACAAGCCGCTGAGCTTCGACACCGGCCTGGTGCCGGGCGTGTTTCTCGGCGCCTTTCTGGCCGCCGCGCTGTTTGGCGAGCTCAAGCTCGAAGGCTTCCAGGGCGGTGCCAGCATGCGGCGCTACATCGTGGGTGCGGTGTGCATGGGCTTTGGCGGCATGCTGGCCGGGGGTTGTGCGGTGGGCGCAGGCTTGTCGGGGGCGGCGGTCTTCACCGCCACGGCCTGGGTGACGCTGAGCGCGATGTGGGCCGCCGCCGCCCTGACCGACCGGCTTGTCGACCAGCATGCGCACGACCTGCTGGACCAGCCTGTGCCTAGAAACGGCTCAGGCACGATCAAAACCCATGCCACCGCCCAGCCATGACCTGTCCTCAGTGCGAGCACATGCCGACCAACGACAACCCGTCACCCAGCAAAGCCCGCAGGCGCGCCGCAACGGATTGCGGCTTGTACTTGAAGCCAGGCAACACGGTGAGCGCTGCGGCCGCCAGCCTCAAATGCCTGGTTGCCATGGCCGCCATGGCCGCTTGCCTGGTCACTGGCGCGCACGCAGCGACCGATACAGCGCGCGGCGAAGAACTCGTGCAGGCCAAGTGCTTCATCTGCCACGGCGCCAATGGCGAAAGCTCCAGCCCCGCGTTCCCTCGCCTGGCAGGACAGAACGCCGCCTATGTGGTGCGGCAGTTGGGTGACTACAAGGCGGGCAAGCGCAAGAGCACGACTATGCAGCCGATGGTGGAAGACCTGTCGGCAGACGACATGAAGGCGCTGGGCAGTTTCTTTGCGGTCCAGGCCACGCAGGCGCACCCGGTCGACGACGGCGACCTGGCACAGGTGGGCAAGTTCATCTACCAGCGCGGCAACCCGTACGCCGGCGTGGCGTCTTGCGCCACCTGCCACGGTGGCGATGCGCACGGCACCGAGGCACTGCCGCGCCTGGCCGGCCAGCATGCGCAGTACACCGAGAACCAGCTCAAGCTGTTCAACAAGCGCGAACGCACCAACGACAACGCGGTGATGCACGGCATCGCCAGCAAGCTGTCGGAGTTGGAGCTGAAGGCGGTGGCCGCCTACATCAGCGGCCTGAAGTAACCCCCTCCCACCGTAGCGCCCGAGCCGCTCAGCCCAGCATGTCGCTCCAGATGTTGTCGGCCCAGGACAAGGCGTAGCGGCCTTCGATCTGGTTGGCGCCTGCCGAGACACCGGATGAGCCCGGCGCCACCTTGAAGGTCTTGTCTATCGCGTCGTACTGGTGCACCGAGGTGACGTGGATCACGTCCTTGGCGGTGACAAAGCTGTAGCAGGTGTTCATCACCACCGGCGTGGCGCTGACCGCTTCGCCCTTGAGCAACTGGATCACCGCCGCCGCCGCCACCTTGGCGTGCTGGTTGGCCATGTGGCCCGACTTGGGCATCTGCGGCGCCGGGAAGGTGGCATCACCCAGCACATGCACGCCGGGCACGGCGGTGGACTCCATCGTCAGCCAATTCACCCCCACCCAGCGGCTGTTGATGTTGATCAAGCCCGCCGAGCGCGCCAGATCGGCGGCGCGCTGCGGTGGCACCACGTTCAGCACATCGGCCTTGACGTCCTCGAACTCCAGCTTGGCCACGCTGCCGGCCACTTCCTTCAGCTCGGCATTGGGGCGGTACTCCAGGATGCCTTTGTAGTGCTGCGCAAAGGCGCGCTCGAACAAGGCCTTCTTGGACTGGATCTCGGGGTTGGCGTCCAGCACCAGCACCTTGCTGCGCGGCTTGGCCTCCTTGAAGTAGGCCGCCACCATGCAGGCCCGCTCATACGGCCCGGGCGGGCAGCGGTACGGCACCTTGGGGATGCTGATCGCAAAGACGCCGCCGTCGGGCAGGTCCATCAGCTGCTTGCGCAGGGCCACGGTTTGCGGCCCGGCCTTCCAGCCGTGCACCACACGGCCGCTGTCCAGCGCAGCGGCCAGCCCGCCGATCTGCTCGTTCATGAAGTCGATGCCGGGCGACACGATCAGGCGGTCGTAGGCCAGCTCGGTGCCGCCGGCCAGCCGCACTTTCTTGGCGGCGGCGTCGATGGCGGTCACGTCGCCCTGGACCACCTTCACGCCGAGGGCTTTCAGGCTGTCGTAGCCGCGCGTGATGTCGGCCATCTGCTTGTAGCCGCCCACCACCAGATTTGACATGGGGCAGGAGATGAACTGCGGGTTACGTTCCACCAAGGTGACGTCGATGTTGCCGCCCCACAGGCGCAGGTAACGCGCGGCCGTGGCGCCACCAAAGCCCCCACCCACGACAACCACCCGGCCGATGGATGGGCCAGCGCCCTGCCCGGTGGCACATCCGGCCAGCCCGATCACGCCAAAGCCACCCAACGCCATGCCCGTTGTCAGCACCCGGCGGCGTGAAAAATCAAACCTGTTTGAAATCTTGTTCATGGTCAAGTCGCTCGCTTTATTTCTTTGCCGGCTGGGCCGCGAAAAAGGCGGCGACCAGCTTGATCTGCTCGTCGGTGTAGCCCTTGGAGATCTGGTGCATGATGGTTGCAGGCTGCGCCCCGCTCTTGAAATCGGCCACCATCGAGACAATCTTGTCGGCAGGCACGCCGGCCAAGGTTTTCATCTCACCGCGGGCCTGGCCGTTGGTGCCATGGCAGTTGGCACAGGTGGCCGCCAGGTTTCGCGCCAGGTTGGCATCTTGCGCCATCACCGCCCCGGGCGCACCAACCGCCACCAGGGCCAAAGCCATTGTCCAAACGTTCATCGGAATCTCTCCTGTGGATTGCTGACCATCTGCGGCACATCGGGCAAGCCCTGTGTCGGTTATAGAATTTTCGGCTTATATTTGTGCATGCACATCAAGCGTATTCCCTGACATGACGCCGCTGACTTTACGCCGAGGCTGCCGCAAGCGCTGGGCCCATCTGGGCTTGATGATCGCCGCTGTTCTGGCGGTGGCGCTGGCAAGCCCATTGGCCAGCGCGGCGCAGCCGGTACAGGCGCAACACGTCGCCGGCGGCGCCTGGTTTGTCCAGGGTGAGGCCGCGCTCGGCTCGGCGGCCAACCGCAACTTCATCTCCAACGCCGGCTTTATCGTCACCACCGCCGGCGTGGTGGTGATCGACGCCCTCGGCTCCCCTGCATTGGCAACAGAATTGCTGGCCGCCATCCGCCAGGTCACGCCGCTGCCGGTGCGCTATGTGATAGTGACGCATTACCACGCCGATCACATCTACGGGCTGCAGGTCTTCAAGGATCTCGGCGCCACGGTCATCGCGCACCGTGAGGGCCGGGCGTACCTGAACTCGGACACGGCGCAGCGCCGCCTGGTTGCCAGCCGAGAAGAGCTTGCGCCGTGGATCGACGAGCACACCCGGCTGGTGCCGGCCGACCGCTGGCTGGATGCCGACACCGTGCTGGAGGTCGGCGACGAGCGCCTGGTCATCCGCCATGCCGGGCCGGCCCACACGCCCGAGGATCTGGTGGTCTATGCCGAGCACGCCAAGGTGCTGTTCGCCGGTGACCTGGTGTTCCGGGGCCGCATCCCCTTTGTCGGTCTGGCTGACAGCCAGGCCTGGATTGCGGCGCTGTCGGGCTTGATCGCGCTGGCGCCGTCGGTCATCGTGCCGGGGCATGGCGCGTTGTCCACACAGCCTCTGCCCGACCTGGTGCTGACACGCGACTACCTGCAGTTTTTGCGCCGCAGCATGGGCGAGGCCGCCGAGCGCATGGAGCCCTTCGACGAGGCCTACGCGCGCACCGACTGGTCGGCGTTTGATCGCCTGCCGCTGTTTCGCGCCGCCAACCGTATCAACGCCTACAACACCTACCTGCTGATGGAGCAACAAGGCAAATGATGAGCAGCCACGACTGGACACGCCGCCGCTGGCTGGGGGTGGCGCTGGCCGGCCAGGCCGGTTGGACCGCCCTGCCCGCGCGCGCCGCCGGGCCGGCTGATGTGATCGACTGGCCGACCCTGGTCGACATCGACGGCCGGACTGTTGCCGCCGCCAGCTGGCGGGGCATCCCCGCGGTGGTCGTGTTCTGGGCCACCGACTGCGCTTACTGTCGGCGGCACAACGCCCACGTCGACCGATTGTTCCGCAGCGTTGACCCCCACCGCCTGCGGGTGGTGGGGGTGGTGATGGCGGCCGATGCCGTGGCGGCGCGGCACTACATGACGGCGCAGAGCTACCGGTTTCCGGTGATGGCCGACAACGGGCACCTGCGCGCCCGGTTCACACAGCGCCGCGTCATCCCGATGACCTGCACCGTGGGCGCGGACGGCCGGCTGCTGCAGAGCATTCCGGGTGAGATGGCCGAGGATGACGTGCTGGGCCTGGCGCGTGGCGCCAAGGCCTGAGCGGCGCACCCATCCTGGCGCGGTCAAGGTTGCAGCAGCGCCGCGTCGTGCTCGCGCAGATAGGCCTCGCCCTGCTCGAGCATGAAGTAGCGAAACGCCTCGGCCGCCGGCGACAGCAGGCGAGACTGCAGCCGCACCACGTTCCACAGCCGCATCACCGGCGTGCCTTCGACGTCGAGCACATGCAACAGGCCGCTGCGCAGCTCCAGGCCGATGGTGTGCAGCGACAGAAAGCTCAGCCCCATGCCGGCCATCACCGCTTGCTTGATGGTCTCGTTGCTCGACATCTCCATGCTGATGTGGGGGCTGAACCGGTGTTCGGCGAAAAACGCCGTCATCGCCGCACGGGTGCCCGACCCCTGCTCACGCACGATGAAGGCAAAGTCCTGCAGCGCTGAAACCGGCGGCCGGCCCATCGCCAGCAGCGGGTGCTGGGGCGGGCAGACAAACACCAGCGGGTGGGCGGCGAACGACTCCGACCGGGTGGCGATCTCCTTCGGTGGCCGGCCCATCACCGACAGGTCGACGTCGCCCGCCTCCATCAGCGCGACCAGCTGCTCCCGGTTGCCCACCACCCGCAGCCGCACCTCCACGCCCAGGTGCTCCTGATGAAAGCGCGCCAGCAGGCGCGGCACGAAGTACTTGGCGGTGCTGACGATGCCGATGGTCAGCAGCCCGTGTTCCAGGCGCTTGAAGCGGGCCATCGCGTCGTCGGCTTCCTTCAGGCCCGCCAGCAGCCGGCGCGCGTGCACCAGGAAGTACTCGCCGGCGGTCGACAACGACAGGTTGCGCCCCTGCCGGTCGAACAGCGACAGGCCGACCTGCGCCTCGACCTCCTTGATCTGCATCGACACCGCCGGTGGTGTGAGGTGCAGCGCCTCTGCCGCGCGCGACATGTTCTGGTGTTTTGCCACCGCCGCGAATACCCGCAGCTGGCGGAACGTGATGTTCATGGTTCAGCTTTCCTTATCGTATGCCAAAGAATATTTGACTGTTTCTTAAATTGTCATCAACTTATATTGCCATCACCCCACTGTCAACCGCCAGCCAGGCACCCCAGGAGCGCGCATGAACACCCCAGCAGACCCAGGCGTCACCACCGACGCCATCATGGACAAGAAAAAGCGCTACAGCGCAGGCGTCCTGAAGTACCGCCAGATGGGCTACTGGGACGCCGACTACCAACCCAAGGACACCGACACGCTGTGCCTGTTCCGCATCACACCGCAAGACGGCGTGGACGCCATCGAGGCCGCCGCCGCGGTGGCCGGCGAAAGCAGCACCGCCACCTGGACGGTGGTGTGGACCGACCGCCTGACCGCCTGCGACAGCTACCGTGCCAAGGCCTACAAGGTCGAGCCGGTGCCCGGGCGCCCCGGCGAATACTTCGCCTGGGTGGCCTACGACATCATCCTGTTCGAAGAAGGCTCGATCGCCAACATCACGGCCAGCCTGATCGGCAATGTCTTCAGCTTCAAGCCGTTGAAGGCAGCCCGGCTGGAGGACATCCGCATGCCGGTGGCGTTGGTCAAGACCTTCAAGGGGCCGCCTTGCGGCCTGGTGGTCGAGCGTGAACGGCTGGACAAGTTCGGCCGCCCGCTGCTGGGCGCCACCACCAAGCCCAAACTGGGCCTGTCGGGCCGCAATTACGGCCGGGTGATCTATGAAGGCCTGAAGGGCGGGCTGGACTTCATGAAGGACGACGAGAACATCAACTCGCAGCCCTTCATGCACTGGCGTGACCGCTTCCTGTACGTGATGGACGCCGTCAACAAGGCCAGTGCGGCCACCGGCGAGGTCAAGGGCAGCTACCTGAACGTGACCGGCGCGACGATGGAAGACATCTACGAGCGGGCCGAGTTTGCCAAGGAGCTGGGCAGCGTGGTGATCATGCTGGACCTGGTGATCGGCTGGAGCGCGATCCAGAGCATGGCCAACTGGGCGCGCAAGAACGACATGATCGTGCACATGCACCGCGCCGGCCACGGCACCTATACCCGGCAGAAGAACCACGGCGTGAGTTTCCGCGTGATGGCCAAGTGGCTGCGCCTGGCCGGGGTGGACCACCTGCACACCGGCACGGCGGTGGGCAAGCTGGAGGGCGACCCGATGACGGTGCAGGGCTACTACAACGTCTGCCGCGACAGCTACACCAAACAGGACCTGCCGCGCGGGCTGTTTTTCGACCAGGACTGGGCCGACATGCGCAAGGTGATGCCAGTGGCCAGCGGCGGCATCCATGCCGGGCAGATGCACCAGCTGATCGACCTGTTCGGTGACGACGTGATCCTGCAGTTCGGCGGCGGCACCATCGGCCACCCGGCGGGCATCCAGGCCGGCGCGGTGGCCAACCGGGTGGCGCTGGAATGCATCGTCAAGGCGCGCAACGAAGGCAAGGACATCAAAAACGAGGGCCCGGACATCCTGCGCAAGGCGGCCCAGACCTGCACGCCGCTGAAGCAGGCCCTGGACACCTGGGGCGACATCTCCTTCAACTACGCCAGCACCGACACCAGCGACTACGCCGTGACGCCGAGCGCGTCCCACTGAGCCAGACGGAGCACACCACCATGATGACCAACCCCACCGGCCGCATCACCCAGGGCATGTTCAGCTTTCTGCCCGATCTCACGGATGCCGAGATTGCGCTGCAGATCGATTACGGCCTGAACAAGGGCTATGCCTGGAGCGTGGAATACACCGACGACCCGCACCCGCGCAACACCTACTGGGAGATGTACGGCATGCCGATGTTCGACCTGGCGGATGCGGCTGGCGTGATGCAAGAGCTCAAGGGCTGCCGCGACACCTTCCCCGGCCACTACATCCGCCTGATGGCCTTCGACAGCACCCGCGGCGTGGAAAGCATCGTGATGAGCTTCATCGTCAACCGCCCCCAGGACGAACCCGGTTTTGCCCTGGTACGGCAGGAGGTCAAAGGCCGCACGATGCGCTACACGGTGCAGAGCTACGCCGCCAACAAGCCGGAAGGCGAGCGGTACTAGGCCCACCCCCGCAGCGGCTGCGCCGCTCCCCCTCAAGGGGGCACCGCCAGCGGCCTGGCAAAGCCAGATCCGCGGCGGTTGCTTGGGCAACCGACACGCTGCACCGAAGGTGATCCCGCAATGAACCGAAGGGATCCGCAATGAACCGAAGGCATCCGCAATGACACGCTATCGAATCGCTCCCAGCATCCTGTCGGCCGACTTTGCCCGGCTGGGCGAAGAGGTGCGCGCCGTGATCGACGCCGGCGCCGACTGGATCCACTTCGACGTGATGGACAACCACTATGTGCCGAACCTGAGCATCGGCCCGGCCGTGGCGCAGGCCATCAAGCCGCACTGCGTGCGCGCCGACGGCAGCGCCGTGCCGCTGGACGTGCACCTGATGGTGGCGCCGGTGGACGCGCTGGCGCTGGCCTTTGCCGATGCCGGGGCCGACCTGATCAGCTTCCACCCGGATGCGTCGGCGCATGTGGACCGCACATTGCAGTTGATCCGCGGTCGGGGCTGCCAGGCCGGTCTGGTGTTCAACCCCGGCACGCCGCTGGACGTGCTGGACTGGGTGATCGACAAGGTGGACCTGATCCTGATCATGAGCGTGAACCCGGGCTTCGGTGGCCAGAGCTTCATCGACAGCGCGTTGCGCAAGACCGAGCAGGCGCGCAGGCGCATCGAGTCCACCGGCCGCGACATCCGGCTGGAAGTGGACGGCGGCATCAAGGTGGACAACATCCGCCGGGTGGCCGACGCCGGTGCCGACACCTTCGTGGCGGGCAGCGCCATCTTCGGGCAGGCGAACTACCGCAGCGTGATCGACGCGATGCGCGCCAGCCTGGCCGCGCCCGCGTCGGCGTCTGGCCAGGCCGCCTGACATGGCCGCACCGACCTATAACATCCCGGGCGCCGCGCGGCCGGTTGCCGACGCAACGCAGGCGCCCATGGTGCCGGTGACTGCCGTGGCGGCTGCACGCACGGTCGGGCAGGTGCTGGCCGAGAGCCAGGTCGAGTCGGTGATGGACGAACTGGACCGCGACCTGATCGGTCTGGCGCCGGTCAAGCAGCGCATCCGCGACATCGCCGCGCTGCTGGTGGTCGACAAGCTGCGCCAGAACCTGGGCCTGCAATCGCAACAGCCCAGCCTGCACATGAGCTTTTCCGGCAACCCCGGCACCGGCAAGACCACGGTGGCGATGCGCATGGCGCAGATCCTGCACCGCCTGGGCTATGTACGCAAAGGCCACCTGGTGGCGGTGACACGCGACGACCTGGTGGGCCAGTACATCGGCCACACCGCGCCCAAGACCAAGGAGGTGCTGAAAAAAGCCATGGGCGGCGTGCTGTTCATCGACGAGGCCTACTACCTGTACCGCCCCGAGAACGAGCGCGACTACGGCCAGGAGGCGATCGAGATATTGCTGCAGGTGATGGAGAACCAGCGCGACGACCTGGTGGTGATCCTGGCCGGCTACAAAGACCGCATGGACACCTTCTTCCAGTCCAACCCCGGCATGAGCTCGCGCATCGCCCACCACCTGGACTTCCCGGACTACGGCCACGCCGAGCTGATGCAGATCGGCGACCGGATGCTGGCCGGCATGCACTACGGCATGACGCCCGCCGCGCGTGCCGCCTTTGCCGAGTACCTGACGCTGCGCCTGGCGCAACCGCACTTTGCCAATGCGCGCAGCGTGCGCAACGCGCTGGACCGCATGCGCTTGCGCCAGGCCAGCCGGCTGTTTGCCGACCGCGACCGCGAGCTCACCCGCGACGACCTCAGCACCCTGGACGCGGCCGACATCCGGGCCAGCCGGCTGTTTGCCGGCACCGACCTCTGACTCCCCTTTGAAAGCCTGCCATGCCCTTGTCGCAACGCTGGACCCTCACCCGCTACCTGATCGAACAGCGCCGGCGCTTTCCCCAGGCCAGCGGTGACCTCAACGCGCTGATCCTGGATGTCTCGCTGGCCTGCAAGGCGATCGCCCGCATCGTGGCGTTCGGCGAACTGGGCGACGCCTTTGCGCAGGCGCCCAAGCCGGTGGCCGGCGAGGTCAATGTGCAGGGCGAGGTGCAAAAGCCGCTGGACTTGCTGAGCAACGAAATCTTCATCCGCATGAACGAGTGGACCGGCCACCTCGCCGGCATGGCGTCCGAGGAGATGGACGAGCCCGGGCAGATCCCGCACGAGCACCCGCGTGGCAAGTACCTGCTGGTGTTCGACCCGCTGGACGGCAGCAGCAACATCGATGTCAACGTATCGGTCGGCAGCATCTTCTCGATCCTGCGCGCGCCGCAAGACGTGGTGGACAGCGGCCGCGACGTGGTGGCGGCCGACTTCTTCCAGCCTGGCGCCACCCAGGTGGCCGCCGGCTATGCGCTGTACGGCCCGACCACGATGCTGGTGCTGACCGTGGGCAACGGTGTGGCCGGCTTCACGCTGAACCCCAACCTGGGTGAATTCATGCTGACGCACCCGGCCATCCAGGTGCCGGCCGACACCCAGGAGTTCGCCATCAACAGCTCCAACTCACGCTTCTGGGAGCCGCCGATCAAACGCTACGTCGACGAATGCCTGGCCGGCAAGCCGGGCGCACGCGGCAAGGACTTCAACATGCGCTGGATCGCCAGCATGGTGGCCGAGGCGCACCGCATCCTGATGCGGGGTGGCGTGTTCATGTACCCGCGCGACACCAAGGACGCCGCCAAGCCCGGCCGCCTGCGCCTGCTGTACGAGGCCAACCCGATCGGCTTCTTGATGGAGCAGGCCGGTGGCCGCGCCAGCACCGGGCGCCAACCCGTGCTGGGGGTGGTGCCGACATCGCTGCACCAGCGCGTGGGGCTGGTGTTCGGATCGAAAAACGAGGTCGAGCGCATCGAGCGTTACCACGCCGAGCCGGCCTCCCGGGATCCCGGCACGCCGCTGTTTGCCGAGCGTGGCCTGTTCAGAACTTGACCCCCCGCAGCGGCCTGCTGCCGCCAGACACCCCCATCACCCTACCGAGAGGTTTGCCATGTCGCAACGCCACCCCATCATCGCCATCACCGGCTCGTCGGGCGCCGGCACCACCTCGGTGACGCGCACCTTCGACAACATCTTTCGCCGCGAAGGTGTCACCGCGGCGGTGGTCGAGGGCGACAGCTTCCACCGCTATGACCGGCTGGAAATGAAGCGCCGCGCCGCCGAGGCCGAGGCCGCGGGCGATCAGCACTTCAGCCACTTCGGGCCCGAGAACAACCTGTTCAGCGAACTGGAGCAGTTGTTCCACAGCTACGCCGAAAGCGGCACCGGCAAGCGCCGCTACTACCTGCACAACGCCGACGAGGCCGCCCCGTACCAGCAGCAGCCCGGCACCTTCACGCCCTGGCAAGACCTGCTGCCCGACACCGACCTGCTGTTCTATGAAGGCCTGCACGGCGGCGTGGTCACACCCGAGGTGGACGTGGCCCGCCACCCCGACCTGCTGATCGGCGTGGTGCCGGTGATCAACCTGGAGTGGATCCAGAAGCTGTGGCGCGACAAGAAGCAGCGGGGTTATTCCACCGAGGCGGTGACCGACACCATCCTGCGCCGCATGCCCGACTACGTGAACTACATCTGCCCGCAGTTCACCCACACCCATGTGAATTTTCAGCGCGTGCCGATGGTCGACACGTCCAACCCGTTCGTGGCACGCGACATCCCGTCGCCCGACGAAAGCCTGGTGGTGATCCGCTTCGCCAACCCCAAGGGCATCGACTTCCAGTACCTGCTGAGCATGATCCACGACTCGTTCATGTCGCGCGCCAACACCATCGTGGTGCCCGGCGGCAAGATGGAGCTGGCGATGCAGCTGATCTTCACGCCCTTCATCTGGCGAATGATGGAGCGGCGCAAGGCAGCGCTGGGTGCGATCTGAATCCCGACACTCTCCACCAGGACCGACCATGAGCTCCGCCTCTTCCGACCGCGTTGTACGGCCTGACAACGGCCAGCGCAGCGACCTTGCCAACGCCTTGCGCGCGCTCGCGATGGACGCCGTGCAGCAGGCCAATTCCGGCCACCCCGGCGCACCGATGGGCATGGCCGAGATGGCGGTGGCCTTGTGGGGTGGCCATTTGCGCCACAACCCGGCCAACCCGCAGTGGCCCGACCGCGACCGCTTTGTGCTGAGCAACGGCCATGCGTCGATGCTGCTGTATGCGCTGCTGCACCTGACCGGCTACGACCTGCCGATGGACGAGCTCAAGCGGTTTCGCCAGTTGCACAGCTTGACGCCGGGCCACCCCGAACACGGCCTGACGCCTGGCGTCGAGACCACCACCGGCCCGCTGGGCCAGGGCCTGGCGAATGCCGTGGGCTTTGCGCTGGCCGAAAAACTGCTGGCCGACGAGTTCAACCGGCCCGGCCACACCCTGGTCGACCACCACAGCTACGTCTTCCTGGGTGACGGCTGCCTGATGGAAGGCATCAGCCATGAAGCCTGCGGCCTGGCCGGCGCCTGGCGCCTGAACAAGCTGATCGCGCTGTACGACGACAACGGCATTTCCATCGACGGTGCCGTCGCCGGCTGGTTCGTGGACGACACTGCCGCGCGCTTTCGGGCCTACGGCTGGAACGTCATCGGGCCGGTAGACGGCCATGACGTGGCCGCCGTCGGCCAGGCCATCGCCCAAGCCAAGGCCAACACCGCCGGCCCCAGCCTGATCCTCTGCCGCACGACCATCGGCAAGGGCTCGCCGGCGCGCGCCGGCACCGCCCGGGCCCATGGCGAGCCGCTGGGCGCTGACGAGATCGGCAAGACGCGCCAGGCGCTGGACTGGCCGCATGCAGCGTTCGAGATACCGCAGGACATCGCCGCGCGCTGGGATGGCCGTGAGCTGGGCGCCCGCCGAGAGTCGTTATGGCAGCAGCGCATGGACGCCTACCGCGCCGCTTTCCCCAAGGACGCGGCCGAGTTCGAGCGCCGCATGGCGGGCCACCTGCCCGAGGACTTTGCGCAAACCGCGCGGGACACCGTCGCGGCCCTTGCCGCCGCCACCGACGCGGTGGCCAGCCGCAAGGCGTCACAGCAGGTGCTGGCCCGGCTGGCGCCCCTGCTGCCCGAAATGCTGGGCGGCAGCGCCGACCTGACCGGCTCCAACCTGACCGACTTCCCCGGTTGCGGCGCGGTGCGTGGTGGCGAAAAAGGCGGGCGCCACATCAACTACGGTGTGCGCGAGTTCGGCATGGCCGCCATCATGAACGGCATCGCGCTGCATGGCGGCTTCATCCCTTACGGCGGCACTTTCCTGACCTTTTCCGACTACAGCCGCAACGCCATCCGCATGGCCGCGCTGATGAAGCTGCGGGTGATCCACGTCTTCACCCATGACAGCATCGGATTGGGCGAGGACGGCCCCACCCACCAGGCGGTGGAGCATGCCGCCAGCCTGCGCCTGATCCCCAACCTGGAGGTCTGGCGGCCCTGCGACGCGGCGGAAACCGCGGTGGCCTGGGCCGCAGCACTGCAGTCCGCGCAGCGCCCCAGCGCGCTGCTGCTGTCGCGCCAGGCCCTGCCGGCGCAGGCGCGCAGCAGCGGGCAGACAGCGGCCATCGCCCGCGGCGGCTATGTGCTGAGCGACCGGCCGCAAGCGGTGGCGGCGATCCTGGCCACGGGATCGGAGGTCGGCCTGGCGATGGGCGCGCAAAAACTGCTGGATGCCCGCGGCACGGCAGTGCGCGTGGTGTCCATCCCCTCGTCCACGCTGTTCGACCGCCAGGACAAGGCCTGGCGCGACGAGGTGCTGGGCCTGGGCCTGGCCCGCATCGGCGTGGAGGCCGGCGTCACGCGCTGGTGGGGCCAGTACGGCTGCGCGGCCGCGCTGGGCGTGGACAGCTTTGGTGAATCCGCGCCCGCACCGCAGGTCTATCAGCACTTTGGCCTGACCGCCGCCGCGCTGGCCGATCTGGTGCAGGCCACGGCCGACGAGGACCGGCGCCATCCGCGGTCCAGCAACTGAGGCTGTCATGCAAACCCTGTTGCTCAGCTGCGACCTGGACGGCACGCTGGTGGACACCGCCAGCGAGATCGCCGAAGCCGCCAACCGTGCGCTCGAGTCGCACGGCATCGCGCGCCGGCCGGTGCAGGAGGTGACGTATCTGATCGGCGCCGGCACGCGGGAGTTGATGCTCAAGCTGCTGGCGCGGGTGTTGCTGGAGAACCCGGCTATCGCCGAACGCGTGCGGGTGGACGCCGTGCTGGCCAGCATGGACGAACACTACGCCCTCACCACCGGCACCGCGGCCGTGGCCTACGCCGGCTGCCACGCATCACTGCAGCGCCTGCAGGCCGCCGGCGTGCGGCTGGTGTGCACCACCAACAAGGAGTCGCGGCACGCCCGCCGGGTGCTGGAGGTGTCGCGCCTGGACGGCTTTTTCGAGCTGGTGATCGGCGGCGACACGCTGCCCGAGAAGAAGCCCCATGCCAGCGTGCTGCGGCACGTGGCGCAGGCGCTGCAGGTGCCTCTTCACCGCTGTGCCCATCTCGGCGACTCTGCCGTGGACGTGCAGGCGGCGCGCAATGCCGGCGTCGCGGCCTGGGCCGTGCCCTACGGCTACAACGCCGGCGTGCCGATCGAGGCCGCCCAACCCGACCGCATCTTCCACTCGCTGTCGGAGGTCGCCGACCATGTGCTGGCGGGCGGGCCCCTGCCCACCCTCGACCTGCTGCAGCGGCGCGTGGCCCCATGACGGACGCGGGCTCGAATCTGAAGGCGCTGCTGTGGGACGTGGACGGCACGCTGGCCGAGACCGAGCGCGACGGCCACCTGCTGGCCTTCAACCAGGCCTTCGAGGCCAGCGGCCTGCCCTGGCGCTGGAGCCCCGAGCAGTACGGCGACTTGCTGCGCATCACCGGCGGGCGCGAGCGCATCCTGCACGACATGGCCCAGCACCGGCGCGGCCCGGCGCTGGCGCGGGAGCGCGAAGACCTGGCGCGGCAATTGCATGCGCTGAAGAACCGCCTGTACGCCCAGATCATTGAAGGCGCTGGCCTGCCCCTGCGGGATGGCGTGCGCGAACTGTTGGACGAGTGCCGCACGGCCGGCGTCACGCTGGCCATCGTCACCACCACCAGCCGGGCCAATGTGCAGGCACTGCTGCAGGCGCACCTCGGCAAAGACTGGGCGCAGTGGTTCCCGGTGATGGTGTGCGGTGAAGACGTGCGCAGCAAAAAGCCGGATCCCGAGGCCTACCTGCGCGCCCTGCGGGCGTTGGGCATTGGCCCGCTTCAGGCGCTGGCGATCGAGGACTCACCGGGCGGCGCCGCGGCCGCCCGGGCCGCCGAGGTGCCGGTGATCGTGGCACGCAGCCGCTACTTCGCCAACGTGGCGTTCGAGGGTGTCACCGCCATCGGGCCGGGCCTGTGCACGCGGCAAGGCTGGCTGCCGCCGCCGCCCGACGCAGCCACCCGACCCGGCCGCGTGACCCTGTCAGACCTGGTGCGCTGGCATGCCGCGATGGACACGGTTTCGCACTATCCCTAGCCAGGGCGCCGCGCGTTGCCGGCTTCCACCCCCACCCCACCCCGGAGTCAATCTCATGGCCTTCATCTCCTTGCGCCAAGTCCTGGACCACGCCGCCGAACACGGCTACGGCGTGCCCGCCTTCAACGTCAACAACCTGGAGCAGATCCACGCCATCATGGAAGCGGCGCAGGAGACCTGCTCGCCGGTCATCCTGCAGGCCTCGGCCGGCGCCCGCAAATACGCCGGTGAGGCCTACCTGCGCCACCTGGTGCTGGCGGCGGTGGAGACGCACCCCGACGTGCCCGTGGTGCTGCACCAGGACCACGGCGCTTCGCCCGCGGTGTGCCAGCAGTCGATCCGCTCTGGCTTTACCAGCGTGATGATGGACGGCTCGCTGCTGGAAGATGCCAAGACCCCGGCCAGCTATGACTACAACATCGAGGTCACGCGCAAGGTCTGCGAGTTTGCGCATGCCGTGGGGGTCAGCGTCGAGGGTGAACTGGGCTGCCTGGGGTCGCTGGAAACCGGCGAGGCCGGTGAAGAAGACGGCGTCGGCGCGGTGGGCAAGCTCACCCACGACATGATGCTGACCGACCCCGCGCAGGCGCGCGACTTTGTTGCCCGCACCGGCGTGGACGCACTGGCCATCGCCATCGGCACCAGCCACGGCGCCTACAAGTTCACCCGCAAGCCCACCGGCGACATCCTGGCCATCGACCGCATCGCCGCGATCCATGCCGCAGTGCCCAACACCCACCTGGTGATGCACGGCTCCAGCAGCGTGCCGCAGGAGTGGCTGGCCATCATCCGCCAGTACGGCGGCGACATCAAGGAAACCTACGGCGTGCCGGTCGAGGAGATCCAGCGCGGCATCCGGAGCGGCGTGCGCAAGATCAACATCGACACCGACATTCGCCTGGCCATGACCGGCGCCATGCGCAAGGTTTTTGCCGAACAACCCAGCGAGTTCGACCCCCGCAAGGCCCTGATGGCCGCCACCCAGGCGGCGCGGGGCATCGTGAAGGCACGCTTCGAGGCTTTCGGCTGCGCCGGACAGGCCGCGCGGATGAAGCCTGTGCCGCTGGAAGCCATGATCAAAAGGTACCTCTGAGGCCGCGTGCTGGAGGCCCGCACCTTTCTGGACGACATCGGCGAGGCCGGTACCAGCACGTTTGCGCCCCAGGTGCGCCGGGCTCTGGCCGAGCACAACCGGCGCGTTCATGCCCACCTGGCAGGCCTTCGCCACATCGAGTTTGCAGGCGCGGCGGGCGATCCCGGCTGCGAACAGTGGCATAACTGGGAGCGACTGCAGGCGAGCGGCGCCAAGGAAATCCCGCAAGACTTCGATCTGCCGCCTGTGGGCGTGGCATGGAACTCCATCGTCAGCGACCTGGATCCGCAGTCCCGGTATCGGGACTTCGAGGCCAGCACCACGATGGCACTGCGCAAGAGCCTGTGCGGCGGCAACACCTGGGTAAACCCCTCGATCACCTTCCGCGCCCGCGAGTCGATGCTGATCGCGGATGTCGAGCCACGCAAGACCCGCGAAGCGGTCTTCAAACACATCGGCTCCGTCCAGTTGCCGGACTCGCTGCTGGAGGTCGACGCTGCCACGCACTTCAGCGAGGCGTTGCCGGCCCGCCGCCCGTCGTCGAGCAGCGAGCTGCTGGCTGTCTACGGCGCGCTCCTGACGCACGGCACCGACCTCGACGCCGTACACCCCTGTTCGCGACCGCTGGGGCCTGTTCTACGACCAGCCAACCAGCCCATCGTGCTGAACGAACGGCAGGCCGGCGTGGCCGTCGAAGGTGTCGAGCAGCACAACCGCGCCGAAGATCGCATCCGAATCTCCTTGCTGGCTGTGGACACCCACGGGGTCACGAACGTGGCGATGGCGATCGTAAAGCTCTTGGGCTTCGACCTGTGCCCGCGGCTGCGCGATCTGCGCGAGCGAAAGCTGTTTGTGCCCAGGGGCTGGCCGGTGCCAGAAACGATCGAAGGCGTCACCGTGCGCCGGGTGTCGGTCAAGGCGATCGAGCGCGGGTGGGACGACCTGGTGCGCCTGGCGGCCTCGATTCGCGCGGGCAAGGTGTCTGCGGCACATGCCCTCCACCGGCTGGGTTCGGCAGCCGTCGGCGATCCGCTGCACCGCGCTGCGCAACACCTCGGGCGCTTGCTGCGCACGCTGTTTCTGTGCGACTACCTGGCCATCCGGGGCTATCGGCGCGAGATTCACACGCTGCTCGACCGGGGCGAGTCGGTCCACCAGCTGCAGCGCGCAAATCATGGCGGCCAAGTGGCCACCGAGCGCGGCCGCCGGCGGCAGGAGATGGCGGCCATCTCGGGCGCGCACGCCCTGTTGACCAACATCGTGCTGGCCTGGAACACGGGTCGCATGGACGCTGTCGCGGCGCGACTCCATCGTGACGGCCTCGGGATTGAGGAGGACTGGCTTCGGCGGATCGGGCCGGCGTACTTCTTGCACATCAACTTCAGGGGGGTGGCTCTGGGTCGATGTCGCGCAGTTTCCGGTATAGCGACCGCTCGCTGATGCCGAGCTTGCGTGCCAGCTCGGCGCGGCTGCCACGGTGGGCCTTGAGTTGCGCCTGTAACGCTG
>Ga0209181_10002085_pt1 | contig 33378 bp, 32 predicted proteins | sample MAT05_FD_187208 | JGI IMG/M metagenome (GOLD analysis project Ga0209181, IMG submission 187208) | Freshwater microbial communities from Lake Fryxell liftoff mats and glacier meltwater in Antarctica - MAT-05 (SPAdes) (version 2) | ecosystem: Environmental > Aquatic > Freshwater > Ice > Liftoff... | reverse complement strand
CACGTCGTAGCCGTAACCGAGCCCCGTCGCGCTGAAGTCACATGCGCCGCTCGGCGCCGTGCTCGGATGGATGTCGTCGGGCCCGAGTCCATGCCCGGGGAGCGCCTCGAGCTCCGCATGCAGATCGACGAATGGCACCTGCCGCGCCTCGGCGAGCGCCCGCAAGATCGCCGTGTAAAGCGGGATGCGCGCGTCTGCCGCCGGGTTCGCGTCGAGCGGCGGGAAGCTCGACACGACGGGCACCACGCCGCGCTCGATCAGCGTGTCGACCAGATCGAGCATGTTGTCCGCGTAGCGCGTCGGCGTGTTCGAGCCGACGTCGTTGGTCCCGTACATCACGACGGCGAAGCGCGGCAGGATCGCCTCGAGCTCTTGCACCACCGGCGACGGCGCGCCCTCGAGCGCGCGCCACGCGCTCCAGCCGACGCCTGCGGACAGCGTCTCGCGCTCGTACGGCGTCGCGCCCGCCGCGTCACCTGCGCGAAAATGCGCGATCGTATCGGCGAGCCCGGTGCGTCCGTCGAGGTTCACGCGGCTGCCCGCAAAGCAGCGCAGAAAGCTCGTCGACACGGTGATCGAGTCGCCGAGCTTCGCGAGCACGTCGTCGCGCAGCGCCGGATCGTTCGCGCGGATTCGCGCGAGCTCTGCGACGACGTGCGCGTTGATGCGCGAGTGCCGCACGTCCGCGGCGTAGCGCGCGGGGGGCGCCGCGACGCTGGCGTCCGGCGTCGCAGCATCGGGCGCGGCTGCGTCAGGCAGATCGCCATCGGGCAGCGGCGCGTCGACGGCGGCATCGTGCGTCGGTGTGCCGGCGTCGGGCGAGACGCGCATCGTCGGTGGCGCGCCCGATTCCGTACACGCCGCGAGCGCGAGCACGAGCGCGCCGAGCGAGAACGGCTTTGGTCGGGCACAGCGTCTCTGCTTCGCTCCCACGCTCTGGTTCTCCACGTGCTCAACGTTTGAGGGATGGTAGGCTCCCGTCAACCACCGGAGGATCGATGAGCAGCTTCGAGATGGTGTCGAGGATCGCAGCGCTGCAGGACTACAAGCAGTACCGCGACCTGCATTGGGAAGGCTCCTTCGAGGACTACCTGAACATCGCTCGCGAGCGCCCGCAGATCACGCGCAACGCCTTCCAGCGCCTCTACGACATGGTCGTGAGCTTCGGCGAGGAAGAGTACATCGACAACAAGAAGCGCCTGGTGCGCTATCCGTTCTTCTCCGATCCAATCGGCGAGGGCAAGGACGCGATCTTCGGCCTCGACATCCCGCTGATGCGGCTCGTGCATGTCCTGCAGGCGGCGGCCGCGGGCTACGGCCCGGAGAAGCGCGTCGTGCTGCTGCACGGCCCGGTCGGCTCGAGCAAGAGCACCATCGCGCGCCTCCTGAAGAAGGGCGTCGAGCAATATTCGCGCACCACCGAGGGCGCGCTCTACACGTACAAGTGGATCAACTTGAAGGGCACCGGGCTCGCCGGCGCCGACGGCGAAGACGAGTTCCCCTCGCCGATGAACGAAGAGCCGCTGCGCCTCATCCCGCTCGAGTGGCGTGAGCGCGCAATCAAAGATCTCGCCATCGGCAACGACCGCTACCGGGTGAAGGTCGAGGGCGAGCTGAACCCGGCGTGCCGCTTCATCTTCAAGGAGCTGATGCTCAAGCACGGCGGTGACTGGGCGAAGGTCGTCACCCAGCACATCCGCATCAAGCGGGTGATCCTCAGCGAGAAAGATCGCGTCGGCATCGGCACCTTCCAGCCGAAGGACGAGAAGAACCAAGACTCGACCGAGCTGACCGGCGACATCAACTATCGAAAGATCGCCGAGTTCGGCAGTGACTCCGATCCACGCGCGTTCAACTTCGACGGCGAGTTCAACATCGCCAACCGCGGCATCATCGAGTTCGTCGAGGTGCTCAAGCTCGACGTCGCGTTCCTCTACGATCTGCTCGGCGCGACCCAAGAGCACAAGATCAAGCCGAAGAAGTTCGCCCAGACGGACATCGACGAGGTGATCATCGGCCACACCAACGAGGCCGAATACAAGAAGCTCCTGAACAACGAGTTCATGGAGGCGCTGCGCGATCGCACGATCAAGATCGACATCCCGTACATCACCAAGCTGTCGGAGGAGATCCGCATTTATCAAAAGGACTTCTCCGCCGAGCGCCTGCGCGGCAAACACGTCGCGCCGCACACGCTCGAGGTCGCCGCAATGTGGGCGGTGATGACGCGCCTCGAAGAGCCAAAGAAGCACCAGCTCTCGCTGCTGCAGAAGATGAAGCTCTACGACGGCAAGGTGCTGCCGGGCTTTACTCAGGACAACGTCAAGGAGCTGCGCAAAGAGGGCAAGCGCGAGGGCCTCGATGGCATCTCTCCGCGCTATGTGCAGGACAAGATCTCGAACGCGCTCGTGCGTGACGGGGCCGAGGGCTACATCAACCCGTTCATGATCTTGAACGAGCTCGAGAAGGGCCTGCGCCATCACTCGTTGCTCGCCAACGAAGACGCGCGCAAGAAGTACCAAGAGCTCATCGGCGTCGTGAAGGCCGAGTACGAAGAGATGGTCAAGAACGAGGTCCAGCGCGCGATCTCGGCGGACGAAGAGGCCATCGGCCGCCTCGCCGCGAACTACATCGACAACATCCGCGCGTACACGCTGAAAGAGCGCGTCAAGAACCGCTACACCGGCCGCGACGAAGAGCCAGACGAGCGGCTGATGCGCTCGATCGAAGACAAGATCGACATCCCGGAGTCACGCAAAGACGACTTCCGCCGCGAGATCATGAACTACATCGGCGCGCTCGCGATCGAGGGCCGCAAGTTCAACTACGACACCAACGATCGCCTGCGTCGCGCGCTCGAGATGAAGCTGTTCGAAGACCAGAAGGACTCGATCAAGCTCTCGACCTTCGTGTCGAACGTCATCGACAAAGACACGCAAGACAAGATCGACGTCATCAAGGGCCGGCTGATCAAGCACTACGGCTACAACGAGGCTTCGGCCAACGACGTGCTCGCCTTCGTCGCGAGCATCTTCGCGCGCGGTGACGTAAAAGACTGATCCGTGCGGCGACGCTCGATCGAGGAATGAGACTGACCATGAATATCGCTCGGCGGGCTGCATCGGCGGCCGTGATTTTGCTCGCACTTCTGCTCTCTTCGGCGACTGCAGCGACATCGACCGTCGCGGCCCAGGCTCCCGCCGAAGACGCGCGCGCGCTGTTTGCCCGTGGTCAGACGGCGTATCGCCAAGGCGACTACGATGCGGCAATTGCTGCGTGGAACGGCGCTTACGCGCAGGATCCGCGCCCGCTGCTGCAATACAATCTCTCGCAGGCCTATGAGCGACTCGGCCGCTTGCTCGACGCGAAGACTGCGCTCGAGCGCTACGTCGCCGAGGCCGAGGCGACCGACACGAACCAGGCGGACGCGCGCGCACGTCTCTCGTCGCTGCGTGAGCGCCTAACGCGCACCGGCGTGCGTGTCAGCGGCGGTCCCGAGGGCGCGACGATCCTGATCGACGGCGAGGACAAGGGGCGCACGCCACGTCCAGATGCGATCTCCGTCGCACCGGGCAGCCATCGCATCGTGGTGCGGCTCGCGGGCTACGACGACTTCAACTCGACGCTGGTCGTGCCGGCCGGCGAGGCCGTTCAAGTCGAGGTCGAGATGACTGCCACGTCCCACATTAACAATAGTCTTCATAACGGCGGTGCCGCTGGCCCGCAGCGCGGGGCCGATGTGAGCAGCGGCTCCCCGCTGCCGGCCATCTTGCTCATCGGCGGCGGCGGTGTGGCGGCGATCGGCCTCGGGCTCGGCATCGTCGCGTTCAGCATGGCGGGCAGCGCGACCTCGAGCGAAGGCTCCGATGCCGACACTGCGCGCACGCTCGCGCTCGTCGCCGACATCGGGATGGGCGTCGGCCTCGTCGCCGCAGCCATCGGCCTCGTCTTGCTGCTCACCGGCGGCGACGACGAAGACGCTGCGCCCCAGGCGAGCACCGCGCGTTTGCGCGTCGGTCCGATTGTCACCCCCACCGTCGCTGGCGCCAGCGCCACACTGAGCTTCTAAGCCATGCCAATCTACGCAATCACTTCGACTCTCTCGTCGCGCGCGTCACGCGTGCTCACCGCGCTCGTCCTCGCGCCACTGTTCGTCGCCAGCAGCGCGTGCAGCGTCATCGTCGCGGGCAAGCTCGACGAGAAGTCCGCCGCCGCCGACGCCGCCGCCGCCGACGCCGGCAGCGACGGTGGAGCCTCGATCGATGGCGACACCACGCTCGACCTCGGTGATGGCGGCGTGTCGTGTACGGCGACAGTCGATGGCAAGGCGTGTGAGCTGCCGAGCGGGGTGGCCGCCGTCTGCGCGAGCGAGGAGTGCGTCGAGAGCACCTGCGGCGACACCGTCGTCGATCTGCGCACCGAGACGTGCGACGACGGCAACCCGGATCCCGGCGACGGCTGTGAGCCGACGACCTGCGCGTTCACCTGCGCGTCCGACTCGGAGTGCAGCGACGGCAACGACTGCAACGGACTCGAGGCCTGCGCGCTCGCGACGCACCGCTGTGAGCTCGGCGAGGCGCCTCTCGTCGGCGCGCCGTGCACGACCGAAGGCGGCGCTGCTGGTGAGTGCAACGCCGCCAAGGTCTGTGCGCCCGAAGGCTGCGGAAACGGCGTTACTGGCGGCCCTGCCGAAGACTGTGACGACATGAACACCATTAACGCGGACGGCTGCGACAACGACTGCACGTTTTCGTGCACCGTCGCCGCTGACTGCGATGACGGCAACGTCTGCAATGGCGATGCGACCTGCAACACGATTGCCCACACCTGCGCTGCGGGTACGGTGCTCGACTGCGCGGACGCCAGCGCGTGTACGGCCAACGAGTGCGACGCGGTGGCCGGCTGTAGGAATCCGCTGATCGACGCGGACGGCGACGGCCAAGCTGCGACGATGTTCGGCGGCTGCGGCACCGACTGCAACGACACGAACCCTGCGAGCTATGTCGGCGCCGAAGAGCTGTGCGACACGGTTGACAACGACTGCGACGGCATGACCGACGAGAGCGCACCAACTTGGTACGTCGACTGCGACGGCGACACCTTCGCGTCCTCGATGACTGGCGCGATGAGCAACTGCATGATGCCCTCCGCGACTGCGACTGGCTGCCCCGTTGGGACGGCGCGGACGTGGACGAGTCGGCGTCCGATCGATACGAGCAGCACCGACTGCTACGACGCCAACGCGAACGTGCGTCCCAATCAATCGCTGTATTTCCGCACCGCCGCGAGTGGCCGGCCCGCCGCGAGTGACTTCGATTACAACTGCGACACCGTCGAGACACGCCAATACACGGCGTTCGGGATCATCCGGCCACTGGCCTGCGGGGTGGACTCGCGCGGCAACTGCACCGGCTCCTACTGGATCGGGTCCCTCGCACCGGCCTGCGGCGACGCTGCTTCGTACAGCGAGTGTGCGTCCGACGGCTTTTCGGGGCCCTGCACGCGCTCCACCATCACGTCGTTCGTTCAGCGGTGTCGCTGACCTTCACCGCGCGGAGCCATGATGAAATTGAATCTCGGCTGGGGAATCGCTGGGCTGCTGGTTGCAGCGCTCGCGGGCTGTGGCGATGACGACGCCGGCCCGACGCCACTCCGCGATCTCGGTGGCGGATCGGACCTCGGTGGGATCGATGGTGGTCCACGCGACGACGGTGCGGTTGCCGACGACATGCCGGCGATCACTGGCCCGTGCATTGGAATGGCCGACGGCGCGGTGTGCGACATCGGTGGCGGCGTCGAGCAAGTCTGCATCGACGCGCTTTGCGTGCCGAGCGTCTGTGGCGATGGCGCGACCGACGCGCGGCTGGGCGAAGACTGCGACGACGGCAACACGACCTTCAACGACGGCTGTGAGCCGGCGACCTGCGTGTTCTCTTGCAGCGTCGACGACGACTGCCTCGACGGCGTGTCGTGCAACGGTGTCGAGACCTGCGACGCCGCGAACCACATCTGCGAGGGCGGCACCGCGCCGGCGCCTGGCGCAGTCTGCACGCTCGACTCGGGCTCCGCGGGCGAGTGCACCAGCCGCGGCGTCTGCGCACCGGTCGGCTGCGGCAACGGCGTCACTGGCGCCGGGGAAGACTGCGACGACATGAACTCCGTCGAGGGCGACGGCTGCGACAACGACTGCACGTTCTCGTGCGCTGCGGACGCTGACTGTGCCGACGGCGACCTCTGCACCGGCACCGAGACCTGCGTGGTCGCAACGCACGCGTGCGCTGCCGGCGCCGCGCTCGTATGCGACGACACGAGCGCGTGTACCGTCGACAGCTGCGTGCCGAGCCTTGGCTGCCGCTACTTCTTGATGGACGGAGACCTCGACGGTGCTGCGCCTTTGTCCGCAGGCGCGTGTGGCACCGACTGCGACGACACCGATGACACCGTCTACGGCGGCGCAGAAGAGCTCTGCGACGGCCAGGACAACGACTGCGACGGCATGATCGACGAGGCCCCGCCGGCTTGGTACGTCGACTGCGACGCCGACGGATTCGCAGCCAGCACGACGGGCTCTGTCAGCGCGTGCACGATGCCGTCGATCGCGATGAGCGGCTGCCCACGGGGCTCTGGTGGCTGGACCTCGACGCAGCCGACCGACACGCTCAACACCGACTGCTACGACGCGAACGCTCTGGTGAAGCCGACGCAGCTCGTCTACCAGATGTCGGCCGCAGCGGGCCGGCCGGCGGCGAGCGACTTCGACTACGACTGCGACACCAGCGAAGAGCAGCTCTACGCGACCGCTCGGCTGTCGTCGTCGCTGCCGGGTCGCTGTTCGGCGTTGATCGGCGGCGCGTGTCTCGGAGAGACCTACTGGGTCGTCGACGGCCTTGCTCGTCCCACGGCGCCTGCGTGTGGCGTGTCGGGCTCGCTGTCGGTGTGCGCGCTCGCGCGCCTCGGCGGCTGCACGCGCGCGACACGCCCGACGACGCAGCGCTGCCTCTGAGCGCCGCACCTGGCCGTCGCGCTCCGTCTTACGTACACTGGCCGAGTGTCTCTGCGCATCGATCAGGACCATGGGCGTTTTCGATCGATTGTCCGCGGCCGCATCCGCCAGAACCTGCGCAAGTACATCTCGCAAGGCGAGCTGCTCGGACGGCAGGGCAAGGACGTCGTCTCGATTCCGATTCCGCAGATCGACATCCCGCGCTTTCGCTACGGCGACAAGCAGCAGGGCGGTGTCGGTCAGGGCGACGGCGAGCAGGGCGATCCGCTCTCGGGCGAAGAGAAAGAGGGCGAGGGCGGCAAGAAGGCCGGCCAAGGCGAGGGCCAACACGCGCTCGAGGTCGAGGTCACGCTCGACGAGCTCGCCGAGATCCTCGGCGAAGAGCTCGCGCTGCCGAACATCGAGAACAAGGGAAAAGCGAAGATCGTGAACGAGAAGGATCGCTACGTCGGCATCCGCCGCGTCGGTCCCAATTCGCTGCGTCACTTCAAGCGGACTTACCGCCACGCGCTGCAGCGACAGATCGCGACGGGCACCTACGATCCGAAGCGTCCGGTGATCATCCCGACCCGCGACGACATGCGCTTCCGCTCGTGGAAGACCGAGACCGAGCCCGTCGCCAACGCCGTCATCATCTACATGATGGACGTCTCCGGCTCGATGGGCGACGAGCAGAAGGAGATCGTGCGCATCGAGTCCTTCTGGATCGACGCGTGGCTCAAGAGCCAATACAAGGGCCTCGAGACGCGCTTCATCATCCACGACGCGGTCGCGCGCGAGGTCGATCGCGACACGTTCTTTCGCACGCGTGAGTCAGGCGGCACGATGATCTCGAGCGCCTACAAGCTCGCCGCGCAGATCATCGAGAACGACTATCCGCCCGCGGAGTGGAACATCTATCCGTTCCACTTCTCCGACGGCGACAACTGGTCGGTCGACGACACGCTGCTGTGCATCGAGATCCTCAAGCAGAAGCTGATGCCGGCGAGCAACGTGTTCTGTTACGGACAGGTCGAGTCGCCGTACGGCTCGGGCCAGTTCATCAAAGATCTGCGCGAGCACCTAAAGCTCGACGAGCGCGTCATCACCAGCGAGATCCGCGACCGCGACGCGATCGTCGGCTCGATCCGCGAGTTCCTCGGAAAGGGTCGGTGAGCGATGCTCGTGGCAAGGGTCGCTGAGCGATGAGCAAGTTCGCCCTCAAGACCGCGCTGCCGGCGTATCTGCGCGATGAGCAGCTCAAGATGGAAGAGTACGCGCGGGGCTTTGGCCTCGACTTCTTCCCGACGGTGTTCGAGGTGCTCTCGTACGACCAGATGAACGAGGTCGCCTCGTATGGGGGCTTCCCGGTGCGCTATCCGCACTGGCGCTTCGGCATGGAGTACGAGCAGCTCAGCAAGAGCTACGAATATGGCCTCTCGAAGATCTACGAGATGGTCATCAACAACACGCCGTCGATCGCCTATCTGCTCGAGGGCAATTCGCTCGTGGAGCAGAAGCTCGTGATGGCGCACGTGCTCGGGCACGTCGACTTCTTCAAGCACAACTTCGCGTTCAAGGTCACCGATCAAGGCACCGATGCGCAGACCGGCGCGCCGCTGCGCAAGTGGATCGACACGATGGCGAACGACGGCTCGGTCGTGCGCCGCTGGGCGAACCGCGTCGGTATCGAGAAGGTCGAAGAGTTCATCGATCAGTGCCTCTCGCTCGAGAATCTGATTGACCCGCACAAGCCGTTCGCGCCCGCCACCGCGACGCGCAAAGGAATGGAAGAGTTTGAAGGCGAGGACAAGACGCCGACGCCGGAGACGCCGCGCCTGCGTGTCGATCGCGACTACATGGAGGGCTTCATCAACCCGCCCGCCTTCATGGAGGCGCAGCGCAAGAAGAGCGCCGACGAGCTCGAGAAGGCGAAGAAGTTTCCGGAGAAGCGCGACCGCGACGTGCTCGGCTTCTTGCTCGATCACGCGCCGCTCGAGCGCTGGGAGCGCGACGTCCTCGCCGTCGTTCGGCGCGAGGCTTACTACTTCGCGCCGCAGATGCAGACGAAGATCATGAACGAGGGCTGGGCCACCTACTGGCACTCGAAGATCATGACGGAGAAGGCCTGCGACTCGTCGGAGATCATCGACTACGCCGACCGCACCGCCGGCGTGCTCGCGACCGCGCCGGGGCAGTTCAACCCGTACAAGCTCGGCATCGAGCTATATCGCTCGATCGAAGATCGCTGGAACAAGGGCCAGTTCGGCAAAGAGTGGGAGGAGTGCGACGACCTCGAAGCGCGGCGCAACTGGGATCGCCGGCTCGGGCAGGGGCGGCAGAAGTTGTTCGAGGCGCGCTCGCTCTACACCGACGTGACCTTCATCGACGAGTTCCTCACGCCCGACTTCGTCGCCGAGCAGAAGATGTACACATTCGGCTTCAATCAGCGCAACGACCGCTACGAGATCGAGACGCGCAAGTTCAACGCGGTGAAGCAGAAGCTGCTCGAGCGGCTCACCAACGGCGGCAACCCGTTCATCTACGTCGAGGACGCCAATCAGGGCAATCGCGGCGAGCTCCTGCTCTCACACGAGCACACGGGCGTCGATCTGCGCGTCGACTACGCGCGTGAGGTCCTGCGCGCGCTGGTGCGCGTGTGGAAGCGGCCGGTCGAGCTGCACACCGTCGTCGAGAACAAGAAGACGCTGCTCCGCTTCGATGGCTCGGAGCACGTGCAGCGCGCCATGAAGTAGCTCGCGTCAGTCGGGGATCGGCAGGCCGCTGCAGAGCACGATGCGGAAGTGCGCGGCCGTCGATGCCGACGCCGGGTCGTGGATGTCGCGCTTCACCGTCTCTGCGCCGCTCTGCTCGACGCCGATCATCGGATCGGTGGCCGCGCCGCAGAGGATGTCGCCTTCGATCTGCGGATTACCGAGGTCGTCCATGGTCTTCGCGATGCTGCGCAGCTGGCAGGGCGCGGCCGACGACGGCGGGTTCGCGCTGATGGTGCCGGTGTAGTTGTTCGCGCCCTCGGCGACGGTGACGCGGCCGGACGTGCCGATGGGTGAGCCGGTGGCCTCGTTGTAGATGACGTTGGCGACCGAGAACGAGAAGCGCGTGCGCATGTCGATCGGGTCGATCGCGCTCAGGCGGAAGGTCAGCGTCGAGCCGGCGCTGCCGCTGCCCGACGTGCACGAGACGACGACGCCCCCCTCGTTGTTGAAGCCGTTGATGTCGCGATTCTTCGAGAAGCAGCCGGCGCGGCTGCCGCAGCCGAGCGTGTAGCGGAAGTCGGCGAGGGGCTCGATGGGCGCGTCGTCGCCGCAGCCGGCGATTCCGAGGAGCGAGATCAGTGCGATCGAAGCGAGCGAGAAGCGGCGCATGAGGGAAGTCCTCCGAGGAAGTACGGGGCGCGCTCGGGTCAGGCTGACACGGCGGGCCAACGCCGCAGGCTAACGCCCACGTGTGGGCGTGGCAAATCCGTGACGCCTGATGACGCGCGCAAATCGCTATTACTGCGCGACCGACGCGGCGAGCGCGCGCTCGAGATCGGCCTGCAGATCGTCATAGGCCTCGAGCCCGACCGAGATGCGGATGAGCCCATCGGAGATCCCGAGCCTCGCGCGGGTCTCCGCGGGCACCGAGCCGTGCGTCATCACCGCGGGCAGCTCGATCAGCGATTCCACGCCGCCGAGGCTCTCCGCGCAGACGAACACCGACACCGTGCGCAGCAGCGCGCGCGACGCGGCCGCGCCGCCGCGGACGACGAACGAGATCATCCCGCCCGGGCCCCTCATCTGCGCGCTGGCGAGCGCGTGCTGCGGGTGCGACGCGAGGCCGGGGTAATACACCTTCTCCACCTGCGGATGCTGCTCGAGCCACGCAGCGAGGCGCTGCGCGCTCTTCACGTGCCGCTCCATCCGCACGGGCAGCGTCTTGACGCCGCGCAGCACGAGGAAGCAGTCGAAGGGCGACGGAATGCCGCCCAACGCGTTCTGCAAAAAGCGCAGCCGCTCGGCGAGCGGCTCGTCGCTGGTGAGGATCACGCCGCCGACGACATCGCTGTGACCGTTCAGATATTTCGTCGTCGAGTGCAGCACGAGATCCGCACCGAGCTCGAGCGGACGCTGCAGCAGAGGCGTCGCAAAGGTGTTGTCGACGCCGACCTTTACGCCGCGCGCGTGCGCGATCTCGGCGACGGCGCGGATGTCGACCAGCTTCAGCATCGGGTTGGTCGGCGTCTCGATCCAGACGAGCTTGGTCTCCGGTCGAATCGCCGCGGCGACGTTCGCTGGATCGCTCATGTCGACCCAGCTGGTGCTGATGCCGAGCGGCGCCATCACCTTGTCGAGGATGCGGAAGGTGCCGCCGTAGACGTCGTCGCAGGAGACGACGTGATCGCCGGCGCGCAGCGTGTGAAACAGCGTCGTCATCGCGGCGCAGCCGGACGCGAACGCGAGCCCGTGCTTGGCGCCCTCGAGCGCTGCGAGGCAGGCCTCGAGCGTGTGCCGCGTCGGGTTGCCGGTGCGCGCATATTCGTAGCCCTTGTGCACGCCAGGGCCGTCCTGCGCGAAGGTGCTGGCAAGCACGATCGGCGGCATCACCGCGCCCGACGTCGGATCGGGCTTCTGCCCCGCGTGGATGGCGAGCGTATCGAGGTGCCAGTGCTGTTCGAGAGCGGACGTGTCGTTGGACATGCGGGTGCGCGAGCGTGGCGCGGGGCGCGTAGGGGAGCAAATGCGTCGCGACGCTGCGGCAGGCGACTGCGAGCGTGAATCGTCATGAAATGCTCGTGCGCGCGCCCAAACATCAGGCACATTGCGCGACCCGAAATGCCTACAGCGAAGCGCCTGCCTCCGTCCGATTCACTGCGCGCGCAGGACAAATCGCTCGGCAAGACGCTGCTCTTCATGCAGCAGCTGTGGGAGCTCACACACGCGCTCGATGCGATGTCGAAGCGCATGGAGGGCGTCTACGGCGTCACCGGCCCGCAGCGTCTCGCGCTGCGCATCATCGGCCGCACGCCGGGCATCGCCGCCGGCGCGCTCGCCGAGACGCTGCGCCTGCATCCGAGCACGCTCACCGGAATCGTCCGCCGCCTCGGTCAGCGCAGGCTGCTCAAGCGCACGCCGGACCCAGCCGATGCGCGCCGCGCGCTGCTCGAGCTGCTGCCCGCGGGACATCGACTCGACGAGCAGCGCGCCCACACCGTCGAGGCCGCCGTCCGTCGCGCGATGTTGCGCGTGACGCCGACGCAGCTCGCTGGTGCGTCGGCGGTGATCGCCGTGCTGATAAGCGAGCTCGCGCGCGAGACCGAGCCGAGCTGACGCGGTCTTCGGCGCGCATTGCGCTGCGTGCAGGGCGAGCGCTCAGCAGCTCACGCCATACAGGCGATACGTGCGATCGAGCTTGCCGCCCATCGCTCTCACCGGACTGTTGATCAGCTCGTTGTCCTCGAGCGTCCAGCCGATCTCACCGCCGCGCAGGCCGAGCTCCTTCGCGCGCAGCGCCGTCTCCACGCAGAGCAGCGCCTCGACGCCGCGCTTGCGGTACGCCGGGATGACGCCGAGCGTGAACAGGCGCGCGGTCTTCAGCGATTTCATCGCGGTCAGCAGCTTGAACCAGCCGAACGGGAACAGGCGTCCGTTCTTCGGCATGATCGCGTTGACGTCGGGCAGCGTCACCGAGAAGCCGACGGCGCGTCCGTCGCGGTCTTCGACGATCAGCACGAGGCTGTCGACGATGATCTGCTTCAGGTCTTTGGCGATCATCTCGAACTCGCCCTCGTTCACCGGAACGAAGCCCCAGTTCCTCTGCCAGGCTTGGTTGTAGATGGTGAAGATGGTCGCGACTTCTTTCTCGAACTCGCTCTTGCGCGCGCCGCGGATCGTGAGCCCAGAGCGCTTCTTCACCTTCTCGGCGATGTTGTGAAAGCGCTTGATGTGCGGGTCGTCGAGGCCCTTGGTGACGTCGATCCACCAGGCGAACAGATCCTTCGCCTTGGCGAGGCCATAGGTCTCGAGCAGGCGTGCGTAATACGCCGGGTTGTAGGTCATCTCGATGACCGCGGGCCGGTCGAAGTTCTCGACGAGCAGGCCGCACTGGTGGTTCGTGGTGAAATTCATCGGTCCGATGATCTCGTTCGCGCCGCGCGACTTCACCCAGCGCAGCGCTTCGTCGAGCAGCGCGTGGGCGACCTGACGATCGTCGATCGACTCGAAGAAGCCGAACCAGCCGGCCTTCGTGCCGTGATACGCGTCGTACGCGCGATCGATCTGCCCAGTGATGCGGCCGACGCAGCGGCCGTCGCGATGCGCGAGCACCGCGTGGATGTCCAGCTGCGCGAGCGCCGGATTTTTGCCGACGTCGAGGAAGTGCATCTGCTGCATGCGCAGCGGCGCGATGAAGTGCGGATCCCCGGCATAGAGCGGGTGGATCATGTCGACGAAGCGCGCGCGATCGCCCTTCTTGCGCAGGTCGATGACCTCGAGCCGCACCGCGCCCGGATCACGCGAGCGCGTCGGCGGTCCCGGCTCCAAAGGCGGCAAATCTTTCGGTGGCTTGCCGAACGGGTGCTCGTCGACGGGCCGCTCGCCGGACAATTCGCTCGTCGACGGCGTGCTCAGGGGCTTGCTCTGCGGGTTCGTGTCGGGAGTCACCATGGCGCGGCGCAGCATCCGACCGAAGGCGCAGCGAAGCAAGTCTCACTCGGGCAGGCAGCCCACTTCGCGCGTGCCGATGTAGACGTCGTCGAACCACACATCGTGGGTGCCGGACTGAGAGACCGTGGTGATGTAGACGCTGCGCAGCAGCCCAGGATCGAGCGGGTCCGTCGCCATGAGTGCGCGGCCGTCGACGGACGCGCGCGCGAACGTTCCGACCGGATCCGGCCGAATCGTCATCTCGATACACACCCACGTCGCCGTCGGAAAATCGCCCGGTCGTCGCATGTAGTCGGTCGGCGTGTAGAGAGAGAGCTGATCGCCGACGTTGTGATCGAGCGAGACCTTCGCGAACGGATCGCTCGACCCTGAGTTGCTGATCTCGATCAGCACGACATACGCGGGGATCTCCTCGCGCTCCACGCGCACCCAAGCGCTGACGTAGACGGTGCCTGCGGCAAACACGGCCCCTGGGACCGGCTGCACCAGGCCGCTCGCCGTAGACGTCGCGCTCGATGCGCGCAGGTGCAGCGCCGAGCCGCGAAACGGACGCAGCGTGTCGCGCGTAGGTGCGTCGCTCCCGCCGAGGCGCAGCACGGTGAGCGACGGCGCGAACGGCGTCTCGAAGTCGAGGCAAGCGATCGCATCGGCGCAGATGCGCGCGCGCGCCGAGCCGGCGTCGATCGGCACGAACGCGTCGAGCGATGGCGCGGCGTCGCGCGCACCAGCGTCGAAGTTGCCGTCCGCGTCGAACGGCATCGCGTCGACCGCGGGCGGCGCGTCGAGCAGCGCGCTCCCGCCATCTCGCGCCGCCGCATCGTAGTTCACCCGTCCGCAGCCGCAGGCGAGCATTGCGGCGGCAGCGACAGCGCAGGTCCAGCGCAAGGCGGGGTGCGTCGACTGCCTCGATGCCCAGCGCGGAGCGGCACATGCGGAAGCCTGAGCCGACCCTGCACAGCGATGTCGCACATTCGTCACGCTGCGGGAACGCCGCTGCGATGTCAACGAACGCGACGCGCGCGCACGCACCGCACGGTGGCCGCCTGCCGTGCGCACCAAAACGTCCCACTGCGGCGCGATGGCCCCTGCACCTCAGGGCCAGACGGTCTTATAAATGCGCGGGTGTCCGTGAGAGAAGCGCCCAAGTTCGTGCATCAAGACGCGAACCAGCTGATCGCGACTTGGAAGAACGTGATCGTCTGCCAGTTCGGCAACACCCCGCTGACTGAGGACGCCGCGCGTCGGCAGGTCGCGATCTCCACCACGCAGGCGCTGCGCTTCGGTCCGAGCCAGCTGCTCGAGATCGCGCTCATCGATCGCGAGACGCCGATGCCCACTCCGGGCGCGCGCGCCGTCCTCGACCTGGCGGTGCGCTCGGTGGGTCCGTATTACCTCGGCGTCGCCAGCGTCTTCGAGGGCGTCGGCTTCCGCGCGGCCCTGGTGCGTGGCGTGCTCACGTCGCTGGCGATGCTCGCGCGCACGCCCTTTCCACAGCGCGTATTCGCGTCCGACGCGGAGTGCGTGACGTGGAGCACAGGACGACTCGGCGCGACTCCCGCCGACTCCGCCGACCTCAGCGCCATCCTCGCGATGGTCCGCCGCACCGCCGTCGAACAAGACATCGTCACGTATTAGCCGCGCGCTAGCGGTCGGTCTCGGCGCGCGTCAGCGGTCGGTCTCGAGCTCGACGAACAGCTCGCCGAGCTCGCCGCGCCGGCGCAGTGGTGCGGCGATGAGTCCGCCGAGCTGCATCAGCTCTTGGTCGAGCTTCTCGATCTGCTTGCCGTTGTCGATCAGCACGACCTCGAGCGCCGCATGCTCGACCTCGAATTGCTCTTCGACGCGCTGGCGTTGCGCGCGCAGCGCCTCGACCTGGAACTCGAGGTCGGTCACCTCGCGCTCCTTCGAGGCGATCCAGCGCTGCGCTTTCTCTCCTGCGCCGCGCGCGAGCAGCCAGCGATCCATCGAGTCCGCGGTGTCGCGGAACGCTTGCACGATCTCGGTCGTCGGCGCTGCGACGCCGATGTGCCAGCCAGCCTCGATGACCAGCGTGTGCGCCTTGACGTAGACCTCACGCGCGGCGCGATCGGTGTCGAAGTACGGCTGCACCTCGAGCCGCGCAGCGCGTGCGCCTTCGCGCGCGGAGGAGAGATCGACGCCGAGCGTGTCGACCGCGTGACCGAGCCGCGTGCGCGCCTCGCGCGCGTTGGCGTCGAGCGCGTCGAGCTTGCGCTGCTCCTTCAGGCCGGCAGAGCGCAGCTCGTTGATGCGCACCAGCACCGTCTTGAGCTGTGACAGCGCCTGCACGAGCTCTGCGGGTGGCACCGCGCCCGGATACGCGCGCTTGAGCATCTGCTCGAACACCGCCGCGCGGCGCGCCCAGCGCTCGAGCGTCGTCGGCGGCAGCGTGGGCGCGACGGTGCGCGTGATGCCCGCGGCTGGCGTCGGCATCAGCGCATCGGTCGCGACGTCCGCAGGTACCAGCGGCAGCAGCTCCTTGATGACTTGATGCGCGTCGACGGGCCGATCTTCGGGCCGCTTCGCCAGCAGCTTCATCACCAGCTCTTCGAGGCGCCGCGAGACGTCGGGCACCTGCGCCGAGATCGACGGCGGCGGCTCTTGCAGGTGCTTGATCAAGATGCCGGGCAGCGACTCCGCGTGGAACGGCAGCTTGCCGGTCAACATCTCGTAGAAGATCACGCCGAGCGCATAGAGATCCGCGAGCGGCCCCGCGTCGATCGAGGTGACACGCTCTGGCGCCATGTAGTGCGGCGTACCAAACAGCTCGCCGGCGCTGGTGAGCCGCGTGTCGTGCAGCGAGCGCGCGATGCCGAAGTCGAGCAGCTTCACCACGCTGCGACCTTCCCGGCCGCGATGCAGGAAGATGTTGTCCGGCTTGAGATCGCGGTGAACGACCTGGAAGTCGTGCGCGCGCGCGAGGCCGCGTGCGATCTGCAGCCCGAGCTCTGCCACGCGGGCGGAGGGCAGCCGACCTTGCTGCTCGATCACGCGGCCGAGCGGCGCGCCGTCGAGCAGCTCCATCACCATGAAGGCGGTGCCGTCCTCGGTCTCGCCGGTGTCGAGGATCTCGATGATGTTCGGGTGCGCGAGCGACGCCGAGTTCTTCGCCTCGCGGCGGAAGCGCTCACGCAGCGAGGCATCCTTCGTGAGGTGCTTCGCCATCACCTTGATCGCGACGGGTCGATCGACGAGCGTGTGCCGCGCGCGATACACCGTCGCCATCCCGCCCTCGCCGATGGCCGACTCGAGCAGATAGCGTCCGGCGAGCAGCGTACCGATGCGCTCGTCCGGCATCAGCTCGAGCGCTGCGCCATCGACGAAGCAGCGATCGTTGTCGTCGGGGTATTTGAGTTGGCAGCGAGGGCAGATCCGCATTGGCGGTTCCCTTGGGAGGTGACTAGCCGGCGCAGCTTATCAGCCGGCGATCATTTCGGGCAGAGCGAAGCGCTCAGCAGCCAGTGAGCTCAGCGGCCAGTGAGTTCAGCGGCCGGTGAGTTCAGCGGCCGGTGAGCCGACGCACGACGACGCTCGCGCACGCGAGACCGAATGCGCCGGTGACGAACGCCGCGCTGCCCTCGATGCGGGAGCGCTTGTCGCACGAGTGCAGGCCGTTCGAGCCGTTCGGGCAGACGCAGACGAAGCCCGCGGCGGAGTCGTACGACAGCGCCTCCGGGGCGATCGGCAGCTCGTTGCTGAACACCGCGCTGATGCCAGTGGTGAGCCCTTTGCGCGCGTCGATCGCGTGCTTCTCGCGCAGCAGCTTGCGCACCGAGCGCGCGAACGGATCGTACTCGGTGTCGGCGAGATCAGCGGTGCGCACCTGCGTCGGATCGAGCCGCGCAGCCGCGCCCATCGACGACACGATCGGCAGGCCACGGCGCAGACACGTCGCGAGCAGGTGCGCCTTCGCCGCGAGGTTGTCGATCGCATCGACGACGAAGTCGATCTCGCCGGTGAGCAGCGCCTCGCTCGTCTCTGGCGAATAGAACTGCGCGACAGGCTCGACTACCGCGACTGGATTCACCAAGCGCAGCCGCTCGGCCATCACGTCGACCTTGCGCTTGCCGATCGTGCCCTTGAGCGTGTGCAGCTGGCGGTTCGCGTTGGTCACGCAGATCTCGTCGAAGTCGACCAGCACCAGCGTGCCGACGCCAGTGCGCGCCAGCGCCTCCGCGGCGAACGAACCCACGCCGCCGACGCCGAACACCACGACGCGCGCGCGATGCAGCGTGTGCAGCCCGACCTCGCCGACGAGCCGCGCGGCTCGGTCGAAGCGTCGATGGGTGCGCGCGGGCGGCTCTGGCGCTTCGAGCTGAAGCTCGGCGGGCTGACCGATCACGGGAAGAAACGACGCCATGGGCGCGCGCAACATAGCAGAGACGTTTCGCTCGGCCTGCGCTCGCCTTTTTCGTCGAGAACGTCTACGAATCACGCCATGCGCCTGCCTCCGCTCGCCTCGCTCGTTCTTCGACTGCACTCCGCTGGCTGTTTGCGACTACCCGCCGCTGGCTGTTTGCTCCTGCTGGTCGCTGGCTGCGGCGCCGGCCAATACGGCTTCTCGCAGACCTACGAGACGCTCTCCGACGAGGACGACTTCGCCGAAGGCGCGCAAGAGGCGGTCTACGAAGACGTGAAGCGCGATCCGGCCGGCTTCCGCTCGCAGAACGTCGGCTGGTTCGGCATCGTCACCACGGTCGAGGCGGGCCCGGGCGGCGCGTCGCTCGTGCACATGACCCACCGGATCCATCAAGAGCGCCACCTCTGCTCTGACGAGACCGCGTCATCGTGCCGCGTGACCGTGTCCGAGCGTGCGAGCGGGCCGTGGACGGCCGTTCTCACCATCCGCGTCGAAGACCAGGTGGGTGTCGACCGCTTGGCCACAGGATCGCTGCTCAAAGTGTACGGAGCGCCGAACGGCGAGTTCGACGCAGAAGGCGGTCCAGTTCTTGCTGTACGGTACTATCGCCATTGGCCACGTGGTGCATACGTGACGACGGCGGATCGGGGTCGAATGCGGCGCTGACTTCGCCGTCCAAGAACCCGGTCACTGACCACTGACTTCCGATGACTACCGAACGAACGACGCAAAGGGGATCTTCCATGCTCAGCATCAATGCAGGCCGCGCGCTCATCATCATGGGCGCTTTTGTTCTCGCCACCATCGGCTCCGCCTGCGTCGTCGACGGCGGCGGTGGCGTGCCGATCTACGACGAGTGCTTCGACTCGAACGACTGCAGCGGCGCGGACGTCTGCGTCCGCGTGATCACCACCGACACGACTGGCGTCACGCGTGACGGTAGCCAGTGCTCACGCTTCTGCGACAGCGATGCGAACTGCCCTGCCATCAACGGCTTCGCGGGCGCTTGCTACATGATCTCGTCCGACCCGGACTTCCGGAACTTCACCTGCTACGGGCGCTGCGACACCGACTTCGACTGCGACTTCAACCAAGACTGCGTCGCAGTGACTGGCCCGGCCGGCGCCGACGCGATCTGCCTCCCGGCGTTCTGAGCCATGAGAAAAGCTCAACCACTCGCACGCTTTCTCTACGCTCTCCCACTCATCGCCCTGGCGAGCGGCTGCATCGTCGCGGTCGACGATGGACGGCCAATACCACCGCCACCTCCGGTCGGCGGCACCGAGTCGACCTACGACACCTGCGTGACGACCAACAGCTGCGCCGTCGCGAGCGACGTCTGCGTGACGGTCACGACCACCGACACCACCGGCGTGGTGCGCTCCGGCAACCAGTGCTCGAGCTTCTGCGCGAACGACGCCGCGTGCGCGCCCATCAACGGCTTCGCCGGCGCTTGCTACATGATTTCGGACGACCCCGACTTCCGCAATTTCACCTGCTATGCGCGCTGCAACACCAGCGCCGAATGCGACTTCGGCCAGGAGTGCGTGGAGGTCACCGGAGCCTCCGGCCCCGATGCCATCTGCCTTCCCGCGGCGGGCCCGCCACCGCCACCGCCACCGCCACCGCCACCAGTCTCGCAGACCTACGATCCGTGTATCGACACGACCGACTGTTTGGCGACGGACATCTGCGTGCGCGTGGTCACCACCGACAGCTTCGGCGTCACGCGTGATGGCCAGCAATGCTCGAACTTCTGCGCCAACGACGGCGAGTGCACCGCGATCAACGGCTTCGGCGGCGCTTGCTACATGATTTCGACCGACCCGGACTTCCGGAATTTCACCTGCTTCGCGCGCTGCGCCTCCGACGCCGATTGCGACTTCACGCAAGACTGCGTCGACGTCACCGGCCCGGCCGGCCCCGACGCGATCTGCCTCCCCGCGATCTAACGCCGCACCTACCCAGCCGACCGGCCGCCTCCTCACCGCCGTGTGACGCTCGCAAGAGCGCCCCACGCCGACTGGGTGATGGCGGCCGTTTGCCGTCCGTCAGCCGAACGGTCAGCCGAACGCAGCGGCGAGCGCTTCGACGGCGGCGCGACGGAACTCGGGCACGAACAGATATGGCAGCTCGACGCGCGCGACAGGCAGCTCCGCGACGAGGCGCGCGAGGCTGGTCGCTTGTACGGCCTCGCGCAGAACGCGTGCGCGCGACGACGCCGCGAGTGACGTGATCGGCGAGCCCGCGGGGAGCGCCGCGGGGAGCGCCGCGAACGCGCTGTGATCGGCCGCGGGGAACAGCGGCGGATAGACGCCATTCACGACGATCTTGGCGACCGGCAGCTTGAGCTCTTTGGTGATCGCTGCGTGCAGCTCGATCGTCTCGTTCGTCGGCATGTCTTCGGGCAGCGTGACCAGCACGAGACCCGAGCGCTTGGCGTCGCTGAACAACGTCCACGCGTTCTCCGCTTCGCGGCGCAGCAGGCCCGGCGGCGCGACGTCCATGATGACCTTCGGCACGCGCAACATGTCGAGGCCGTGGCCCGTGGAGGGCGCGTCGAGGATCACCAGATCGTATTGTGGGCGGCCGTCGTCGCGCGGGATGGTCGCGTGGAAATACGCTTTGCCGAGCATCGACCACGCCTCGAGGCCTGGGACGCCGCGCAAGAACGAGCTGACGATGCGGTTCTCGAAGATCGCCTTGTAGAGTACGCGCACCTTGAGCACGAGCAGCCCGTACTCCTCGAGCGCGGCCGATGGCGTCATGTTCACCGCGTCGATGCGCGGCAGCACGTTGACGACGTGCTCGCCGATCGGCGGCACCTCGAGCAGATGCGACAGCCGCTCCTTGCTGTTGCACATCGCGACGAGCACGCGCTTGCCGCGCTTGGCCGCGGCGACGGCGAGCGCTGCGCTGACGGTGGTCTTGCCCACGCCGCCTTTGCCGATGACGACGATGAAGCGGCGGTCGAGTAAGTCGGACATCGGCGGGCGCGCGAAGATAGCACCGTTCGCGGCAGCGTCTCGGCGGATGCGCGCAGCGTGAGCGCGTGCCGGCGTCAGCGCGTGCCGGTGCGGTGGTAGTGGCCGCGGCCGCAGCTGAGGCAGAGCTGCGCGACGGACGGCGCGAGCGCGAGCTCGCCTTCGGGTGTGCCGAGAAGGCGCGCGACGGTGCGTGTCGGCTTGCCGCAGACGCACGCGAACGAGTGCTCGCGGTTGCCTGGCGTCGAGCCGCCCAAAAATCCGCGCATGCGTCGACCGTCCGCGCTGCCGTTCAGCGCAGCGAGCGGCGGCAGCGTGGTGCGCGACGCGCCCGGTACGCCGTCGTCGAACGGCACCAGCACCGCGCCCGACATCGCGGCGAGCGTCGTCGGCGGGCTCTCGCGCAACACTACGCGCGCGCCCGACTCTTCGAGGATCCGCATCGTCTGCTCGGCCATCGCCGCCGGAATCCCGCGCGCCAGCATCTGCTGCGGCGTCGGCGTCGGCGTCTGCGTCGGCGTCGGCGTCGGCGTCGGCGTCGGCGTTAGCGTCGGCGTCGGCGTCGGCGTCGGCGTTAGCGTCTGCTGCGCGGCCTCGTCTCCACCGAGCCGCGCCACCAACGCCGCGACCTGTTCGCCGTTCGGGCCGGCGTCCTCGAGCAGCACATCGAAGGCGAGCGGTGTCGGCGGCTGGCGCGGCGCGCGCTCACCGGAGGCGAGCAGCGCGAGCGTGCCGTCGCACTGCGCACCCTCGGTCTCGGCGTGGCACTCGAACAGCGACATCATCCGCTCGTCGAGCGGGCCGACGAGCGAGGTCATCGCGAGCGGGATCTGCGCGCGGAACAGCAGCGGCGCGTCGCAGCGCGGACATGAGGGCCAGAGGTCGTTTTCGGCGAGGAGCGGCAGTCCGCCAGAGCGCAGCTCCACTGCGTCCATCGCGACCGAGCCGCCATCGAACCACGCGATCCCCATCGTCTACCTCGTCGGTGCAGAGTACGGCCGGGCGCAGCGCGGCTGGAGACCACGGAGAAAAAAGGCGCCATAGGGGGATGGCTCACAATGGCGACACGACGGACCCCGAAAGGAGTCTCGCCCGCGCCACACCCGACGGATCGTCCGCCGGCCCTGGGCGCAGCTCGAGAGGCTCGACTGCGACCAGCTCGCCCCGCGCGACGCTGTCGAATGCCGCGTTGGCGTCGCTCTGCTCGCGGTCGAGCAACATCAAGCGGACCAGCCCCGGCTCACCGCAGGCGAACACCTCGCTCTTGCCCTTGGATGCCATGGTATCACCCACGATACGCAGTGCGATGCCCGCGCCGGCCGCGCGCAGTCGCGTCGCCATCGCGTCCGGCTGACGGCGCAGCACGAGATACGCGTAGCGCAGCCCCTCGAAGCGCAGACCTGCGCCGCGCGCGATGTCGGCGACCAGGCCGGGCAGCGCCAGCGGTAGCGCTGCGTGACACCAGTCGCGCTCGCCGAGCAACATTGGGCACGGCCCGCTGCGCACACACGGCGCGGCCACGTAGGGCGGCGCTCTGCGCGCGGCGATTCGATCACGCACTGCCTGCAGCGCGCGGCTGGTGTCGCGCAGAGCCGGCTCGAGCACGATCAGCGCGCCGTCGTCCGAGAGCCGCTCGCCCAGCGCGATCAGCCACTCCGCGCGACGTGCGCTCGCCTCAGCAGGTGGCAGCGCAACAAACAGCTCGTTGAGCGCAAAGCCGACCAGCACGAGATCGTACGGTCCGCGCGGCAAAGCCTCTGCGCGTGTGATGTCGAGCGTCAGCGTGTGCACGTCGGTCGGCACGGCGACCTGCGCGAGTCGCCCACCGCTGCGCGTCTCTTTGGCGAGCGCGCCGAGCAACGCGAGCGCACGCGTATCGGAGTCGATCGCATCCACATCGAGCCCAGCGCGCGCGAGACCGTGCGTCTTCAAGTACGTCGCCGCCCCGAGACACGTCGCGCCGAGCCCCGCGCCGACGTCGAGCACCCGCACCCGCCGCGCGCCGTCGATCACCGCGCGAGGCAGCGCGCCGGCGAGCCGCAGCTCCTCGAGAGGCCCGCTGATCTTCGCCAGATCGCGCGGCAAAAAGAAGCGCAGCCGCGCCGCGAGCGCGCCAGCGGTGCGCGGCGCTTCGGCGAGCGTCCGACCGCTGCTGCGATCGCGCGTATACGCCGCTGAGAGCTGCGCGACCTCGAGGACCAGCGCTGCGACCGGCAGATCGACGCGCGCCGCGCCGTCACGCGCAGCGCCGTCACGCGCAGCGCTGCTACGTGCGCCGCTCTCTCGGGCGACGGCTTCGATCGCCGCGAGCCAGGCCGGCGGGACGCAGTCGGGCAGCGCGGCGGGACGGGACGGACGCATCGCGCGGTCACATAGCACGCAGCTCGCCCAGACCCGCGGGCGGACTTGCCCGAGAAGCGCGGCTGCTCGTCATGGACTCGCGCTGCGCTCGCGCGTGTCGTAACGTCCGCGTCCATGCCTGATCAACGAGGTGCCGGCTCCTTTCACGCCGTTCATCCCGCGCCGCTCAGCGACAGCGCTTCACGCGTCGTGCCGATCCTCGCCGCTGCGACGGCGCTGCTGCTGACCGGCGCGCTCTACTTGATCTTCGCCGTCGCGCCGGTCGAGGCGCAGATGGGCATCGTGCAAAAGATCTTCTACTTCCACGTGCCGAGCGCGTATTCGATGTACGTCGGCTGGTGCGTCTGCGCGGTGTCGAGCGGGATGTGGCTGTGGAAGCGCTCCGACAAGTGGGACGCGTGGGCCGTCGCCGGCGCGGAGATTGGGCTGATCTTCTGCGCGATCGTGCTGGTCACCGGGCCGCTCTGGGCGCGCAAGGCGTGGGGCGTCTACTGGACGTGGGACCCGCGGCTGACCTCGACGCTGCTCGGCGGCCTGATGTTCTTCGCCTATCTCGTGCTGCGTGGACTCGGCAGCGGCGGCCTCGCGGAGCGGCGCTTCGCGTCCGCGCTCGCGCTCCTCGGCGTGCCCAACGCGGCGCTCATTCACTACAGCGTGCAGCGCTGGCGTGGCCAACATCCGCAGGTGATCAGCGGCCGCGGTGGTGGGCTCTCAGTCGACATGAAGCCGGCGTTCTATCTCTCTTTTCTCGCGTTCTCGGCGCTCGTCGTGCTGCTGCTCTGGGTGCGCGCGCGCGCCGAGCGCACGCAACAAGCCGTCCGCCGTCTGGAGCTCGACGCCGCAGAGCGCGGCCTCTTGGAGGATGCATGAGAGTCGCGCGCGATCGGGTAAGGGCGCTCTCGGCGCAGAGTTCGGCGCAGAGTTCGGCGCGAAGCTGCGGTGCGCTGCTCGGCGGCCTGCTGATCGCCATGGCCGTCACAGTCGCGGCGCTCGTGCCCGGCACGGCGCACGCGCAAGACGCGGACGCCGGCGTGAGCGCGGGAACCACGGGGCGCGAGACCGAGTTCGTCGCGATGACCGGCCCGGCGCGCGAGTCGGTTCCCGGTGGCGCGCTGTTGGTCTCGGCCTACGCCGCGATCCTGCTGCTGCTCGCGGCGTACGTCGGGCGGCTCGCGCTGCAGCAGGCGTCGACGAGCAAAGAGCTCGCCCGCCTCGACGCGGCGCTGCGTGCGCGCAGTGGCGGCGAGGCGCCAGCGAAGACGAAGGCGGAGAAGCCCAAATGATCCCGACGGTCGAGCATCTCCTGTTCATTCCGGGAGTGCTGATCGTCGGCGTGTGGATCGGCTTCTGGCTCGGTGCGCGCTCGGCACGCGCGGAGCTCGAGCAGCGCGCGCGGCAACGGCGCGAGTAGCCACGGCGTGTACGGCAGGTAGCTGCGCGCACGGCGCGCGCGGGGCAGAACGAATGGCGATGACGGCGATCAACGACGCGAGCAGGAGCAGGACATGCTGAGTTTCGGGATGAGCGAAGAGCAGAAGGCGCTCGAGCAGATGGCGCGCAAGTTCGTCAAAGAGCGCGTTGTGCCGATCGCCGCGAAATACGACGAGTCCGGGGAATTCCCGAAGGACGTCTTCGACGCCGCCTGGCAGCTCGGCTTCGTCGCGCCGAACATCCCCTCGGAATATGGCGGCGGCGGCTCGTCGGAGCTCGAGCACACGATCATCACCGAAGAGCTCGCCTACGGCTGCACCGGCATCCAGACGAGCATGACGGGCAACGCGCTCGCCGCGACGCCGATCATCCTCGGCGGCACCGAGGCGCAAAAGAAGAAGTACCTCGGCATGCTCACCAGCGAGCCGATCTTCGCTTCCTACGCGACGACCGAGCCCGGCGCCGGCAGCGACGTCGCCGGCATGCAGACGCGCGCCGTGCGATCGGGCGACGACTGGGTCCTGAACGGCCAGAAGTGTTACATCACCAACGCCTCGTGGGCGCGCTTCTACGTCATCTTCGCGACGGTCGATCCGACCAAGAAGCACAAAGGCATCATGGCCTTCATCGTCGATCGCGATACGCCCGGCGTGTCGATCGGCAAGAAGGAAAACAAGATGGGCCAGCGCGCGAGCGACACCGCCACGGTGATCCTCGAAGACGTGAAGGTCCCCTCAGCGAACGTCCTCGCCAAGGAGGGCGACGGCTTCAAGCTCGCAATGATGACGTTCGATCGCACGCGCCCCGACATCGGCGCGGGTGCGTGCGGCCTGATGCGCCGCTGCCTTGACGAGAGCGTCGCGTACGCGCAGGAGCGGCAGACCTTCGGCACGCCGATAGCGAACCACCAAGCGGTGCAGTTCATGATCGCGGAGATGGCGATGAAGTACGAGGCGACGCGCCTGCTCGTGCAGAAGGCCGCGTGGCTGATGGACAACGGCGAGTTCAGCGCGCTGCTCAGCGCGTACGGCAAGGCTTTCGGCGCCGATAGCGCGATGCAGGTCGCGACCGACGCGGTGCAGGTCTTCGGCGGCAACGGCTACATGAAGGACTATCCCGTCGAGAAGCTGATGCGCGACGCGAAGATCCTGCAGATCTACGAGGGCACCTCGCAGATTCAGCGCGTCGTAATCGCGCGCAACATCTTCGCTGGCAAGCGGTGACGTCGCGGCGGCGCATCGTCGGGGCGGCGCTCGTCGTCGGCAGCGCGCTGAGCGGCTTCGTCGCGTGCGATCCCGGTGCGCGCACGCCAGACGCCACCGAACGGCGAGCCGCGAACGACGTGAACACCGCGCCGCCTCCGCCCACGCCGCCTGAGCGCACGCCGCCTGACGAAAACGATGCGAGCGTCGGCGCCGATGACGTCGATGCGGACGCGCGTGCGGATGGTTCGGCGGATGCGCCGGCGACGAGCCCGCTGAGCGCCGCGCCGGCGCGCTTCATCTCGCTCGACGTCGACGACGACGCGTGGATCGCGCGGATGCGCACCGCGCAGTCGACGCGCTTCAAGCCCGTCGGTACGTCGTCGCTCGTCTTCAAGGCGACCTTCACCGGCGGCGTCGACGCGGCATTTCGGCCGCGCACGCGCGCGCACTCGCGCGGCTGGACCAGCGAGGTCGCGGCGTATCGCATCGCGCGGGCGCTCGACATGGACCAAGTGCCGCCGGCCGTCTCGCGCGCGTTCTCGCGCCCGGAGCTCGAGTCGCATCTGCACGCGGACTTCCGCGAAGACTGGCCGGCGCTCGACGCGCAGATGATGGGCCGCGGCGAGGTCGTGTGGGGCGCGCTCGTGTACTGGGTGCCCGGCCTGCGCGATCTCGAGCTCGATACGCCGCGCGGCATGGCGACTTGGTCGCGCTGGCTCGCGCACGACGCCGGCGTCGTCTCGGCCGACGAGGCCTCGCTCGCCGGTGACCTCGCGACGATGCTCTGCTTTGACTACCTGATCGCCAACGTCGATCGCTGGAGCGGCGGCAACGTACGCGCCGATCGCAGCGGCCGTCGCGTCGTCATCCGCGATCACAACCTCGCGTTTCTCTCACCTCTGCCGCGCGCGCAGCACGAGCGCGTGCTCGGCCACGTGCGCCGCGTCGAGCGCTTCTCGCGCAGCTTCGTGCTCGCGCTGCGCGCGCTCGACGAGTCGCGTCTACGCGCGTCGCTCGCCGCCGATCCCGCCGTCGCCGCCGGGACGACGCTGCTCGACGACGCGCAGATCCGCGCTCTGTTCGATCGCCGCGAGGCGCTGCTCTCGCGCGTCGCCGCGCACCTCGATGCTTACGGCGAGGTCGCAGTATTGGCGTTCCCTTGATGTCGCGCGCAGAGCGCGGATATTCCGCCCCTGGAGCCGTGGGCGCCGTCGCCACCGAAAGGTCCCTCTCCGATGACGTCCGATGACTCGACGGCGCTCTCGCAGCTGCTCGCGCTGCTCGTGCACGACCTGCGCAATCCGGTCTCCACGATCGGCGCGAACCTGAGCTACGTCTCGGAGGTCGCCGGCGACGCGCTCGATCGCGAGGCGCAAGAAGCGCTCGGTGATTCGGTCACGGCGCTGCAGGATCTGATGGCCGGGCTCGACCACCTCGTGTTCATCGCACGCGACATCGCGCGTGAGCCCGCGGTCGCCGCGCCTGATGGCAACGTCGCGGACGCGCTGCGTTCGGTCGCCGCGCGCGAGCGCTCGACGCCGCTGCGCCTTTCGCTGGCGGAGGGCGGGCTGCGCGCGCACGGAGCCCAGGCGCTGCCACGGCTCATCGAGGTGTTGCTCGCAAATGCGGGACAACACGCAGCAGGAAAGCCGGTGGAGCTTCGCGCGCAGCGGATCGGCGACGAGATCGTGGTGGAGTTGCAAGACGCAGGTCGCGCGATCGCCGCGGAGCTTCGTGACGTCGCGTTCACCGCCGCCGGTCAGATGCGCCTCAAAGAGCGCTCCGACGGTCGCTACGGCCGCTCGCTCGGGCTCTACGCCGCCGGCCTGCTCGCGCGCGCGATGGGGGCACGCATCGAGGCCGCCGGCGTCGACGGCGCCGCCATCATCCGCGTCGTGCTGACCGCCGTGTAGGTGCGATCAGAGCGCCTTGTACGTCCGCACGACCATCGCGTCGCCGACCATCCCGATGGTCATCTCCGCCCCTTCGCGATCGCCGCTGACCTCGACGCGCATGCCGTCGCGCAGCGATGCGGGCGCATCGATCAGCTCGACCGAGCGCCCGTCGTCGGTGATGAGCGAGAGCACTCCGCCCTCGATGCCGAGCTTCTTGACGACGCCGCGTACCTTCACGTCGAGCCTCCTTGCGGTGGTCATGCTTGACAGTCCGCCCTGCGTGCCGCTTCTATGCTGGCCATGCTGGACGAGGCCGCACTAGCGCGCCACCTGGGTGCGCTCGGATGGAACGCGGAGCCGCACGGCGAGCGCACGTGGCGCTGCGTGCACGCGACGCCCGAGGGCGATCTCAACGTGTTCGTCCGGCTCACCGAGAATTGGGTGATCGGCTCGATCGTCCCTTTTTTACAGACTCGCGGCGGCAACTCGTTCGAGCTGTGTCGCTGGTTGCTCCGGCAGAACCGCGACATGTTTCAGGCGAAGTTCGGCATCGACGACGACGGCGACGTGGTGCTCACGGTCGAGGTGCCGACCGAGTCCCTCGATTTCTCCGAGCTCCGATCGGCCTTCGAGTCGCTGCTGCGCCACGGCTCGAAACTCCGCGGCGTTCTGCGAGCGGCGTCCGAAGCAGCGCGTGCTAGAGCGCCCTCGACGTGAGGATCGAAGCCGACTCCATCGTCCCGTTCGCGCGTGCACGGACCTTCGCCGCGTACCGCGATGAGATGTCGCAGTTCGTGCGCTATCTGCCGAACATCGAGGGAATCGACGTCGAGGAGCGCACTGACACCGGTGACGTCGTGCGGCTACGCAACATCTGGCATGGCGGCGGTGAGATGCCGGCGGGTCTGCGCGCGGTCGTGAAGGGCGATCTGTTCTCGTGGACCGACTACGCGACCTGGGTCGCGAGCGACTGGGTGTGCGAGTGGCGCATCGAGACGCACGTGCTCAGCGAGGCCGTCCACTGCGACGGAACGACGCGCTTCGTCGAGCTCGCGGGTGATCGCACGCGGCTCGAGATTCGCGCAGAGCTGTCGATCGATCTGTCGCGCTTGCGCGCCGTGCCGGCATTTCTCGCCGGCTCGCTCGGTCGCAAGGTCGAGCAGTTCTTGGTGCGGCAGATCACGCCGAACCTCACCGGAGTGAGCGACGCGCTGACGAAACACCTCGAGGGCAAGACTGACGCGACGATCTGATCGTCCCCCTCAGCGTTTTGCCCGAGCCGTCGTATGATGCGGCCGGGGGGAAAGATGACGATGGGCTGGCAGGGTCTCGCGCATGGAGCGTCCTCATCGAAGGCGCTGACTGGACCACGCGTCCTCGCGTCGATGCCGATCGGCCTGCGCGCCACGCTGCTCGAGCGCGGGCACTGGGGCGCGGTGCGCGCGGTGCTCGAGCATCGCGATCTCGACGCTGCCGTGCTGCTCGAGGGAGTGCGGCGCTCGGAGTGGCTGGGGCTCTCCGCGCACATCGCGCTGGTCGAGGCTGCGGCGGAGGTGCTCGGGCTCGATGGCCTGCGCGCGCTCGGTGCGCTGCGCACGCAAGAGAGCACGATGGGCGGGCTGTTTCCGAACTTGCTGCGCAGCTGGGTCCGCTCGTTCCGCAGCGACCCGGCGAGCTTGCTGCGCATCGGCCCGCAGATCTGGCAGGCGGCGTTTCGCGACGCCGGCGAGTTCGTCATCGACGAGGTCCGCCCGTTCGGCGCGAGCGTGCGCATCATCGACTGCGAGGCGATGGCGACGTCGATCGCCTGGCAGCACATCATCGAGGGCAGCGGCGCCGGCATCATGCAGCTCGCCGGCTTGGCGCTCTACGACTTGAAGTTCGTCTCCGACGGAGCACGCACCACGCGTGGTGAGCTCCGCTGGCGCGCCGCCGACAGCTGATCGCACGCGCACAGCGCTGCCGTGTGGGTGGTGCGGCGCACTCGGCAGTTGAATCGGCGGAGTCGCTCCCGCATGGTCCGGCGGTGACGAACGAGAGCGAGTCGAACAAGCGCACCGGCTGGACCAAGCGCGACGTGCACGCCGCGAACGAGGCGATCGCTGCGACGCGCGACGGACTCGATTTGCTCGACGCGCAGCCGCACGATCGCACCGGTGAGCGCTCACGCCGCGGCGAGCTGAGCGGCACCTTCGACGACGCGACCGTCGCGCGCCACGCGGAGATGTTGGCCAACCGCGTGAAGAAGACCCAGCGCAAGCTCGGCGCGCGGATGAGCCGCGAGGGGCTCTCTGCGTATCGCCTCTACGATCGCGACATCCCCGAGGTGCGCGCCGTCGTCGACTGGTACGACGGTCACGTCGTCGTCGCCGAGTACGAGCGCGAGCAGACCGGTGAGACGTATCTGCCATCGCTCGGGCGCGTGCTCGGCGCGGCGCTCGGCCTGCCGGAGACGCACGTGCACGCGCGTCGTCGACATGCGCGCGCAGCCCGCGGTGCGCGCGGGCCGGCGCATGGCGCGCCGGCGACGCGCCTGGTGGTGCGCGAGCGCGCCGCCAAGTTCGCCGTGAGGCTCGGCGCCGACGCGGACACCGGGCTCTTTCCGCATCTGCGCATCATGCGCGCGCTCGCCGCGGCCGAGAGCGCCGGCAAGCGCGTGCTCGATCTGTTCGCGTACACCGGCACCTTCGGCATCTCGGCCGTGCTGCGCGGTGCGGACGAAGTGACCTCCATCGATCCGTCGCAGCTTCATCTCGACTGGGCCGCCGAGAACTACACGCTCAACGCGGTCGACGCCGCGCAACATCCGCTCCTGCGCGACGACGTGCGCGCCTTTCTCGGCGACGCTGGCGCCGCGGTCGAGCGCTGGGAGCTCGCCGTGCTCGACACCTCGAGCTTCTCCGTGCGCCTCGGCGCCGACGGCGAGCCGCTCGACGTGCTGCGCGATCACCGCGCGCTGGTCGTCGAGACGCTCGCGGTGCTCGAGCCGGGCGGCGTGCTGTGGTTCGCGACTAGCCACCAGCGCTTCATCCCCGATCTCGATGGCCTGCGCGCGCGCGATGTCGAAGAGCGCACCGCCGAGACCGTGCCCGACGACTACCGCAACCGCGAGATCCATCGCGTCTGGCGCATCGTGAAGTAGACCGCAGCGGCAGACGGGTCACGCGCGCCATGGCGAAACGCGGAGCGCAGACCTAGAGTCGGCGTACATGCGAATCGTCACCGACTATCTCGTGCTTGGCAGCGGCATTGCGGGGCTCACGTTTGCGCTCGAGGCCGCGCGTCACGGTGAGGTGGTGGTCGTCACCAAGCGCGGCATCAGCGATGCGGCGACGACCTGGGCGCAGGGCGGCATCGCCGCGGTGCTCGATCCGCACGACTCGTTCGACGCACATATCGAGGACACGCTGACGACCGGCGGCGGGCTCTCGCACCGCGAGGTGGTCGAGCGCGTCGTGCGTGACGCGCCCGCGCGGATCGAGGAGCTGCTCGCGCGCGGCGTGCCGTTCGACGAGTCCCACGACAAGCCCGGCGTCGAGCGGCCTGCCGTCGACAAGCCGGCCGTCGAAGAGCCTGCCGTCGACAAGCCGGCCGTCGACGAGCCTGCCGTCGAGGAGCGCGGCACGGCCTCTTCGCGCCTCGACCTGACGCGCGAAGGTGGACACAGCGCGCGCCGCGTCGTTCACGCAGGCGACATCACCGGCCGCGAGGTCGAGCGCGCGCTCGTGAACGCAGTGCGCGCCAACCCGCGCATCACCATCGTCGAAGAGGCGATGGGCGTCGATCTCGTGGAGCTGTCGCGCTTCGGCGGCGTACGCGCGGTGGCCGGCGCGTACGTGCTCGATGTGCGCAGCGGCGCTGTGAACACGTACGTCGCGCGCGCGACGATCCTCGCGACGGGCGGCGCCGGCAAGGCCTACCTCTACACGTCGAACCCCGACGTCGCCTCGGGTGACGGCATCGCGATGGCGTATCGCGCCGGCGCACAAATCGCGAATATGGAGTTCTTCCAGTTTCACCCGACGGTCCTTTATCACCCGCAGGCGAAGAGCTTTCTGATCAGCGAGGCGCTGCGTGGCGAGGGCGGCGTGCTGCGCCTCGCCGATGGCACCGCGTTCATGGAGCGCCACCACCCGCAGAAAGATCTCGCGCCGCGTGACGTCGTCGCCCGCGCCATCGACTTCGAGATGAAGCGCACCGGTGACGACTGCGTGTACCTCGACATGAGCGCGTGTACACCGGAGTACCTGCGCGAGCGCTTCCCGAACATCGCGGCCGAGTGTCTGAAGTTCGGCATCGATCTGACCAAGCAGTCGATCCCCGTCGTGCCCGCCGCGCACTACACCTGCGGCGGCGTCGTCGTCGACGCGGACGGGCGCAGCTCGGTGCCCGGGCTGTGGGCGATCGGCGAGGTCTCCTGCTCGGGCCTCCACGGCGCCAATCGGCTGGCGTCGAACTCGCTGCTCGAGGGCCTCGTCTACGGCCACCGCGCAGCCGACGCGCTCGGCCAGAAGTCGTACGACGGCGCGCTCGCCGATCCGCCGGAGTGGGACATCGGCAGCGCCGCGCCGAGCGACGAGGCCGTGCTGGTCACGCAGAACTGGGACGAGATCCGCCGCTTCATGTGGAACTACGTCGGCATCGTGCGCAGCGAGAAGCGCCTGCGCCGCGCCTCACGCCGCATCGCGCTGCTGCAGGAAGAGATCCGCGCGTATTACTGGAAGCACCTGGTGACGCGCGATCTGCTCGAGCTGCGCAACCTCGCCGACGTCGCCGAGACGATCGTCGCGTCCGCGTCGTTTCGCAAAGAGAGCCGCGGCCTGCACTACACGATCGATCATCCGAACACCGAGCCTGAGTGGGCCGGCGACACGGTGCTCGTGCGCGGTGAGTCGCCGCGGCTCGTGAAGAACGCTTAGCCGAGCACGAACGACGCGCTCGAGCATTCGCACTCCTGGGCACGCCGCACGGGAGTACCGACACGCTTTTGGCGCGTTCGACCGCGGGACGATACCATCGACTTCCGCCCTCCATGAACGTCTGCTCTCCGACTCGAACTGCGCTCGCCGCTGCTGCCGCTGTCGTCGCGTTCGCGCTGATGTTCGATGCGCCGCCGGCGCGCGCCGACATCTACCAGTGGGTCGATGCCGAGGGCGTGACGCACTACACCAACGTGCGCCCGCGCGGTGTCCGCAACGTGCGCGTCGTCGTGACGGGCGGACACGATGGCCCGGATCGCCGCAGCGCCGTGCGTGATCGCGTCCCCGCGCGCGACCGCTCGCCGGATCGCTACTCGCGCTTCGACGGACACATCCGCGAGGCCGCGCGCCTCTACCAGCTGCCCGAGGCGTTCATCCGCGCGGTGATGCGCGTCGAGAGCGACTTCGACCCGAACGTCGTCTCACGCGTCGGCGCGATGGGCCTGATGCAGCTGATGCCGGGCACCGCCGCCGGCATGGGCGTGCGCGACCCGTTCG
>Ga0209181_10002084_pt1 | contig 33383 bp, 23 predicted proteins | sample MAT05_FD_187208 | JGI IMG/M metagenome (GOLD analysis project Ga0209181, IMG submission 187208) | Freshwater microbial communities from Lake Fryxell liftoff mats and glacier meltwater in Antarctica - MAT-05 (SPAdes) (version 2) | ecosystem: Environmental > Aquatic > Freshwater > Ice > Liftoff... | reverse complement strand
CCCGACCTCGGAGAGGTCGAACGTTTGTTTCAACGCTATTTTCTGCAAACCTTCGACCTCTCCGAGGTCAGGAAAACATTGAAATGCTACATTTCTACAAACCTCTGACCGCTCCGAGGTCGTATGGCAAAAAGCATTTCAAGGCGGCTGTATAGTTACGGTTCTGCTTTTTTCAATAAACTTTTTTTTATTGGTTTGCAGGGGGTAGATGTCCAAAGTCTAAACTAAATTAAACCCTCGCGCCAAGGCAGCGGATACGGTGGATCAGGCAAGACAGCGACTAAATGGACAGACACTACTTAGCCTGACGGCTATGGTAAAAACACCAAGTGCCTCGGCAAACGAAGGAAGATGGACAGCGCGTTTCAGGTGCATATCGTTGATGGTCAAACATTTGAAGAGATGGCTATTGCCCTGAACCTTTTCATCTGCTCCGGATTGCCAAACACAACGATGTGCGTGTCGGGCTGAAGCGCGGTGTGAGGCGAGGGATTGAGGGCGTATTGGCCGTCGGGCTGGCGGATGGCGACGATGGGGATGCCGCAATCGGTTGCCAGCCGGCTCTCCTCGATGGTGCGGCCCTGATATTTGGGCAACAGGCTGCGCACGGGCAGTTCCTCGAACACCACGTTGGCTGGCCCCATGTTGCTGATGAGGTTGAAAAACTCCACCAAGTCGGGCTTATTGACCAGCGTCGCCATGTAAAAGCCACCGATCCGCTCCGGCATCACCACATGATCCGCACCGGCACGGCGCAGTTTGGGCTCGTCGGCCTGCTGGCTGGAGCGGCAGATGATGCGCAGGTTCGGGTTGAATTGGCGGGCGGTGATGACGATGAAAATATTATCCGAATCATCGGGCAGCGTGATGACCAAACTGGCCGCTCGCTCAATGCCAGCCTCTTGTAGGATCGAGTCATCGGTGGCATCGCCTTCCACGTAGAGGAAGCGGGTCGTGTCTGACAAGAGTTTGAGTTTGTCACTGCTCTGCTCAATCACCACAAAATCAATGTTTTGTTTCGCCAGTTCTTGTGTCACTTCGGTGGCGTGACGGCCAAAGCCGCACACGATGGTGTGGCCTTTCAGTACCCGAATTTTGTCCAGCATGGTGTACTCAGTGATAAGTTTGGAGAATCCGCCTTCGGCAAACACGTGGGCGATGGTGGAGATGGCATAGGTGAACAGACCCAAATTCGATACGATCAGGAGAGAGGTGAACAGGCGGCCTGCTCTGCTGAGCGGCACGACCTCTTCGTAGCCGACCGAGGCGAGCGTGATGATGGTCATGTAGTAAGCATCGAACAGGCTGGCCCCCTCAATGAGGACATAGCCAGCCGTACCGATAGCAGTCATCAGCACCAAAAAAAGGACCGCCGTGCGCAAGCGTTTCACCGTCAATGCGATGCGCTCAAAGCGATGCCTGTGATCGTCCTGCACTTTGGGCAGGAAGAACAGGTAAGCAAAGAGCCGAAAAAATGTGTTGAGGTGCATGATGCAAAAGTAGCACTCCTACTGCTGCGAGCAAAATCGGCTGCTCCAAACGCACCCGCTGCCCTGCTGGCAGCAAGTGTTCGACAACCACAAAAGCCAAATGCATATACGCTCATGATGATCAAAATTACCTCGCCATTTCAGCATTTATTAGACTGCGCTGAAAACTTTCATGTGGCCAATAAAAAATTGCCGTACATTTACAAATGCAGCATATTTGCGCAGTATCCATCATTTCATTCATCGAATATCAAAATCAAACATTTTGGCAAGAAGAAAATTTTTACCCAGTGCACCATACCTGGCCATTTGGGCAATAGCCTTACTCATCGGCTGTTTAGGCATACTCGCGCATTACGTCAGTATAAATGAATTGTCGCGGTATAATTTTCAAATGGTGATGATCGGCTTTCTCCTATTGGTCGTCGGCACAACCTATCGAAAAGTGTAGGCTTCCCAAGCCCAAAGAACGCTAGCGCTAGCGGAAACCGGCCTGCCAACACAGAAGCAATGTGCCCAGCCCACAGGAGGCGGCACCGTTTGCGCGATAAGGAACGCGGCACCAATAACTTAGTCATTTGATGCCACCCTTTGTTCCATCATACGGCCGCTATTTTTCTTTAAATAGCCCCACTATTAGCAGAAAAATAGTGTTGTCTGATGAAAAAATGGTTGACCTAAAATGACTAAGTTATGGGTGCCGCGTTCCTTAGGAACAATTTCGCCGCCGATACAACCCATCCTTCCAGAACCACACCATGTGCTGCAAAGTAAAACATGGTCGAAAATGCCCCTGCTGTACACGCTTCTCCTCCTTTGCCCCGCCATTACCTTGTCTGCGCAAGGAGGCATTTTTTATAAGAGCAATCCCGTTCCTACCCATTATTTCATCGCGCCCACCGGCTTCGCATTGAAGGACGGAGACCAGGTTTTTCAAAATAACCTGGTGGCATTCAACCACGTCAGCATGGGCCGCAGGAACAACAAAGTGCTGGGTTATGGTTTTGTCCCCAGTTTCTTGGTGACGGGCAAGTTGGATTATGTGCCGATTTGGGTCAGTGCCCGAAAGTCATTTTCGCTTGCACCCGGTTTTCCCAGAATTACGGTGGGGGGTGTGGGTATTGACCTGCCCAAAGCAGCCGAAGGGGATGCGTTTGCCCTGTACGCTTCCTCCACATTTGGCAGCAAGGACAGAAACCTGACGGCTGGCGTACTCTGGCTGCAAGGTTCTGCAAAAAATACCAGCGTGTCCTTGCCTTGGGCAATCACCTTGCACGGCATGGTACGCGCCGGGATGCATACCTGGCTCATCACCGAGAACTACATTTTGCAAACGCCCGGCCAGCCATCCTACATCTCCATCAATGGCTTTCGGATGCTCAAAGGGAAGGTTGCTTTCGATGCGGGCATTGCCTTTGGCGGCTTGTCGCTGGACAACAGGAAAAACAGCAGCCGTAGATTTTTCGCGTTGCCGATGGTTGGCATGAAAATCCCGTTCAAAGGGAAAACCAGTAAAATGATTGACTTGATGCAAGGAGAACAGGGCAATTGACTGGAAAATCCCGGCGGGGCCGGGCATTTAAACTTTCCCCGGGTTTTGAACGCTCGCAAAATCCGTATGCTTACTTTTGCACTAAATAACGACCGATTCGATGCGTGTAACTTGGCAAAAAGCAGTGTGGGGAGCCGTATTTTTATCTTTGGCTTACTCCTTTTATCATCCCGTCCCACCCCTTCCGGCAATTGCTCTGGAAGAACCTGTCCCCGTGTACCCGAAAGACTATTTTATGAACCCGGTGGATGATGAACTTCGCCTGGCAGGAACCTTCTGTGAACTGCGGCCAGGACATTTCCATTCCGGTATTGACATCAAAAGCAAGACGGGCGGGATCGGGCAACCTGTCTTCGCTGCCGCCGACGGGTTTATTGACAAAATCAAGGTACAGGCAAACGGTTATGGCAATGTGCTGTATGTCAGGCATCCCAACGGTTACACCACGCTGTATGGGCACCTGGATCGCTTTGCGCCTGAAATTCAAAAATATGTACTTGAAAACCAATACAACCGGGAGCAGTTTGAAATTGAACTGTCGCCTGCCGACAGCCAATTCAGGGTCAGAAAGGGAGATGAAATCGGAAAGATGGGCAATAGCGGCAGTTCACAAGGGCCGCATTTGCATTTTGAGATCCGCAATACGGCCACAGGAAAAGCCCTGAACCCATTGCTGTTCGGTCTTCCTGTTGTGGACAAAACTCCTCCGGAGATCCGCGATATGAAAGTGTATTTCCTGAACGATCAACGGGAAGTGATGGGCAGCAAAGCCTTTCCAGTCTTTCGCCAAAAAAACGGGACCTTCGGACTGAACGGCGATACTGTTTATATTGGCGGATGGCGGGTAGGATTCGGAGTGAAATCATTTGATATGATGAACAACGCCCAGAATGACAACGGAATTTACTCCGTACAACTGTATTCCGACGAGCACCTCGCATACGAATGGCGGGGCGATGACCTCGAATTTGAAGAGACGCGCTACCTGAATGCGCACATTGACTACGCTGCCAGACAACGCTTCGGTGCCTGGTTCCATCGCTGTTTCGTGCTGCCCGGCAACCGTCTTTCTCAATATGCACGTACGCAGTCAATGGGCGCCATCACCTTATTCAAAGAAAAGCCGGTAAAGATTACCCTCAAAGTCAGTGATGCGGCTGCGAATACCAATACTTTGATATTCTGGGTCTTACGGGACGAATCCGCCATGGAGACCTTTCTGAGCGAGCCCTATCAAATGGAATTGCCATACAACGCAGACAGTCGGCTAGACCTTGAAAATTTTTCGATGCAAATTCCCAAAGGTGCGCTGTATGAAACATTGAAATTTCAATATGGGTCCATCCCCGACGATAGCAAGGGGGTTTATTCGGCGGTGCACCATGTTCACGACAATAAAACTCCTGTGCAGCGAAATTTTGAACTGAGTATCCTGCCAGAGCGGCTGCCTGCCGAACTGCGCGCCAAAGCGGTGATTGTCAATTGTGGTGAAGGCAGGCCCGACAATTGTGGAGGAACCTGGCGGGGTGATTTCCTGACGACCCGGGTCCGCGAGTTTGGCAACTATTGCATCATGGCCGATACAGAGCCTCCGACCATCAAGCCGGTTATTTTTGACCAGGATATGCGCCGTAAAAAAATGATCTCCTTCCGTATATACGACAATTTTGCAGTAAGCGGTGAGGCACAAGGATTGTCCTATCGCGGTACGATAGACGGCCAGTGGGTATTGTTTGAATATGACAAAAAACGATCTCGTCTGGCGTACACTTTCGACGGACGCATTGGATCGGGCACCCACGTACTCAAGTTAGTTGTGAAAGATGATAAGGCAAATGAAGCGGTATTCGAGCGGAAATTTGTGCGCTGATCCAAAATCAGCACTATATCTTCTCTGTGAGCAGGGCGGAAGGATTGACAAAACGTTAAACCGCAACTATCTGAAAATAACCATTGTTGAGGTGGCGTACTGTTTCCGCAAATAAAAACATCCTCAATGACGCTCCGCCCATTCCGGGTCATCTTTATCGCCTTCCTGCTTTTCGGACACGCACCCGGCGTGTCAGCCCAATCTACCGATTTGCGGCAGGACAAGGCCTTTTTTCAAAAGAAAAAGACGGAATTCGACAAGTGGCTCAAGCAGAATAAACTGGACAAAATTTTTCGGACAGACAGCGTCGGTGCAACTGCTCAAAAAGTTACCCTTTATCTCCGTCCCGCTTACCAGGGAGCACATGTATGCGACTCCATCCAGAGCGCCTGGAACAAGCTGGAACAAGCCAACCGGAAAGTGAATGGGCAATACTTCCACGAACGGTTGCTGCATAAATGGGCTTTCCTGGCAGAATTGCACCAAGATCAGGCGGAAGTGATTGTACGCTGCCATAAACCCGCCCACTTTCAAGCCAAAATTAGCGCCCGCAATGGCAAGATCCCGGTCGAGATGATTACCCCGCGTTCCGGCATGGTGGTGAATGTGAGCACACCTGCCACCCTGCAAGGAGTGAACAACGGGGATAACACCGCGCTGATCCTGGGCAAAAAACTCTCCGTCGTGTGCAATACCGCACGTCAGTTTCTCATTAAATTCTACAAACCCAAAGGAACGCCTATTCTCTGGAAAGCCAGGGTGGACACTTCTTACTCAACTTACGACGAATTTATCATCGAAGCGAGTCATCTGAACCACGAAATCTGCCCCGATGGTTATTTTGAATACCACCGGATTTATGTAAGAGGTTTGCAGAAAGGAGATGATGTGGAAATTTCCTGGGAGTTTCAGGGGAAATATGGTTCTGGCATACTTTTTCCCCCACGCAAGAACGATTATACCGATATGGAACAGGATTACAAAAACAACCTCGATGAATACCAAAAACGTCTTTTTAAACAATTAACGGATTACCTTCGCCGATGACAACCGCACCTTCAAGGACTATGGCCGCGCCCATGGCAAATACAAACGCAAGTACCACGACACCTTCCAAATCGGAACCGTCGCCCTCCCCTACCCTGTCGCCTCGCACCCGCATCGCCCGGTTGATCCTGATTTATCATTTCGCACTGATTGCAGTATCTTCTGTGTATTATATTCTCAACGGCTTTACGTTTGCAGAATTTACATCGTTGATCGGGGTACTTGGCCCTGTGACTGCGCTCTATGCAGGTGCCGTCTTCCGGTTCATAGGACGCAGCATCACCGAGCCGAATCTCAACACGCAAAGTGGTTACCCGGTCAGCAGTCTGGTGAAATGGCTCGTCAACGGGCACTTTATTGTTGTCCTGGCCTTGATCTCGCTCAAAGCCTTCACGCCCAATATCTTGAATTTCAGGGATATGACTATGTTTTTGACCTTTGTGGAGTCAGCGATCGGCGTTTATATGGGCAATATCATTCTGGCGTTGTTTGAAGGGAAAACCACGAACGGCTCTTGACCTTATCGGGCTCGCCAGAGTTCCAGGCTCATATCGTCCAGGAATAATTTCTGGCCTGGCCCGTTCCAGATATAGGCTTTGACATTGCCTCCGGGCTGGTAATCGGGTGGGACTTGCAGGAAGAAGGCAGCTTCACCCCATTCACCTGCTTTGCCGCCATACCAGAGCGTATGCTCGTGATTGGCGATTTTAGAGGTGACCGTGACGGTCCCGTATCCATAGCGCTGACCGGTAGGCCCGTTGATTTCCATGGTTAAACGTGCCAGGTGATCAAAGCGGCGTTCCCTTTCTTCCGGCCGCATAAATGCCTTGACGGAAAGCCGTAGCCAATCGCCGGGCTGGATACTCAACGCATCGGTTGGGACTCCCGTAGTCATACAAAACTCTCCGGTGCACCTGCATCCATACGGCGCACTCACCCATCGTTGCCGGGTATGGGCCTCTTCCAGAGAATCTTTTATTTCGTTGACAAACAAGGTTTTAATTTTAGCGATGTCTGCCGTATCCGGTTGCTGCTTGCCGGTTTCAAATGCGATATACGCCGGGCGTGTCAGTTTTGTTTTTCCAAACACTTCTTTGAAATAAGCCGCGTTGGCCCGCTCCGACCACAGGATGCCATTGGCTTCCTGCCAGGTCTGGAACAGGTTGACAACAACGAATAAAAACAGCAGAATGGACATCAGCCAACGTGACCAGCTTCGATGCCACGCCGCCGCAATCAGAGCAGCCAGGGGAAATGCCAGCAACGGATAAAGATCCACCATAGGTCGCGAACCAAAACCATTGATGTATTGCCAGCACCACCAGGAATAAATAATGTAGGCGTGCAGTGGTAAAAGCACCATCAACGGCCAAAACGCCGCTGCTGCAAATCGGCGCAGCCAAAAAATTCCCAGCAGGCTCAATGCCATGACGGGCGTGTAGATCAGCCAGCCATTCTGGTAGTTGAACAATCCGTTCAGTATTTGCGGATTCGCCCAGTCAAAATGTTCTCCCTGATAACTATTGAATATCCATTGGCCGCTCATGGACTTCATATAGGCCAACTGCGGTGACAAAATGATTGAGAAGACAATGATTGCCAGGATGATCTGTGATTTTCGCTGCCACCAAAAATGGACCAATGAACGGGGTTTCAAACTGCCCAGTCCCCACAACGGCGGTATCAAAACCGCCAACACCTCCGGCATCCTGCAAATGGCAATTAGTCCTGCTGCAACGCCTATCCAAATGGCTGGATGGAGCAGTACTTGATTTTTTGTTTCCCTGGATTCATACCAACGTTGGGTCGCCCAGATCAGCAAGGCAAATCCGAAAAACAGGTACGGATGCGCCATACCAACCGAGAATGTGCTGAAAAAAAACAGGTTGGTGGCAAATGCGATCGTCCCTACTGTCCATCGTACAACAGTCTCGGAGAAATACCGTCGCAGCGTTTTTTCCAGAAAAAACAATCCTAGCAGGGCATAAAACAAGGTAGAAAGCCCCGCCAGTAAGAGATAGGGCCGACTAAATCCATCGGCAGGAAATTGCCTGGTAATCAGACACCAGGCATGCGCTAAAGCAAAAAACGGGCTTTGCAGCAACGCGACGCCAACAGGATATTTGTTCACCGTCTTGCCCGTAGGAGACGGGCGAAGGCCATATTTGTCAGCCCGGGGATCGGGATCGGAGGGATTGTAGGTCCGCCATGCAGCGATGGACACTGAATAGTCGCCTCCATCCTGATAGATCAAGGTGGCAGGTAAATGAAGGTAGTAGCCCCAAGCATCGCTGCGGTAAAACACAGATTTCCACTGACCAAAGTAGAAAAACGCGAGCGCATAGCACAGCGCAATGACGGGGAGGAGCGACTTTCGGAACATGAGAGTGGTCCGTTAGTCTTTTTGCTCCCTCCGTTTCAGTTCATCCCGAATTTTTGCCGCCGTTTCATAGTCTTCAGATTCGAGCACTTCCTGCAAGCGGCGTTGAAGCGTATCAGCAGGATATGTTTCAAGGGCATCGTTGTCCATAAATGCCGGAGCAGGAGTCGTCTCCTGGCGACCACCTTCCGCTTCATCCATAACCACCCCGGCAGCCTCCAGAATAAAGTCATACGTAAAAATGGGGCATTCGAAGCGCACCGCCATCGCGATGGCATCGGATGTACGGGAGTCTATTTCGTAGAGTTCGCCATTTTTTGAACAGACCAGGCGGGCATAAAAAATACCGTCCAGCAGGTTGTTGATCACTACTTCTTTGAGATCTACCCCGAAGGTGTCGAGTGTGCTTTTGAATAAATCATGGGTCAGGGGACGGTTGGGCACCATACGTTCCATAGCCACTGCAATGGCCTGAGCCTCAAAACTCCCGATTACGATCGGCAGGCGACGTTGGCCCCTTCTTTCTCCCAGAACGACAGCATAATTGTGCGACTGGGTCATGCTGTGAGAAAGCGCCACTATATCAAGTTCGATACGTCTCATTAAATGTAGGTTATTGGTTGATGGGTGTCGGTGATGGGTTAAAATATGCAAGAGCCCATGGATAGGAAGCCATTGCCCTGCAAATATTCACTTTTTAATTTCGGGTTGCAAAAGTAGAAAACCACGAAAGTAGTTTTTATAAAAATCAGGATCAATTCCCTGCTTTAAACTTTTTGAACGCCTCATTGAGTTGTGGGACTACTTCAAACAAATCACCCACTACGCCATAGTCGGCTGCTTTGAAGAAAGGTGCTTCAGGATCCTTATTGATCACCACGATCACCTTGGAGTTGTTCACCCCGGCCAGGTGTTGAATGGCGCCACTAATACCGATGGCGATGTACAGATTAGGGCGGATGGCGATGCCGGTCTGCCCTACGTGTTCGTGGTGGGGGCGCCAATGTGTATCTGCTACAGGGCGGGAACAAGCCGTGGTCGCTCCCAGTGTCGCTGCCAGGTTCTCCACGATCCCCCAGTTTTCGGGGCCTTTCATACCGCGCCCGGCGGAGACTACAATCTCGGCTTCCGGAAGCGGCACGGTTCCTTCCTGGGTTTTTACTTCTTTCACTCGGATCCGGCTATTGGCAACTTCTACTGCTACAGTTTCTACGGCAACCACACCGCCAGTAACTTCGGGCTTTACCGCATTGCCCATGAGCGACAGCACTTTCACTGCGCCTCCGACCTCATATTCAGCAATGGCTTTGCCCGAAAAAACAGATTTTTTTACGCTCAATGCCCCATCTTTCACGGTAGGCAAACCATTTACGCCTGAGACCAGTCCGGCATGGAGACGTACAGAGAGTCGCCCTGCTATCGCTTTGCCAGTCGAGGTGTGGCTGAGGATAATGACGGTTGCGTCATTTTCTTTGGCCACCTGAGCGATGGCTGCCGAGTAAGTTTGGCTGTCAAAATTGTCGAAGGTTGCATTCGACGTATTGAGTACACGGCTGGCGCCATAACGACCCAGTTCATCGGCGCCGTTGACAGCGCCCAGGGTCAGAGCGACACAGGAAGTACCCATTAAGTCGGCGACTTTTTTGCCGTAAGTGACGGCTTCCAAAGCCGCTTTTTTTAAATGCCCGCGCTGGGATTCTGCAAAAACAAGAACCATATCTGGAATGATGAATGTTGAAGGATAAATGATGAATAAAAGGGGAGAAGTTAAAGGTTTGGCGTAGTTGTATGGTGGGAAAGAACCATAGTCAACCATTCAATCAAATCACTTTCGCTTCTTCGTGCAAGAGCCGAACAAGTTCATCCATTTGATCGGGCTGAATCAATTTGACACCCGCTTTGGCAGGTGGCAAGGTAAAGGCCACGGTTTTCACCGTATTTTCATAACCAACGGGTTGTACTTCTTTGAGCGGTTTGGTCCGGGCAGACATGATACCGCGCATATTCGGAATCCGCTGTTCAGCCATCCCTTTGGCGGCACTGACCACAAAGGGCAAATCAAGTTCCAGCACCTCTACCCCACCCTCAATGTCGCGCTCAAGCGTGGCGGTGTTGCCATTGAGATCAAGTTTGGAGGCGTAGGAAACATAAGGCAGGTCAAGGTGCTCTGCCACCATCGCGCCGACTTCGGAACCATTGTGGTCAATGGTTTCCTTGCCGAAAAAGATGATGTCAAAATTTTCGGCTTTGGCATATTCGGCAATTTGTTTTGCCACAAAACCGGCACTGGGTGGCTCTGCATTGATGCGAACCGCTTCATCGGCACCGATCGCAAGGGCTTTGCGAATGGTCGTTTCGTTGGCTGCCGGACCGACATTGAGGGCGGTAACGGAGCCGCCCAGGGCTTCGCGAAGTTCGCAAGCACGGACAAGGGCGTACCACTCGTCATAGGGGTTCATGATGAACTGTACACCGGCTGCGTTGAACTGAGTCCCATCGGCATTGAAGGAGATCTTCGCGGTGGTGTCTGGTGTCTGACTGATGCAAACCAATAATTTCATATTTGACTTTTGACTCTTGAATATTTTTTAGATATCGATTTTACAGTGAATAAGCGTTGGTTTAGAGCCTAAGGAACGCGGCACCAATAACTTAGTCATTTGATGCCACCCTTTGTTCCATCATACGGCCGCTATTTTTCTTTAAATAGCCCCACTATTCGCAGAAAAATAGTGTTGTCTGATGAAAAAATGGTTGACCTAAAATGACTAAGTTATTGGTGCCGCGTTCCTAACTGCCCATTCAGTCACAAAACTTATTTTCTTTGCGCCCCGTAACGAGAACTATTGCAGGTAATTTTCAAAAAGTGGACAAAGGTAACGAGCGGTTTTTGCTCCATGAAACTTCACGCGAAGTTTCGCTGTAACAACCGGTAAAAGCCTTCCTTGTTTCGTTTCACCATCATCAAAAATGACAGCACAACAAATACTTGAAAAACTTGAAAATCAACGCGTTGTTATCGTTGGAGATGTGATGCTCGATCGTTACCTGACTGGTATGGTGAGCCGCATTTCGCCTGAAGCCCCTGTGCCGGTGGTGTTGCATCAACATACCGACGACCGGCTTGGCGGCGCAGCCAATGTCGCGCTGAATGTGCGGGCACTCGGCAGCACTCCTTTTCTGTGCAGTGTGGTAGGCAATGATACCGATGGCCGTATCTTTCAGGACATCCTTCATGCACTGGACATCAATGCTGCCGGTATTTTGTCTTCCGGAACGCGCCGGACCACCGTCAAAACCCGCGTCCTTGGCAATAACCAGCAGATGCTCCGCATTGACCGGGAAGACACGCATGATCTGACGACAGAGGAGGAGGAGGCGTTCTTGCAGCGTTTCCGAAATCTGCTCGATGAACATGATATCCGGGCTGTGATCTTGCAGGATTATAACAAGGGTGTGCTGACTCCCCAAGTGATCAAGCGTGTCATACACGAAGCAAAGCAGCGGGATATTATCACAACAGTAGATCCGAAAAAGGTCAATTTTTTCGCTTATGAAGGAGTGACGCTGTTCAAACCCAACTTGAAAGAAATCCGTGACAGTGTCCCATTTGCTGTTATGCCGCAGACAGAGTCTTTGGTTCAAGCGGCTGATTTCTTGCGAAGCGGGCTACATAATGAATTGACAATGATCACCTTATCGGAAAAAGGGCTTTTCTTGGATGACGGTTCAAGCCGTATACTTTATCCCACCATTGCGCGGAATGTGGCCGATGTGAGCGGCGCAGGCGATACCGTAATCAGTGTGGCTTCGTTGGCTTTGGCGGCTGGGATGGACTTGCGCACGATTGCCATACTGTCCAATCTTGCCGGTGGGCAAGTGTGCGAGTTTCCTGGCGTGGTATCCGTGGATAGGAGCATTTTGCAAGGGGAATTGGAGGATACATTGGCTTCGGAGGGAGGTTAGGAACCGTCAACCATTTTTTCAATCCCAATTTTCAGGACGACTATGCAGAAAGAAAAAAGTAGAAGCGATAAAAATCAAAGTGATTACTCCGGTATCTCAATCGTATCCACCGCCACCGAGTAACCAGAAAAATTACCATAGCCTCCTTGCACGTTGTTGAACACCGCATCGGGGTCGTTGAGGGGAAGGTTGCTGCCCTGGCGGGCAACGGAGAGATGGTAGCGATAAAACTCTTCCGACAGGGTGCGCCATTCTATAAAAATGCGGCGCGGCTTATCTGTTTCAGGTTTATAGGGAATGTAGGCGTTGAGATAAAGCGTTCGCCGGTCTTCCGACCAGTATTTTTCATTCACCAATACCACGGGTTCCGAGATGTTGTGCAACAGAGAGAGCGTAGGACCGTCGGTCAGGAAAAATGTGGCCGTTTCATAGGAATAATCTGGCACTGGAATCCCCTCCACAATTTCGAACACTTCGACTTCATGCGTCAGGTTAAAAGCAAAATAAGGTTTTGCCGGCACGGCCGTGGCTAATTGAAGTGCAAGTGGTACGACCAGGGCGTTGCGCCCATCGGAAAGTGTCTGAATTTTAAACTCATTGGGGTTCAGAGAGATACGATTCAATTTGGTGTAGGAAGGCACGGAACTATTCGCCACAACCGCCGGATAACCGGGCACCGTAACAAGCAACGAGTAAGGTGTTGATGGTTTTACAATGTCATTGCCGCCCCAAACAATCTCACCGTCATCATCTATTTCTTTGAACAACCGATCATAAAACTGCCCGTTTGCGGCGATGCTTACTTCTGCTTTCTGCGGGATGTCGGGCGGAGTGGTCGCGCCAATCGGCTGACTGAAGGACAGACTCACCTGAAACGTGCCGCCCTCGGTGAAATATCCGATTGCCACAATTTTCGCTGGCTCTCCAGGCAACTCGATGGTCACTTCACGCGCACAGCGCACCAGCAGGGCAATTGTAAAAACCGAAAGTAGCAGTTTTTTCATGGTTACGAATCGGATGATCGAGCAATGATGGAAGACGGAAAAGATATTAAAACTTCAACTCGTAGCGCAAACCTGGCAAGATTGGGAGCAAAGTATAGTCTACTGCATTGGTTTTTTTGGTTCCTGAAACATCCACATACCGGTAAAATGGATTGGCTCGGTTGTAAGCGTTGTAAACACTCAACTGAACTAGATGACGAAGCCTGTTTTTACCAAATTGTGCAGTCAGCGAAGCATCCACGCGGTGGTAATTGGGCAGCCGGTATCCATTCACCGATGTGTAAACATAGACATCTCTTTCGAGGTCGCCGTTGGCAGATTGGTATTTAAATTTCACGCCTGCCAGCGTAATCGGGTTGCCAGTAGCATAAGCCCATATCGCATCTACTTCGAGCCATCGCACAATCCGTTGGCGCAGCGTAATTTTGATATCGTGCCGACGGTCAAATCGAAATGGAAACGGATTTCCGGAATTTAATTCCGCAAAGTGACGGGTTGTCTTCGATAAGGTGTAGGCTACAGAACCAGTGGTGCTGCCTGTCTTTTTTTCTAATAAAAATTCTATGCCGCGACTTCTTCCGGTGCCTTCTGTAATCCGGTCTTCCCAACCGCTGGCATCCTCTGCACCGCCGTTGTAAAGGGCATCATTGCTCGAAATAAATGTCAGGACCCGGTCGAGTCTTTTGTCATAGGCTTCCACATGCCAGCGCCACCCGTTGCGTTGCCATCCGAAGCCACTGGTCCATTGCCCTACCCTTTCGGGCTCCACTTTGCGGGTGGAAGGTACCCAAAGTTCAAATGGCAAGCTGATGTTGAATGAACCAATCTGGTGCAAATATTGCGCCGTTCTGTGATAGCCCGCCCACAGGCTCCATCCGCGCCTGCCCAGATACTGAATCCGCAGACGCGGCAAAAGGGCCTGATATCCTACATTTTTGCCGTGGAAAACCGATCCGTTTAGCCCGGCTTCCATCCTAAAGCGAGGAGTGAACCGCCAGTCCATATCGAAATAGCCTTCAATTTCATGGGCCAGTAAAGACTCGTTGTTGAGCAACACATTGGCCAAAGAGTCCGCAGCATTGGGCGATTGACCGGGTTGCAGGAAGTTAACCGCCAATGCGCCTGGCTGGAAGGCATGACGGGTAAGCGAACCGCCCCAGCGCAGCGTAAGGTGTTCGCGCGCATAAAAAGTGAAATCCGTCTTGATCGAAGCGTCCCGGATCAAAGTCTGGTAAAGTTGGCTGTAATTGGCTAGTACAGACTCTTTTCCCGACGCGGAAAGAAATTTTGAATTCAGCCCAAGTTGACTTTGATATAAAAAGCGACTGTATCGCAATGTCGTGTTGGTGAACAAATTAGGCCGCAGAACATGGTTCCAGCGCAATGCAGCAATGGTGTTGCCCCATTCTGATCCAAGCGTGTAATGGTCCGTCACGAGGCCTTCTTCACTTACATACTGTTGCTCAAAGCGGTTGTGGAACAAATCGCCGCCCCGATACAAACTCAGGTAGATTCGGTCGTGGTCAGAAAGGATGTAGTTCAATTTAACATTGCCGTCGAAGAAACGATACGCCACATCTTTGCCAGAAAAAGTCAATAGGTTTCCGCGCTGGCTAAAAAACTTTACCCAAGGTTCAAAATAGGTGGTGCGGAGCCCTAAGAGGAACGAGCTCTTTTCTTTTACAATAGGCCCTTCTGCGGTGACCGAACTTGTGAACAGCCCTACAGAGACGTTGGCGTGATAGTCGTGCATATTGCCGTCCCGCGTACGTACGTCAAATACCGATGAGACCCGCCCACCGTAACGAGCGGGAAAATCCCCCTTCCAAAGTCGCGCCTGACTGACTGTGTTGGTGTTGAAGATAGAAAAAAGCCCCAATGCGTGGCTGGGGTTATAAACAGGGACGTCATCCAGGAGAATAAGATTCTGGTCAGCATTGCCACCGCGCACGTGCAAGCCGCCAAGGCCATCCACGCCGGTCTGAACACCCGGCTCGAGGGCTACTTGCCGCATCAGATCTGGTTCGCCACCAGGCGACGGCATGTATTTCAAATCATTGACTGATAATGTTTTAGGACTAAACATTTCGGCCTGCTGTGCGCTGTCGCGTCGAGCCAACGGACGGATAAGCACTTCCGGGAGGGTATTGGAAGATTTCAGTTTCAGCGTGACCATGCGGTCGCCATTCAAGGTCAGTTCACGGATTTCCGTTTCGTAGCCCACCCTGAAAAGCGCGATGCGATGCGGACCTTCGCTCAACCGCAGACTGAAAAAGCCGAATTCATTGCTGACTGTTCCGTTGCCCTTCTCGGTCAGCGAACCAATGCTGGTGCCCAGCAACTGTTCACCCGTATCCACATCTTTCACGTAGCCGCTGAGAATGTACTTGGATTGTTTTTTGAAAAAAACAATTTGGTCATCCACAACTTTATAATCTACTTTGGAACAGGACGTGATTTTCGCCAACACTGCTTGAAATGTTTCTTGCCGCGCCTCAAGGTTGACGGGGTCACATTGACTAAAAAAGCGGTCACTGAATACAATGTTGACTCCTGTTTGCCGGCTTAGCAACACCAGGGCATCGGCGGGTTGACAATCGGGACAATCGAAATCAAGCACCCGGTTGAGGGGCGACTGCGCGGCTACGGGCAGCAAGGCCGCAAACAGGATTGCACTGAAAAGAAAAGCCTTGACTTGGAATGCCATGTTCTGGAAACAGGGAGCCAAGTTAAGGAGGTTGAGGGGTAAGAATAGAGTTTTAACATAATTTACCCATCAGGAGGGCTAAAAACAAATGCGTCCGACAGATACCACTGTCAGACGCATTTGTTTTATTCACACAGAGCAAAGGCTCCTCCCTGTCACAGGCTAGAGGCTGATTTGAAAATCCTGTTCCAGTTGATGCCTTCTCGCATATTGCCGTTTTTGGTAGAAAACCAGATGAACAGCGGTTTGCCTACGATGTGGTCAGCGGGTACATAGCCCCAGAAGCGGGAATCTTCCGAATTATGGCGGTTATCGCCCATCATCCAGAAATAGTCTTGCTGGAAGGTGTAAGAGGTCGTTTCCTGGCCGTTGATGAATATTTTTCCATCGCGTACCACCAGTTCATTGTGCTCATAAACAGAGATAATACGACTGTAATAGGGTAGATTCTCCAGTGTAAGGGGGGTAGTCACACCTTGTTTTGGAATATAGATCGGGCCGTAGTCGTCAATGGTCCAGCCACCGCTGATTTTGGGATCATTGGGGAAGAGATAGCCGTCGCGGGCAGGTTTCTGGGGCATCTTTTCCAATGTTACACCCAGCGATTTAACTTTTTCTACCTGCGCAGCGTCGAGTGTGAAATACCCCGCTTTTGCGTTTTCCTGACCCAAATCCAACACACTCACGCCCCATTCATCCAACTTTTTCAAATTTACAGCCGGTGTCACGTGATACACAAACTGCATGTGCTGCGGATTTTGAACGGCCTGACCATTTACATATACCTGGCCGCCCCGGATCTGAAGGCTATCGCCAGCCACCGCCAAACAGCGCTTGATGTAGTGATCTTTTTTGTCAACCGGGCGCACCACCACTTCGGCTTTGGGCGGAAGTTTACCATTGCCGAGCCGACGCATCTGATTCACATCATAGTTGCGGTCCGGTGTAATAATGATGCTATCGCCTACCGGCCAGTTGAATACCACTGGGTCATTGCGGTCCACCGTTTCTATAGCAGGTAATCTGTAATAAGGCAGTTTTGGGCTTTTCAGATAGGATTCTGATGTGTTGCCCGGCATCCGGTTATGCACCAACGGGACTTGCAGCACCGTCATCGGAGTGCGAATACCGTAGTGGGCTTTACTCACAAACAAAAAATCGCCGACTTTCAGTGTGCCTTCCATGGACGAGGTAGGGATCACATAGGCTTCGATGAGAAACATTCGGATGAACGCTGCTGCGAACACGGCGAATACAATCGCTTCAGTCCACTCCCGCACCTGAGATTTGCGGAGAAAAGCGTATTCTTTCTCCAGTTTGTGAATCTCAATTTTATCCTTCCGTTCCTGCGCTTCGTGGTACATCCGGTGGAAGTTGCGCTCCCGGTCGAGGATAGCGCCCCGATAAATCACCTCCTCGTCACGCCCGATCAGGAAAAACGGAATCGGAGCAAAAATGACTGCCATGGCTGCGTAGCCAAACGAGTGTTTGCCAAAAGACCGCACCATGTCCACTGCCATACCGGCGTAGATGAAGATGTTGACAATCGGAAACAGCAGCCAAAGCGCATACCACGGCTTGCGACCGATTATTTTGCACCATTCCACTGCTGCCAGGCCTGGCACGAGTGCTTTCCAGCCCGGTATGCCGGCTTTTTCAAACAACTTCATCATCGTAAGTCCCAATAGGACGTACAGGACAATCAGAAAAATTAAGACAGACATGGGCCATAAAAACACTCATTTTTTCGAAGAGAATCCCCAAAAATGAATGTCATAGATTTAGGTTTGAAGAAATTGTGCGCGATGAAAGTAGTTGTAGAGAAAAAACGCTTCGCTGCACTTCGACTGCTGTTGCGAAAACTTCGATGAGCAGACGTTCCCGCCACATTATACTTCTGATCCCTTGCGGCGTTTGCGGCGGCTTTTGAACATTTCCACGACTTCTTTATCTTTCAGGAAGCCAATGTCTACGAACTGGGTAGAAACGAAACGTTTGATATCCTGATAGTCTTTTGCGCGCTTGTCCGTGTAGCGTTTGAGCAGTTTATCAATATACGCCAGCGACAGTTTTTCCACATCCTGGTTAAACTGTTGATTACCAAATATTTTTATGTAGATGGCAAATATTTTGGTCAATTCGAAGTAGTCCGCATACTCGCGCTCCGTGAGGCCGGTAATCAGTTGCCTGAAATAATTCAGCACCAGATGGCGCAGGCATTCGCTTTCCACGGAAAGCCCTTCGTGGGTGTTGTAAAATTCCTGGACCGCCTCGATGGCGTCGGGATGCACATAGCCAAGACTGTGAATTTTGTCAGCAATGCGATAGTAGTCCGTGATTTTGTCTTTCCAGGATTTGTCAATTGTTGCGCTCATCCGTTCGTCATTGACGGAATTGATACCAGGCGCCTGGTAGACGGACGAAACAAAGCGCATATAGCGCAGATCAAACTCCGCAAAAGAGCGTCGCTCGCGTTCAAAATGGGTGGCAAACGCCAGCCGTTCGGCAGGGTCGAGGTCAATGAAATTGCCCATCATGGCCAGCATCTGAAGATATTCTTCGGTCCCGTAAAACTCCTTGTTGTCCAGGAAACTGATCACTTGCCCTTTCAGGCTGGCATTGTCACCACCTGTCTCGAAACGTTTGAGCAGAAACTGGCGCAGCGCCGAAAAATTGGCCTTCATTTCACCCAAAGAAGTGGGAAAATCGGCTGAGTAATAGAGTTCGTGGCGGAACTGATTGGAATAGCGGCGATAAAGATCGGCGCGATCTTTCAGGTCGCGGTACCGGTCATTTTTCTGTTGCTGGAGGAAGTAGCGGATCCGCTTGTTCTCCACAATACTCATCAGATTGGTGATCCAGATGTCGCTGCTGAGTGCGAAGCCGACCGAGATGCTTTGACCAATCCGTTTTTTGAGTTGTTCAAAATGAACGCTTTGGCAAATAGCAATCAGGATATCTTTAAAATGGTCGTTCGGACGGATATACTTGTATTGATCGTTGATCTCCCCCCGCAGCACGGAGTAACCCAGCACACGGGGCAGGTACAAGCCTTCAAAAGCAGGCTCAAGCATAAATTTTTCAAACGTAACCAATTGCAAGGGGGCTTCGGCGGCTACGGCATGGTGCAGTTCCGACAGCATAGGCTCAAACTCTTGTCGGAGGGCGTTGTAAAAATCGTCTTCCTCTTCTTCAAGATATTGGGCGAGGTTTTCAGATTCCTGAATAGATGCCGCTATGTCATTCAAGCGGTCGTAAAACTTCTCGTCTAAGGGTTGCATAATTGGACAGTTATAAAAAGTGGCGACCGGGATGGAAACAGGTGAGATACGCGTTAAAAAAAGACCTGATAAAACCACGAGGGCCTTACCAGGTCTATGTAAAACAATCTTCTTGCCTCAAAGGTAACCATACCTCTACGAGAAGAAAAAATACTTTGCAAAAAAAATTTATTCCGCCGCAGGAGTTTCTTCTGCCGCTGCCTCCACAGGGGCTGCTGCTGCTGCCTCGACGGGTGCTTCCTCCACCGTCGGCTCTGCGACTGTGGGCTCTTCGACTGTCGGCTCTGCCTCAGGTTCTTCCACTGGCACGACTGGTTTGGCTTTTACTTTTGCTGTGCCATCCATAGAAGCGATGCGCTTGCGTTTTGCGTCCGCTGTTTCTTCGCGGCGGGAAGCGATGCCACCTTCTTTTTTCTCGATCCATGCCGCCAGTTTCTCATCGGCCTGTTCTTGTGTCAGGGCGCCTTTTATCACTCCCTTGTCCAGGTGTTTGCGCAACAAAACACCTTTAAAGCGGAAGATAGCGTTCACTGTATCAGTGGGTTGCGCTCCGTTTTTGAGCCATTCATAGGCACGATCCCGGTTCAGGTCAATGGTAGCAGGAACGGTGAGGGGGTTGTAAGTACCGATCTTCTCGATGAAGCGACCGTCGCGGGGCGAACGGCTATCGGCAATAACAATGTGGTAAAAAGGCGCTTGTTTACGGCCTTTGCGTTGCAGGCGGATTTTGACTGCCATGGGTGCTGTGTTGGAAAATTTAAGTGAGAAAAACTCGCCCGGTTCCCTATTAAAAATAGCGCCGGGCTTTTCAAGGGCGCAAATGTACGCACAGCAGTTCCGAAAAACCAAACAACGGCTGCTTTTGATTGTCAGTTATTCCCAGGATGGGTGTGCTGTGTTGCTGTGGCCATTGCGGCAAAACGATTTTGGCTGCAAACTAACGCAGCTTTTCGCGTACAGAGGCAGCAGAGTTCGCAGTAAGTTTGCACGTCGAAATGGACTTTTTTATGAGATATCAACTGTTCCGTATTTTTTTCCTGCAAGTCGCACTCGGGTTTGTGTGCTGCATCGGGTTTTTCGGTGGCTGCAAAAACAGCGATTCCAGTGCTTCCAACGCCGTCAGGCATGAGTCAGAGCCGACTTTGACTGCTGAGTCGCCGCGCCTCCGCCTTCTCTCGCCCGATCAAAGCGGCATTGACTTTCAAAATCAGATTGTGGAGACTTTTGAAAACAACATTACCAACAACATCAATACCTATAATGGAGGTGGCCTGGCGGTAGGGGATTTCAACAACGACGGTCTTCAGGACATCTACTTTGTGTGCAGTAACGGCAAAAACCGGTTGTACCAGAACCTTGGCAACCTCAAATTCAAGGATATTACCGATGCGGCCGGTGTGGGTTCCGAAGATGGATTCGAGACGGCTGCGACAGCAGTGGATATCAATGCTGACGGATGGCTCGACCTCTATGTGTGCCGGGGCGGAGTAGAAAAAAATGATACGCGGCGCAATCGCCTGTTTATCCACAATGGCGCAGCGTCGGGCAATGTCACGTTTTCAGAGCAGGCAAAAGCCTATGGCCTGGATGATATGAGCGCCTGTACCGGCGCCAATTTCTTCGACTACGACAATGATGGTGATCTTGATTGCTACATACTTAACTATCCCACCGAGGCGATGTGGACAAACAAGATTGAAGCAAGACTGGGTCCTGACAACAAGTACAAACCTTTGCTGCAACCTCGTACAGAGTATGATACTGACCGTTTCTACCGGAATGATGGCGGCAAGTTTGTAGATGTATCCAAACAAGCGGGCATCTGGAATTTAGCCTATGGCCTCAGCGTCTCAGTGAGCGACATCAACCGCGACGGCTGGCCCGATGTGTATGTGGGCAATGACTTTATCCAGCCCGACCTCCTTTACATCAATAACAAAAAAAGCGGCTTCGACAATCGCTTGGGCGACTATTTTCAGCATACCAGTCAACACACTATGGGGACCGACCTTACGGACTTCGACAACGACGGATTGGTAGACCTCTATGCGGTGGATATGCTGGGCGCCAACAACTTCCGCAGAAAGGCTTTTGCCGCTACAAACGGTCAAAGCAAACAGACTGCCCTGATCCAGAATGGCTATTTCGAACCGGTTGTCCGCAATGTGCTGCAACGCAACACCGGGCGCATCCCTTCTACCACGGGCGCGGAACAGGGCGAAGGATTCAGCGACATCGCCTGTATTGCTGGCGTGTACCAAACAGATTGGTCGTGGAGCGGCCTGATCTTCGATATGGACAATGACGGTTTGCGGGATTTGTACGTTTCCAATGGCTACCGCCGCGATGTGAACGACCGCGATTTCATGGATTTTACCCTGCCTGATATTCAGAAAAAGGCGGTGAGCGGAATGAATCTCCAGAAATTATTCCCGAATCTGGAAGATTTTTTCAATTTGATTCCCACTTACAAAGCGCGTGATTTTTGTTTCCAAAACAACGGCGACTGGACCTTCAGCGACCGGGGCGGACAATGGATGACTATGCCCGCTTCCTGGGCTTGTGGAGCGGCCTGGGCCGATTTCGACAACGACGGCGACCTGGATCTGGCGGTGAGCAATCTCGAAGATCCTTCTTTCGTCTATGAAAACCTGTCGCGCAGCACGTCTGGCAACCAGCCCAACAGCAATTTTTTACAGGTTAAATTGCAGGGCAGTGCCCAAAACCCGTTTGCGGTGGGGGCATCTGTTATTATTCACACCGGCGACAAGTTGCAATTTGCAGAAATGTATCCGACACGGGGCATTTTTTCCTCGGTCGAGCACTTGTTTCACTTCGGACTGGGAAATGCCGGTACCGTAGACAAACTCACCATTCGCTGGCCCGATGGCAAAACGCAGACGATGACCAACCTGCCAGCCAATCAGCGGCTCACGCTGCGATACGCAGACGCATCCGGTTATACCGCCTCTATCGCCCCGGTTGCACCTGCTACTACCCTGTTTTCTGAGACAACGGCAAGCGGTATCAAATTCCAACACCTTGAAAATGAGTACAATGACTTCGAAAACTTTCCGATGATTCCCTGGAAAGAAACCGATCTCGGCCCCTTGCTGGCAAAAGGTGATGTAAACGGAGACGGCTTGGAAGATGTGTTTATTGCCAATGCTTTTGATCAGCCTTCTGCGCTGTATATGCAACAAGGAAATGGCACTTTTAAGGCGAATTTAAGCCCGGTCTGGATGGCGGATAAAATCTATGAGGACCATGGGGCTGTGTTTTTTGATGCCGACGGCGACAGCGACCTCGATCTTTATGTGATAAGTGGCGGCGCAGAAGCCACGAACGCACAGGCCTGGCAAAACCGGCTTTACATCAATACCGACGGGAAGGGCAATTATATCAAAGCACAGGGCATTCCAGGATTTAACGATGTGTGCCTGCGCGCCGTTGCGCACGATTTCGATGGGGATGGAGACCAGGATCTATTCATCGGCGGCCGCGTGACGCCCGGCAAATGGCCACTCACCCCTCGCAGTGTCGTGTTGCGCAACGACCGCTCCCAGTTCACAGACGTGACCGCCCAGGTAGCGCCCGAATTCGAGCGGTGTGGCATGATCACCGATCTGGCCTGGGTGAATGTAGATGCCGATCCGCAACCCGAACTTGTCGCCGTGGGCGAATGGATGCCGGTCACAGTTTTCAAACTCTCTGGCGGTCAACTCAAAAACATTACCAATACCATAGGGCTTGATCGAAGCAACGGTCTTTGGCATCGCCTCACCGTCGCTGATCTCGATAAAGACGGCGATCTGGATCTAGTGACCGGCAATTTTGGCCTCAACACCCGCCTCACGGCCGCTGCCGACGCACCCCTGCGCTGCTATGCCAGTGACTTCGACAACAACGGTACACTCGACCCCATTCTGTCCTACTTTGAAAACCAAAAAGAGTATCCGCTGATGCAAAAGGAGGTGCTCAACAAACAGATGCCTGTGCTGAAAAAGAAACTGCTCTACGCCAAAAACTTTGGCAACGCTACGATCGAAGAGGTCTGGAGCCGAAAAGACCTGGACGCAGCGCTCAACCTGAACTCCTACACGCTAGCCACCTGCTGGTGGGAAAATAAAAACGGCCAGTTTGTTCGCCACGACCTGCCCGTGCAGGCTCAACTTTCAGTCGTTCAAGGCATTGTTGCCGATGATTTCAACGGCGACGGCAATCTTGACCTGCTGCTGGCGGGCAACAAATACGGACTCGAAGTAGAAACCAATCGTTGCGACGCGAGCAACGGTGCCTTGTTTTTCGGCGATGGGAAAGGCCGTTTTTCCTGGGTCAACAACCTGCAAAGCGGTTTTTGGGCCAGCCTTCAGGCGCGCGACCTGGTGGTGCTACGCGGGGCTGGCAGTAAGAAGACGGTGGTGGTGGCAAATAACGGGAGCGGAGCGCAAGTGTTTTCGGTGAAATGATGAATGGGAGTTCCACCTGCTTACATCCGCTCCGGCATCTCAATTCCCAATAACCCCATGCCCGATTTTAGCACCTGTCCCACCGAGCGACTGAGTTGTACCCGGAAAGCACGGGCGGCCTCTGTATCCGCGCTGAGAATTTTCAAGTCGTGCCAGAAACGGTGATAACTTTTCGCCAATGTGTAGCAGAAGTTGGCGATGAGGGAGGGGTCGTATTCGCGGGCGGCGTTTTGCACGAGATTCGGATAGTCATGCAAGGCAGTGAGCAATTCTTTTTCTTGAGGCTGAATGTCCGCATATTCAGCCGCTTTTGATAAGTCAATAAAATCTTTCTCAACACGTTGCATCAGGCTGTTGATGCGAACATAACTGTACTGGATGTACGGACCCGTCTGTCCTTGCAAGTCTACCGATTCTTCCGGGTTGAAAATCATTTTGCGTTTGGGGTGGACTTTGATAATGAAAAACTTAAGGGCACCCATGCCAACACGGCGCAGGTTCTCCTGTTTTTCGGCTTCGGAAAGTCCTTCGATCTCGCCCCTTTCGGATGCTTGAGAATGCGCCAGTTGAATGACCTCGCTGATCAGGTCATCGGCATCCACGACGGTGCCTTCCCGGGTTTTCATTCTGCCGGTCGGAAGTTCCACCAAGCCATAAGAAAGATGGTGGAGGCCGTCGGCATAGGGTTCGCCGAGGCGCTTGAGGGTTTCGAACAACACCTGGAAGTGGTAATTCTGTTCATCGGCTACCACATAGACACAGCCATCACAGCCGAAGTCGTGGTAGCGCATCCGGGCGGTGCCCATGTCTTGCGTGATGTATACCGAAGTGCCGTCGGCGCGAAGGACCACCTTCTGGTCGTGGCCGGCATCCATCAGATCCACCCATACCGAGCCGTCGTCTTTTTTGAAAAAGACATCCTTGGCCAAGCCATCATCCACAATTTCCTTTCCCAGCAAATAAGTATCACTTTCGTAGTAGAGTTTGTCGAAAGAAACGCCCAGATCGCTGTATGTTTTCTCAAAACCTTCATACACCCAGCCGTTCATCCGCTTCCAAAGCGCGAGGGTTTCCGGGTCGTGCGCTTCCCACAGCAACAGCATTTCGCGGACTTCAGCGCCCAAACCGGAGTAGTCGTTGAACCACTTGTTTTTATAGTCTTTGAAGAATTCTGCAATCGTTTGCGTCGGCTTCTTTTTGCTTTCGGCCAATGTTGTTGCCTCGTCTGTCAATTGCCAGGCTGCGTACTCTTCCCGAAGTTTTCCTTCAAAAAGCACGTACCAGTCACCCACAAAATGGTCCGGTTTGATGCCTGTAGATTCAGGTGTTTTGCCTCCGGCAAACTTCTTCCACGATACCATACTTTTACAAATCGCCACACCCCGGTCGTTCACAATTTGCACCTTGACTACTTCATAACCAGCCGATTCCAATATCTTCGAACACGACCAGCCGAGCAGGATATTGCGGATATGGCCCAGGTGCAACGGCTTATTGGTATTGGGCGAAGAATATTCGACCATCATTTTTTTGCCGTTTCGCGGCTGCCGACCATAATCAGGCGTAGCAGCCACTTGTTGGAGAAAACCCTGCCAGTAAGCGTCGGCGATTTCCAGATTCAGGAAACCCTTGACGACATTATACGATTTGACTTCGGAGACCTTTTCCTGCAAATAAGCACCGATCTCGGCTGCGGCTGCATCCGGGGCTTTTTTGGCTATTTTTACAAACGGGAACACCACGACGGAGTAGTCGCCCACAAAATCGGACGGCGTGGCATTGACCTGTACTTTAGACGATTCGGTCGGCTCGCCGTATAGTTGGGTGACGGCTTGAGCGACGGCATTTTGGAGGGTGGTAATGATGTTCATGTATTGGAAAAATAAGGGCGCAAAAGTAGGACGAATATTACATGGAAGGAATAAACTACTGATGCTTTGATAAATCCTTTGATTTCAACGGCAATTTTTTCTATTCCTTTTTCAGCAGCAATCCAGCACTCTGCACCTAAATCAGCCTCCAACTCTACCCTGCCTTTTTTCAGAGACAAGGGATCATCAGTAATGGTCCAGCCCTCTTTGATGAGAGCGATCCTGACATGCTCATGGTACAGGTCTTTTGCCCTGACTTTTTATGCAAAGATAGAGATATTAAGTTTGGTTTTTTTATTGCCCTACCCCACCGTCACCACCCAATAATCCTCCGGTTGCAGATATTTCACAGCCAGTGCCTGAATTTGTTCCGGCGTGATGGTCCGGATCGTTTGCACGGTTGTTTCAAAAGACTCCAGCGGGAGACCCTCCACAAGGAGGCTGCGCACCACGTCGGACGTGTTCATGGCCCCATCCAGTCCGTTGAGGAGCATGCCGAGGAGGTAGTTACGTACCATCAGGAGTTCATCGTCCATGATCGGTTGCTCGCGCAGTTTTTTCATTTCTGCAAAAATGGCCCGCAGTGTGGCAGCAGATTTGTCGGCGTTGACCTCGGTAGCGATGTATAGGCAGCCATCGTGCTGCATGGAGTCGGCTGTGGAGTAGATGTTGTAGGTATAACCCTTTTTTTCGCGGATATTGGTCATCAGCCGGGAGCCAAAATAACCGCCCAAAATGGTGTTGAGCACGAACATACCGTCAAAATCCGGGTGTTTCCGGTTGAAGAGCCGCCGACCGACGCGGATGCCGCTTTGGAGGGAAGCAGGCAGCGGGAATTTGACCTTATTGGGCTTCGATAAAATATCAGGCGCCTGATAACCAGACACTTGTCCTGTTTTTTTGTTTTGCCCAAAATATTGGTTCAACATCAGCAGCACTTCGTCGTCCACCCGACCGCTGGCAAACATCATACAATTGGAGGGCGTGTACCAGGTATTGAAATGCTGCACCAGATCGGCGCGTTGCAAAGCGGCGTAATCTTCCGCGACGGAGTTGTAACCATAAGGATGATGCTCCCCAAAGATGAGCTCGGTCACTTTTCGGTAGGACAACACATCCACTTTTTCCAATTCCACCTGCAATTCCTGTACGCTGGTGCGGCGGAAAGTTTCTAATTCCACTTCTGGGAATATGGGATCTTGTAACACGTCGGCAAATAACGGAATGAGTTCGGCCGCATATTTTTTCAAGGAAAACAGCAAGAAATTGGAAGTATCCAAATTGGTGGGTACACTCAGGGAGCCGCCGTAAAAATCGAAGTGTTCGGCGATCTCGGCGCCAGTATGGCTGCCGGTGCCTTCGCGCAACATCCGGGCAGTGGCTCGGGCAGCGAGCCGCTTGTTTTCTTCCGGCCGACCCGCATGATAGACTACTTCGATTTTAAGGATTTCCTGTCCCGGAAAGTCGAGCACATAAACAGGAATGCCATTGTCCAACTGTATTTTTTGAGGTTTCGGCAACACCAGGTTGCGCACTTCCTGAATGGAAGGGGCTATCTTTCGATTCAACATTTTTTTTTCTGACAGGGGAATGAAAGGAATGGGGGGATGGGTAGAGATTTTTTCTTTGAAAAAATCTCTACCCATCCCCCCATTCCTTTCATTTACAGTGGGTTAAACACGTTGCTTATGCAACGGGAGCTGCAAAAGTAATCCGTTGGAACGCAATCGTAAAACATAAATTGATTGCGGCTGATTATCCCCAGGCGCGATCGCCTTTTTTGTAGTCAATCGTTTCGTACCGCCCGGGAGTTTCGACATAGCGCAAAGCCTGCGTCGCACCGATCTCTGAACTGAAATACCCCCAGAGTGTCAAGTCTTTGATTGTGCGAAAATAGTGATTCGGCTGGCCGGACCCGGGCTTTTTGTTTTTTTGATATTCGCGCTGTTCCTTGTCCAGTGTATTGAGCAGAGCAGTGCGTTGGGCCAGTGAGCATTTTTGAAAAGACTTGCCATTTGTCTGCTCACAAGCGGCTTGCAAAGTAGTCAGACCTTCCATAAACCGCTGTTGATCGGCAGGCTCATAACAATCACTGACGATGGTCGCCATGAATTGTCCAACTTTCGCCTGTTTGGCGCCGGGCGTATCCGTTTCGGGAATGATGGTATCGGCGATTTCGTTGAGCAGTTTGACCTGCGACTTGGAAAACAGGCCGATGCCCTTGCTCTCCGGCGCATTTTCGATCGCCTCCCAGTCTATATTTTTGGCAAATATGCTGTCGGCTCCGAGGAGCGTACCACCAAAAAGCACGGCAGTGCGTTGGAGCATTTCTCTTCTGTCCATATTTTTATGTAAGGTTAGTGTGGTTTATAAATTCCCTTTTTTCAATTCGTTCACGGCATGATCTACTGCCCGCGCTGTGAGAGCCATATAGGTCAGCGAAGGGTTTACACAAGCCGCTGAAGTCATGCAGGAACCATCGGTGATGAACACGTTGGGGACATCGTGCATCTGATTCCACTTGTTCAACACGGAAGTTTTCGGGTCTTTGCCCATGCGGGCAGTACCCATCTCATGGATTGCCATGCCTGGGAAGGAGCCTCCGTCGTAGGTAGTCACGTTTTTGATGCCCGCGGCTTCCAGCATTTCTGCGCCGTCGGCCATCATGTCCTTACGCATTTTGAACTCGTTTTCTTTCAGTTCGCAGTCAATGGAGAGGACATACTGTCCCCATTTGTCTTTCTTGGCCTTGTCAATGGTCACCTTGTTGTCGTGATAAGGCAACATTTCGCCGAAGCCGCCCATGCCGATCGTCCACTTACCGGGTTCGGTCAGTGCGGTTTTTAGGTTGACACCAATACTCATCTCTGCCACGTCGCGGCTCCAGCCCTGGCGGTTGGCACCGCCTTGATAGCCAAATCCGCGCAGGTAGTCACGTTTGTCACCGAAGAAGTTGCGGTAGCGCGGAATGTAGAATCCGTTGGCACGGCGACCGTAGGTATATTTATCGTCATAACCCGCTGCTTCCCCACTCGCGCCACATCGGAAGTGGTGGTCCATGAGATTGTGCCCGAGTTCGCCGCTGCGGTTGGCGACCTCTTCCGGCATGGCGCCCATTGCAACGGAGTTAAGCAAGAGGTGCGTAGAGCCAAGCGTAGAGCCACAGACAAAAATGACATTTGCCTCGTATTCAATGGTCTGATTCGTCTCGGCGTCAATCACCAATACCCCTCTGGCCTTTTTGGTGTTTTTGTCGTAGAGGATTTGGCTGACGATGGAAAAGGGTCGAAGAGTCAAATTTCCGGTCGCTGTTGCTGCGGGCAGCGTGGATGATTGGGTGCTGAAATAAGCGCCGAATGGACATCCCCGGCTGCATAAATTGCGATACTGGCAGCCTGCCCGACCGCCGTGTGGCTGTGTCAGGTTGGCCGAACGTCCGATGATCAAGCGCCGATGTTCATACTTCTGCCTGAGCCGTTCCGCTACGTCCTTCTCCACGATATTGAGATTCATGGGCGGAAGAAATTTGCCATCAGGCAACTGAGGCAATCCATCAATGCTGCCACTGATCCCTGCGAAGGATTCTACATAGTCGTACCAGGGCGCAATGTCCGCATACCGAATGGGCCAATCCACGGCAACCCCTTCTTTGGCGTTGGCCTCAAAATCCCATTCGCTCCAGCGATAACTTTGACGACCCCACATGAGCGATTTGCCACCCACATGAAATCCACGATACCAGTCGAATCTTTTGACTTCTGTATACGGGCATTCCAGGTCGTTCACCCACCAATCAGGCTTGAATTCGCTGTATGGATAATCGCGCTTCTGAACAGGATGGGTGGCTTTCATCTCATTGGTAATGCGCCCCCGGTGGGGAAACTCCCAGTCTTTTTTGTTAGCAGTATCGTAATCAGTGACGTGCTTCACGTCTTTACCGCGTTCGAGCAGAAGCGTTTTTAGCCCTTTCTCGGTCAGTTCTTTGGCCGCCCAGCCACCGGAGATACCCGAGCCTACGACAATTGCATCATATTTCATAAGTGCGTGATTGAAAAACGCCCACAAAATATGCCGCACCCAATGATGTGCACAACTAAGTGTTGAAATTTATGTGCGGGGCATTTTTACTATATCCACAACCACCTGATTATCAGGAAACCATCAAAAGCCTACTGAATGTACCGCCGCAAGCGCAACCCTGCCGCAATCAAAACAGCGGCCATACTGATCAAAGCGATATATTCTACGGACACAGCATCGTCCGCAGCGTTTCTTTTCAGGTAAATACCCAACAACGCCCACGCGACCGCGATTCCGTGGAAAATCATGTTGCGACTCAACACCATATAAACGGCGACACCCGCTCCCACAAGGATCATTAAAATGGCCCAGATGGATTCTGCTATGCCAAAACCAGTCCATCCCGAAGCCACCAGAAAGGCGGTAACGTTGGCGATCAAAGCCACTGTGATCCAGCCCTGATAAAGTCCAAAAGCGGGATACGCCAGCCATTTTTCATACGCATTGGTAGCAGCGCGGCCATTCCCGATTTTTTCATTGAGTGTAATCAAAGTCGCCAACATGGTGATCATCACGATGATGGACAACCCAATGTGCTCCCAATGCCAGGCAAAGAGCCACCCAACGTTCAGCGCACAGGTCAGGGCAAATAACCAGCCGGTGTTTTCGACATTGGCTGTGCAGCGCTCGCGCTGACGTGGGCTGAAGAGACCCAGCATTTGTCCCAACACCCATCCGAGCAGAAAAATATAAATGATGCCCCAGATGGCGAAGGTCAAACCTGTTGGCACGAACAGGTTGGGATATTGATCGGACAGTTCGCCGGGTGTTTTGCCGTTGAGGGGCAGGCTATTGGACAAATAATTGACGACAATGACGGCTGTGAAGCATAGAAAATTAATGATGGCGAGGAGCGTGAAACGGCTGTTCATGGGTGCAATATAGTGATCGTGTGGGTGTTTTGAAAAAAAAGAAAAAAACTATGCCATCCTAACCCTCTATGCGCTGCTGGACATTTTGGTTTCACCCGACGACACAACGAAATAGCAAAATCAATTCGTGTTTCGTCGGGTCGTCGGGTGAAACCAAAATGTCCAGCAGTATGTAGGCCGCTATTTTTCTTTAAATAGCCCCACTATTCGCAGAAAAATAGTGTTGTCTGATGAAAAAATGGTTGACCTAAAATGACTAAGTTATTGGTGCCGCGTTCCTATGCAATGAGTTCATCACCAAATTTATTTTAAGTTATGAAAAACATCGCCACACAAAGATTGGGCATCTTATTCGCATTTCTGTCCGAACTGCTTCGCGAGCGCAACAAATACCAGCAAGGAGATGCGTTCACATTGAAAATCCAGCGGGACGGTCGTGAAATGACCATTAATGCCAAGTTCAAAGCATGCACCGAAGCGGAGATACAGGAAGCCAGGGAACAACAAGAGGCCCGCAAAGTGCGCACCGAAATGTTGACAGAGCGGATGTACAAAATGCAATTCCAAATGGGTGAGGGATTTGCTAGGAAAGAACTGCAAAACATCGGCAAACAAGAGCACCCGATTCTGGGCATTTTTGAGGCCGAGGACGAAGCAGAGCGGAGCGGCCTGGTCATTGGTACTGTCATCAGTGGAAAAGGCGCCGAGGCTGCCGGCTTACAGCCAGGCGATGTCATTACGGCAGTAGACGGCGCTACCATCACAGGCACAGGCGCGCTGCGGGCAGTGCTTGCAGACCATAAAGCAGGCGACCGGGTGCCAGTGACTTATCAGCGCAACGGCAAAACCTTGCAAACGGAAGTCGCCCTGAGCACAGACCGCAACTCGTTCAGTTATACGACGCAGCGCAATCCCTGCGCCGTGTTTATCGGAGTCTATACCAGCGACTGGGCCGCCGACGGACGCGGTGTAAAAGTAACCGGTATTGTGGACGACACGCCTGCCAAACAAAGCGGCGTTCAAGTGGGCGATATTATTCTTGCGTTCGACGGCCAGCCAGTCAACACCCAACCGGAACTGCTCCGCGAACGCGACAAGCACCAGCCGGGCGAACGGTTCCGTCTGACGATACTGCGTGATGGCGCTCACCTCACGATTGACGCTACGTTCAAACCTTGCAAAACTGATGAGACTTTGGAGCCAGTCAATGAAGTGGTCGAACTGGCCTCTGAAGAAAAGGCTCAACAGCGGGAAACTCCAAAACCCTCCGAACTGCAGCTGCAATCGCTGAATCTATTCCCGAACCCAACAGCAGGACCGCTCAATATCAGGTTTGAGGCCGAAGCCGTGCCCACCACCGTTCGTATTATGGATGTAACGGGCAAGGTCGTGTACACCAAAACGATGAATCAATTCACGGGTTATTTCAACGAGCCGGTTGAACTGTTCGGCAATCAACCAGGAAATTATCTGCTGACCATTCAGCAAGGCGAACAGGTGATTTCCAGGAAGGTCATTCTGCTGTCGAGGGCATAAGTGAATAGTTTACAAGGGCTTAGATTTGTTCCGAAAGATTTGGAATTCAATTGCCCCTGCGACCACATGTCGCAGGGGCAATTGTGTTGAAAAGGAAAGCCTATACATCACAAATGTCAATCGCAGCAGCCAATGAACCAAGCGGATCTTTAGAAATCGGGATAAACTCTTGTGCGACATAGTCGCTAAAACCTGTGTCGGCAATAGCCCGCATGATAGCGGGGTAATGGAGTTCTTGTGAATCGTCAATTTCGTGACGGCCTGGCACCCCGGCGGTGTGGTAGTGACCGTAATACTTGTGGTTTTCGCGGATGGTGCGGATCACATCGCCCTCGTCAATCTGCATGTGGTAAATGTCGTACAGCAGTTTGAAGTTTTCACTGCCCACCCGCTTGCACAATTCTACGCCCCAGGTAGAGCGATCGCACATGTAGTCTTTATGGTCCACCTTGGAATTCAGGAGTTCCATCTGGATGATCACGCCATTTTTTTCAGCCAGGCCGATGATTTTTTTCAACCCCTCCACACAGTTTTTCAGCCCGGTCTCATCGTCCATGCTTCGGCGGTTGCCGCTGAAACAGATCAAGTTCTTATAACCGGCTTTCGCCACCACCGGGATCATCTCGGTATAGTTCTTCACCAACTGATCGTGGAATTTCCGGTCGTTCCACCCGTCCACCAGGTTGAGTTCCGCACCATTACACATGGAGGAGTCAAGCCCATATTTCTTCAAAGTGTCCCAATCTTTCGGCCCTACCAAATCAATGGCCGAGATGCCGATCTGTTTGACGAACACGCAGAACTCATCGAGCGGCACATTGTTGAAGCACCAGCGGCAAACGGAATGCTTGATCCTGCCTTTCCGGTAACTGGGAGTTTGGAGTTTGGAGTTCGGAGTTCGAAGTTCGGGAGTTTGAAGTTCGGAGATTTCTGCAAGTGCGTTTTTGGGCGAAGCCGTCAGTGCTGCGGCTCCGGCGAGCAAGGTTTTGAGTGCTTGGCGACGAGTGGACATGGACTAGAATTTGAGCAGTGAATCAAACAGGAGGTGATTTTAAGGCCGCCAAACTACGCCGTAATTCTGCTTTGAAAAGTGGGACCTGTAGAATATTTGCACCACAACGCCGCTGTTAGGAACGCGGCACCAATAACTTAGTCATTTGATGCCACCCTTTGTTCCATCATACGGCCGCTATTTTTCTTTAAATAGCCCCACTATTCGCAGAAAAATAGTGTTGTCTGATGAAAAAATGGTTGACCT
>Ga0209181_10002083_pt1 | contig 33388 bp, 30 predicted proteins | sample MAT05_FD_187208 | JGI IMG/M metagenome (GOLD analysis project Ga0209181, IMG submission 187208) | Freshwater microbial communities from Lake Fryxell liftoff mats and glacier meltwater in Antarctica - MAT-05 (SPAdes) (version 2) | ecosystem: Environmental > Aquatic > Freshwater > Ice > Liftoff... | reverse complement strand
CGGCGTGGTAATAGTCGACGATCTCGGTGAACTGCTCACGAGGAATGTCCAGGGCCTGACGCAGTTCTTCGGCGCGACCCCAGATCCAGGCAGCGCCATCTCCCAGGAGCGTGACACTGGCTGCCTTTTGGGCGCCGAGGTCGCCACGTGTCGCGCCTTCCACCAACTTGCGCAGCGCAGGAAGCAACCCCTCGTCCTTGACGGTCATCTTCCGGCGGCCACCGGCTGGTCGTCGTGAGCGCGTCTTGTCCCACCAGGGCGCACGACCCGCTTCTTGCTCACGCAGTTCGTGGATACCGATCGTTCGACACGCATACCCAGTTGCACGCGACACCATCGCGATGCCACCGTGCCCCAAAGCCAGGGCTTCACCCGCGACAAAGAGACGCCGCGCTCGTTCATTGAGCTGGCGCCTTCGTCGCGGCGGACGCGAGCTGTTGGGTCAACCCGTGTTGCGATACCTCGAACTCAGCGCCGACGGCGCGACTACAGGGAGGACGACTCAGGCTGCGCGCAAGCAAACTCAGATGACCCGGAAGCCTTCGGAACCGGGCACGTCATGCCAGTTGATGCGACGGCCGACGACCCAACGGAGGCTGGCCGGGTCGACGACGACCGTCACCCCGTGGCTCTCGAAAACCACGTCGTCCGCCTTGAGGTGCTCGTCAAACGCGAAGTCGATCTCCGGATGCCCGAGGCCACCCACACTACTCGTGAGAATGCGCAGGGCGCTGCCCGGCACCCCGGCCTCCCACGACATCAACATGATCTGGCGCGCGGCCATTGGGGTCAGCTCGATCGGAGTGGGGCTGTGCCGCTGGGCGCGCGGCTCATAGCGCCCGTCTCGGAGGTCCATCTCCATCGTGACGACGCCCGGGGTCATGCCCTCGAGCATATCGAGCTCGTCGCGCTGCAGCCCACGGACGGGCGGCGCTCGCCCAGCGGAAGGCGCAGCCAGACCGGGCGCCCGCTCCTGTTCCCACAAGCGCATGTTGAGCGACACCTGCGAGGTCGTCATACCCCCGCTGCGCCCCGGCGGCGGCATCGGCTGCCGTGCCTGCACTGGTGCGGGCATCGGCCGTGCCTGCACCGGCTGACGCACTGCCACCGTGTCCGTGATCATCTGGCGCCGCGGTGGGTCGGGCGGTCGCAGCCGCGACAGCTCCGTTGCCTGCTCGTCACGCGCCCGACCCGCGGGCGAGTCGGTCATCGGCATCGTGAAGCGCGGGCGCGGGCCCGACCGGGCCGGCTGCTCCTGCGCCGCACGCGCGTTCGCGTTGAGATCTTCCGCCAGGAGCTCGAAGTCGCGCAGGTCCGCATCCTGCCGCGGTGCCGCCGGCTCTGCCCGAATAGGCGGCCGCGGCGCGCTCGGCATCTTCGCGGCCCGGCGGGACACCTGAACCGGTGCTTCGGGTGCCCGCCTCTCTGGCTTGTCGACCCCGTCAATCTCGAGGTTCGCGAAGCGCTTGAGTACCGGAGGCTTGGGTCGGGTCGAGAAGTCGGTTGCCATCGTTGGGATACCTACCAGTTCTTTGGGTGCCAGATCACGCCAGGGGACTCACGGCTACTCTTCGATGAGCTGAACATCGACCATCAGGTCGCGGGCCACCGCCTCGAGTTCGGTCCGCAGCTCATCGATTCCGAGGCCGTCCGGCAGATGCACCTCCGCCTCGGCCTCGAACAGCGGTACGCCCGACATCGGCGACGGGAAAGTGTGCGTTTCCAGATCGTCGACGTTCGCCCCGGTCCGCGCCAGCACGCGCGAGATCGCCTGCACCAGGCCCGGCCGATCGCCGCCCACGAACGCCAGCCGCGCGATCCGTGGCGGGTTCGGCGCGGGCGTCGTCGTCGTCTCGGTCACCTCGACCGACAGGTCGGGCAGCGCCTTCAGCGCGCGCATCAGGTCGTCCTTGCGCTCGGGCTCGACGGCGACCTCGACGATGCCCGCGAAGTGGCCTGCCAGGCGCGCCATCCGGCTCTTCTGCCAAGAACCCTCGGCGCCAGCGATAGCGGCGGACAGGCGGTCGACGAGGCCCGGACGATCGGTTCCGATGACAGTGAGTACGAGTCGGGTCTGCATCGGCTCAAGGTAGGGCACATCGGCCACAAAATCGAGGCCGCGTGTCACAGCGCCCGACGTGGTCGCCCGATCGCTTGGGCCACCAGCAGACCCGCGGAAATAGCCATCGCGATCAACAACATGCGCAACGCGGCTTCGATCCCGCTGGTCACGTCCGACCCGAGGAACAACGACACGCTGTGAAAGCCGAACGACCCCGGTACCAACATCAGCGTCGCCGGCACCAACGTCACGAGCTGCGGGCAATCGGACAGTTCCCCGTGCACCCGCGATGCGAGCCCGACCACGAACGCGCCGACCGCCGCCCCGAGCTCCGGCCCCAACGCCGAGCCGCCCCAGCGCGCTCCGAAGTAACCGAGGATCGACACGACCACGATCGCCAACAGGCGTTCCTTACGCGCGTTCGAGTAGACCGCCATGACCGCCGCCGCGATCGGCAGCAGCGCCAGCTCCGTCCAGTCGGGCAACGGCACCGGCGCGACCGCTGGCGTCGCCCCGAAGATCGCCTCGCCGATCTTCGACCCGAGCGCCACCCCGACCGCCATCTGCAACAGCGTCGACGCCGCCGCCGTCGCGCGCGCCGTTCCCGACGCCAGGTGCCGCGACGCCAGCTCTGTCACCGCGACCGTCAGCGTGAAGCCGGGTAAGAGCCCGACGACCCCCGATAGCATCGCGACGTACGCCGACAGCGCCAGACCCTGCTTCGCCGCGATGGCCGCCGCCCCCGTCGCGACCGTCGCCGCCACCGCCGACGCGAGCAGCTCGAACACCGGCGCGCCCGTCGTCATGCGCGGCCACGCGATCGACAAAGCACCGATCAAGGCCCCGATCACGGCACCGGCGCCAATCTCTAGCAGCCCGCCGCCGAAGAAGCGCGCCAGCGTCGCCGACAACAGGAGCCAGACCAGAACCAGCATCGCGGCCCGCTGCCCGGCGGAGGTTGCTGGCGCTAAAGACAGGCGGTCCAGCGCGCGCACCCCCTCGTCGGGCAGCCACGTACCCGCCAGCACCAGGCGCGCGACGTGGTTGAGGTCGTCGAGCCGCTCGAGGTGCACGTCCGCCGGCTCGACCCGCAACAGCACCGTGCGTTGCCGTTCGAGCGGTCCGAAGCCGAGCATCAACATCGTCGGCGTCGAGTAGGTGACCGTGTTCAGGCCAAGCCGCGTCGACAGCCCCGCGACCGTCTCCTCGAGCCGATGCGCCGGCGTCCCGGCCGAGTGCGCCGCGCGCGCGAACGCGATGATGAACGCCTCGGAATCGCCGTTCGAAGGCGTGCCTTGCGTGACCATGAGGCGGGAAGTGATTGTGGACGATTCGGACAAAGCTCGGCTCAGGGCGTGCGTTCGCAGTCTCCGGACCAGTCGAAGACCTCGCCCATGTCGACCACGGCGAAGTCGCTCACGTCCAGCGCGGCGAGGTCGCGCGGCTCGATGAGGCCTTCCCAGCGCGCCGTTGCGCCCCTGTCGCTGGCCGCCGTCAGCGCTATCTGTCCGCCATCTGCGAGGATCATCCCGTAGCTCTGCAAGGCCCGCGCGACGACACGAGCACCCTCACTCGGCAACGACGCGACCGGGTAGTCGGCGCGCAAGCGCAGGCGCACGCCGTAAGGCATGCCATTGGGATCGGCCGAGGCGGCCCCGGTCGCATGCGTCGCCGGTCGCACATACTGGCGATGCGCGATGCGCGGGTTCGGCAGGATGAAGCGGATCGCGTGGCGGATCTCACCCGCCGCGACCTCGTCGGCCGTGAACGTGAGCGGCGCTATCGGCAGCCCAGCCGCGTCGGCGGACGTGCAGCCCTCGCCGCGCAGCGTCTTGGGCCAGCTGCGCCCGAGGTCCCAGACCGCCAGGCAGCCGCCTTCGAAGGTGCCGCTGGCGTCGATGTTGGCGCGCCACATCTCATAGAGCACCTCGCCGCGGCGGACTATCAGGTGGCAGTCGCCGTCGCTTTCGCACGCATAGCCGTCCTCGCCTTCGAGCGCGCCACCGGCTGGGACAGGCACCGCGACCGCGTCGCAGTCGCCTTCGTAGAAGTCGCCGTTGGGCTCGAACGGGCGCAGCGGCTCGTCGGCCGGCGCCTCGAGCACGGTCAGCGAGAAGTCGACCTGGAAGATGCCGCTGTTGCCCCAGCCGCCGCGCTCCGCGAGCGCTTCGATCATCGCGCCCGAGCTCGGATGTGGCGCGAGCCCTGCGACCGACTCGTCCCATGGCATCGTCTGCGTGAACCAGCCACGACTTGGCGCGACGCTCGTGTCACGCGTGTCGGCTTCGACATCGGGCACAGCGATAGCGCTATCGGGAGCATCGCTCGAATCGACCGAGTCGCGCGCAGCGGGCACGTCGACAGCGCTGCCATCGGCGGCCCCCGTCGCGTCCGCGCCACATCCCGCGGCGACGATCGATGCGAAGGCGCCAGCGTAATACACCCTGCTCGCGTGACCCATTGGACAGCCCCTTCCCCCTGGTCCGACGCGAGCGTAATGTGCGCCTCGCCTTGGCGCAAACCGCACAAGGCAAGTTGCCCGAACGCATCGGCGGTCCTGTTGAACGGCCTACTCCTCACGAACCTCGGCACTCCGGACGCACCGCGCGTGCCCGAAGTGCGCCGCTATCTCGCAGAGTTCCTGTGGGACAAGCACGTGATCGACATCAACCCCATCGGCCGCTGGCTGCTCCTGCACGGCATCATCTTGCGCACGCGCCCGAAGAAGAGTGCGCATGCCTACGCCCAGGTCTGGACCCCCGAGGGCTCGCCGCTGATGGTCCACTCGAGGAACCTCGCGACCGCCGTACAAGCCCACATGGGCCCCGACTGGCACGTCGGCCTCGGCATGCGCTACGGCAACCCGTCGCTCGCCGCGGGGCTCGACCAGGTTCTCGCAAAGCCGATCGACAAGCTCGTCGTCGTGCCCCTCTATCCGCAGTACGCGACGTCTTCGACCTACTCCACGCTCGAGCGTGTGCGGGAGCTCGTGGCCGCGCGTGGCCTCAAGATCCCGGTCGTTCACGTGCGCGACTTCTTCGAGTCGCAGGGCTTCATCAACGCCCAGGCCGACGTCGCGCGGCAACGCCTTGCCGACTTCGCGCCCGACATGGTCTTGATGTCCTTCCACGGCCTGCCTGAGCGGCACTTGAAGAACCTCGACCCGGCCCGCGGTACCCCAGCCGCGCACTGCCTCGCGAGCCCGTCGTGCTGCGACGCGGTGACCATCCAGAACGCGCTCTGCTATCGCGCCCAGGCCTTCGCCACCGCCCGCGCATTGGCCGCCAAGCTCGGCCTCCGCAAGGGCGCCTATCGCGTCTCGTTCCAGTCACGACTTGGCCGCACGCCCTGGATCCAGCCGTTCACCGATGAACTCCTGGTCGAGCTCGCGAAGACCGGCACCAAGCGCCTCGCGGTGATGGTGCCATCGTTCACGGCCGATTGCCTCGAGACCCTGGAAGAGATCGGCATCCGCGCGCGCGCCGACTTCAAGGCCGCCGGTGGCGACGAGCTGCTCGCGATCCCGTGCGTCAACAGCGACCCGGCCTGGGTCGCTGCGGTCAGCGACCTCGCGACCAAGGCATCGTTGCCCCTATGAATTCAGGCAGGATGCGACCTCATCTGCGGCGTCGCAGCGCTCGCTCGCTCCTGCGGGGTACGAAGCATACGCCTCGTCGCTCCCGTCGCTCGCTCCTGGCATCTGGGGCCGCCTCCTGCCCGAATTATAACGGCGCGCCCGCGCGTTGGGCCCGAATGCGCGCTGCTGTCACCTGCTCGATCCTCGTCTCGCTCTACGCCGGCACGGCCTTCGCCCAAGCCCCGCCGCCTCTGGGCCGCTGCGAGGGCAGCGTCACCTGGCTGCCCGCCGACGCCGCGCCCGATGGCACCCCGCCCGCCGCGCGTGAGCTCGCGACCTGGCTCGCCGATCCGACATTCGCCGCGAGCCTCGACGATGAGCTGGTCGATCCCGCCGGCATCGACTCGCTCAACCTGCGCAACATCGAGACCATCGGCGCCTGGCGCGACCCGCTCACGGACATGGCGCCCGCGTCCGACAACGTCGATGCCGAGCTGGTCGAGCGCTACACCGTCATCGCCGCCAAGCTCGCCAGCGGCGAATACGTGCTAGGTCCAGAGCCGACCGGCACCACCTTCCCCGACCCGGGCGCCTACGAAAGCGTCCGAATTCGCATCGAAAATGCCCTGCCAGTCGACGCCGTGCAGGCGGTCGTCGACCCGATCGACCTGCGCTGCGTACCGCTCGCGGCCGGCCTCTATCGCGGTCGCATCGACCGTGCCTTCGATCGCAACCAGTGCTCGCGCTTGCATCCCGGCGACCTCGTGCGCGTCCTGCGTCGCACGACCGATGGCTGGCTCTACGTGCGCGCCGGCCACGGTGTCGGCTGGCTCGAGGACGCGCTCTTGTCACCACCGATGACGCCGGTCGCCGCGCGCAGCCTGCGCAACCGCCCGCGCCTGTCGATCATCGGCGACCTCGTGCCCGCCGTGACCGCCAGGGGCGAGCTCGCGTTCCTGCGCATGGGCACCGGCTTTCCGCTGGTCGAAGACAGTGACGCGAGCTTCCAGATATTGATCCCGACCGCGACCGGCTGGACCGACGCGTTCGTCGCCAGGTCGCCCGAGGTGCACGTCGGCTTCCTGCCGATGACCCGCAAGAACGTGCTCTCGCTCGCCTTCGCGCGCATGGGCGATCCCTATGGTTGGGGCGGCATCGGAGGCTTTCGCGACTGCTCAGGGTTGCTGCTCGATGTCGCCGCCAGCTTCGACCTGCGCCTCGGCCGCAACTCCAGCGTGCAGGCCCAGGCCGGCGCTCAGGTGATCGATGTCGCTGGCCAGTCCAACGACGACAAGGTCGCAGCGATCCGCAACGCCAACGCGCGCGGCGTGGTGCTGCTCTACATGCCCGGCCACATCATGCTCTACCTCGGCGTCTATCAAGGCCGCGACTACGCGCTCTCGGCCATCAGCGAGTACCTCCTGCCCTGCCCCGAGGGCGGCCATCGCACCGTGCGCATCGATCGCACCGACGTGACCGACCTCATGCGCGGCCAGGACACCGAGCGCACCGCGTTCATCCAGCGCATCGCCACGCTGTCGGTCTTCGCCCCATGACACGCGCCTGTACAACGACCCCACGCTCGTGTTGGAAACGCCGCCGATGACGTTCGTGTACCCGCTCTGGCTGGCCTTGATGCCGGTCTTCTCTACGGAGCTGCCGCCTGAGCAGCCCGTTTTACCGAACCCTACGGTCGACCTCTTCAGCGTGGAAGAGTGCGCCGATTCGCTCGACCTCTCGATCTTCAACTCGCCCCGGCGCCCGCACGCCCGCGGTCCGATGCGGATCTTGATCGCCGCCGAACAACCCCTGCCGGCGGGCGTGAAGCTCGTCGCCCAGGCCAAGAAGACGACCGATCTCCAGATATTGGAGGTCACGCCCAGCGGCGGTCCGCCCTATGGTCTGATCGGCGTCGTCGACAAACCCAAGGCTGGCATCTGGCGTGTCGCAGTCGTCGTGAACGCCAACGTGCTCGCCTGTCAAGAGATTGAGGTGCGCAAGGGACCGTCCGGGCCCGGCAACCTCGAGGTCGGCGTGGACGGCCACTGGGAGACGCGCATCAAGTGGGAGCGCGATACCGAGAATCTCTACAGCCTCTGGATCGAGCGCCTCTTCGACGGGCCGATCAACGACGACCTCTCGTGGAATCCGCTCGCGCTGGTGCTGAAGGACGAGTCGCGCAACCTCCTCTATGACCACCTCGGCCTCGGCGAGGACAAGGACGGCCTGCGCGCCGACCCCGACTGCGCCGACTTCCCGTACACGCTGCGCGCCTACTTCGCATGGAAGATGGGCCTGCCGATGGCGATGCGCCAGTGCCGCCGCGGCAACGCCGACCGCGCCCCGACCTGTGGCGACGAGCTCATCACCAACGAGCTCGTCACCGAAGAAGCCAATCGTATCGCCGCCTTCAAGGCCTTCTTGCGCAAGCTCGAAGGCACGGTCCACTCCAGCTCGCTGCGCGGCGCGCCCGGCGACGAAGACTCGGATCTCTACCCCGTGCGCCTCGACCGCCACGGCCTGCGCCCCGGCACCATCTACGCCGACCCCTACGGCCACACGATGATGATCCTGCGCTGGTACCCGCAGACCGACAAAGAGGCCGGCGTCTTGATGGCGGTCGACGCCCAGCCCGACGGCACGGTCGGCCGGCGCGTGTTCTGGAAAGGCGCGTTCTTGTTCCCGAAAGACGACGACGTCGCGGGCGCGGGCTGGAAGCGGTTCCGTCCGGTGCGGCGCGGCGGGCCCGGCTACGTCGAGCTCAGCAACGCCGACATCAGCAACTCGATCGACTACGGCGACTACTCGGTCGAGCAGTGGTCGAAGGGGCAGGACGGCTTCTACGAGGCGATGGACGCGCTCATCAGTCCGCGCCCGATGCCCCCGGAAGAGGCGCTGATCGCCACGATGGACGCCCTCTATCAGCAGGCGCTGCGGCGCGTCGAGTCGATCGAGGCGGTGCGCCCGTACTTCGACAAGGGCGGCAGGGTCATCACGATGCCGAAGGGGTCCGACATCTTCCTGACGGCCGGCCCTTGGGAGGACTTCTCGACCCCGTCGCGTGACATGCGCATGCTGATAGCGATCGACACCGTGCAGGACTTTCCGGCGCGTGTCCTGCGCCGGCCCGAGCGCTTCGTGCTCGCCAACGAGACACCAGAAGTCCGCGCCCAGCGCCTCACCGCGCTCACCGAGAGCGAAGCGAAGAAGCGCCCGCTCAGCTACAAGAAGAGCGACGGCACGACCCAGACGATAAGCCTGTGGGACCTCATGCAGCGGAAGCTCGGGATCGAGCTCGCTTGGAATCCCAACGATTGTCCCGAGCTCCGTTGGGGCGCCGTCGCTGGCTCGCCCGAGATGGAGACGTGCAAGCGCCAGGCACCCGACGAGCAGCGCCAGCGCATGCTGGAAGTGCGCAGCTGGTTCGAGAAACGCGCGCGGCCGCTGCAGCACTGACGTGCCCTCGCCGCTCTTCCAGATTGCGTGCATCGCGGTGCTCGCGTTCGCCTACGGTTGGCTCCTGCACGCGGCTGGCGATCGCCGCGCTATGCGTGCCCTTGTCGTCGAGATATTGATCATCGCGCTGGCCGCGTGGGCCGCCGAAGAGACCTCGATCCTGCGCTATCGCTTCTACAGCTACCCGGACACGTGGTGGCTCAAGCTCGACGAGATGCCGCTGCTCGTCGCGTTCATCTGGCCGATGGTGATCCTGTCGTCGCGATCGCTTGTCGACGTCCTGTTCCCGGGCCTGTCGCCCGCCAAGAAGGCGTTCGCCGTGGGCATCGCGGTGGTCATCGACGCGTCTCTGGTCGAGACGATCGCGGTCGCGTCCGGCCTCTGGTCATGGGTCGAGGGCGGCTACCTCGGCGCGCCGCTGATCGGCCTCGTCGGCTGGGGTGCCTTCGCGGCCGCGATGACCTGGTCCCTCGCGCATCCGAAGATCCCGCTGTGGCTCACGCCGCTCACCGCACTGGCCGGCACCCACCTCATCCTGGTCGTCACCTGGTGGGCGTTCTTCCGCCACTTTCTGCGCGGCGAGCTGCCGACCTGGGTGACCTTCATCGGGATCGCCGCCATCCTCGGCCTTGCCGCCTGGCTCCGCTTCCGCCCCGGCAACCGTCGGATCCCGCTGGCCCTGGCCGTGCCACGCGTCGCCGCGACATCGGTCTTCGTCGTGCTGCTGTTCCTGAACGCGAGCACGTGGCTCGCGCTGCACTTCGCGGCGGTCGCGGTCCTCTACCTGGCGGTCTTCGAGCTCAGAGTCGCGCGACGGCGTTAGCTGTTCTTACCAGGTGTTGTCCGGCCTTCTACGCATCCTCTAAACTGCGCCCATGGTCGCCAGAGCACAAAACCCGAACGAACCTCCCGCACCCGCTGCCAGACTGATTGCACCTCATGGTGGCGAGGTCGTCTACCCGGATTGCGACGGACAGCCGATGTCTGACAACACCCTGAAGTTCTCGTGGATCGTCCTCCTCAAAGAGAACCTCGACGCCCAACGCCCGGACTTCGTCGCCGGCGACCTGCTCTGGTACCCGGTCGAGGGTCGACCCACGGAGCGGCTAGCGCCCGACGTGCTGGTCGCGATCGGGCGCCCCAAAGGTTATCGAGGGTCCTATAAGCAGTGGGTCGAAGGCATCCCGCCGACGGTTGTGATCGAGGTCTTGTCGCCCGGCAACACGATGCGCGAGATGATGCGCAAGGCCACGTTCTACGAGCGGCATGGCGTGCGGGAGTTCATCGTCATCGATCCCGAGAAGGGGACCGGCTGGGCCTACATCTACGAGGACGGCATGCTCGCCGAAGAGGTCGCGAGCCTCGGCGGATGGACATCTCCCGCGCTCGGCATCACGTTCGTGGGCGAAGGCGAGCAGCTGCGGGTCATCGGTCCCGACGGCAAGCCGTTCGAGACCCTCGGTGAGGTAAAGGAACGCGCGAACCTCGAAGCGGAACGCGCGAACCTGGAAGCCGAACGTGCCGCGCGACTGGCCGAGAAGCTGCGCGCCCTGGGCATCGATCCCGACGCGCCCTAGCTCGCCCCACCGAGCCACAGGTTGGCCGGCAGGCCCGCCGCCTCCCACGCCGCCGTGCCGCCGAGCCACACCAGCAACAGCGCGGCCCCGAGCCAGGTGAGCTGGATGCAGTCGCGGGTCGTGAGCCCACGTCGGAAGCGCGGCTTGTAGAACGCGTATTGGATGAAGACCGCGACCACCATCAGCAGCTCACGCACACCGAGCAGGCCCACCAGCACCGACGTCACCAGCGCCACAAACGCGAGCACGAGGAGCCCATCGATGATCTTCGCCGACACCGCCTCGCCATGCACGACCGGGTAGGTCGGCACGTTCGCCAGGCGGTCGCCCTCGAGGTCACGCAGGTCGTACAAGATCTCGTAGGTGATCTCGAACGGCACGAAGAACAGCGCCAGCGCGACCAGGCTCAGCCAGCCGTAGCCCGGCGCGAAGTGGTGCGCGGTGAGCACCGGATAGAACAGACAGGTCGCCACGAAGAGCATCGCCGACATGAAGTTCTTGAAGAAGTACAGGTCCTTGAAGCGCTTCAGCACGAGCCCGCGCCTGCTCACGGTGGGCACGATGCGGTAGCTGTAGCCGAGGCCGACGAGCTGCACGATGCCGCGTAGCCAGGTCAGCTCGGGCGCGATGACGTGGCCGACGACCATCGACCCGATGAGCAGCGCGACCCAAATCCCGAGCACCAATCCATGCCGTCCAACGAGCCGCTCGGTCCCTCGGATCTTGTTGGCCTGGTCCTCCTCGACATCGCTCACGCGGTTCAAGAGGTTGATGAGCAGCCAGTCGAGCCCGCCCAACAAGGCGACCCCGACCCATAGCTCACCGGTCAGCACCTTGCCGAACACCAGCGCCGCCGTCACCGCGATGGCGATGATGTGCAGGCGCAGGATCGACGCGATATCTCCGAGGTTTCGCCAGAGGTCAGTCGCCATACCTTCTCCGTCCAGCCAGCGCCGCCCGTCTACACCAAATCCTGCGCGTCGTCGGTGCCGAAATCGTGAGCGACCGCCTGACGAAGTCAGGCTGCCCGCGAATTCGCTCGCGATGCACGCGGAGCCGTCGTCGCTCGCCCCTCGGCAGCCTATGAGGCTGGCCTTCGGGGGAGCTTCTAGGCCGCGCGCGCCGCGCTTCGCGAATTCGTACGTGCCGGCTCGCCACGCTTCGCTGCTCGCCAGCGAATGGTCAACCAGGTTGACTTGTTTCTCACGGTAGGGCACCGTCGATTTAGTCAACCGAGTTGACCATCTTGTCACATCACTCTTCGATCTCAGTGAGGCCAAAATGCCCGTTCTCACGCCCGCCCACGCCCCGACCCACGCCCATGGCGCCACCCGCTTCACCTCGCTCGCGACCCCGAGCCGTGGCGGCACCAGCGACACCGCCGTCTGGCGCGTCGACATCGCGGCCGGAACGCCCGCGACCCCGCACCGCCTGACCCGCGAAGAGGTGTTCGTCGTGCTCTCGGGCGGCGCCGCGGTCCGCATCGGCGGCGAGCGGCGCATGGTTGTCAGCGGCGACGTGATCGTCGTGCCGCCGGACACCGACTTCGAGCTCGCGACCGACGACCAGGCGCTGTCGGCGCTCTGCTGCTTGCCGGTCGGTGGCCAGGCCTACACGAGCGGTGGCGCTCCCTTCACGCCCCCGTGGGCTCAGTGAAGGTCGCCCAGTGAAGACCTCCAAGCATCCCCTCGCGCGGCTCACCGCGATCGCCGCCCGCACCCTCATCGACGGCCTGCACGAGCGCCTCGTCGCGCGCGGCATTCGCGACGTGCGCCCGGCCTTCGGCTACGTGCTCCTGGCCGTCCGGGAAGAACCGACCAGCGGTAGCGAGATCGCGACATTGATGGGTATGACCAAGCAGGCGGCCTCCAAGCTGGTCGACGCGATGGTCGCGGCGGGCCTCGTGAAGCGGCGCGCCCATCCAAGCGACGCGCGCATGCAGCAGGTCGTGCTGCTCGCGAAGGGCCGGCGCCTGCTCACCGAGGTCGCGTCGATCTACGCTGAGCTCGAGGCGGAGTGGGCTGCCATCCTCGGTCGCGACCGACTCGAGGCCCTGCGCCGCGATCTCCAGACCGTGCTCGAAGCGTCCCACGGGGGCCAGCTGCCGTTGGTTCGCCCTTGAGGGTAATCGACAAGGCGCGCGTTCAGGTGCACCCTGCGCCGCGATGCCTGGCACCCGCGGATCGGAGCGCACGACGCTCACCGTATCGGTAGTCCTGATCGCCGTCGTGCTGATCGGGGGCGTGCTCTATTTGATGCGACCGGTCGTGATGCCGATCGTGCTCGCGATCTTCCTCGCGTCGCTGGCGCGGCCGGTGCAACTGCGCCTGCAGAAGTTCCTGCCATCGCCGCTCGCCCTGGTCGCCACGGTGCTGGCGACGGGCGGCATCCTCATCGCGTTCCCGATCGTGTTCGCCGCCAACTTGCAGGTCGTCATCCAGAAGCTGCCGGCCTACGGGCCACGCCTCGCAGCCATCGTCGCCGACATCGAGAAGGTGCTACGCGACGCGGGCATCGACGCATCCATCATGGACCTCTCGTCGAACAAGACCGTCGACCGGCTGGTCAGCGTCGCGACCGAGTCGCTGCAGGGGCTCGCCAGCTTCTTCACGACCTCGGTGCTGATCATCTTCCTGCTGATCTTCGTGCTGGCCGAGGCGAACATCATCAAGGACAAGCTGGCCATCGCGCTGAAGCCGACCAATCACGCGGCGGTGATGTCATCGGTCGCCTCGATGCAGGAGCGTATCCAGCAGTACGTGACGACCAAGACCCTCTTCGCGGCGCTCAACGCCGGTGTCGCGGGTGGGTTCACGGCCATCTTGGGGATCGACTTCCCGCTGCTCTGGACGCTGCTCACGTTCATCCTCTACTTCATCCCGACGTTCGGCACGCTCATCGCGACGCTGCCGCCGGTGCTGCTGGCGCTCGTGCAGTTCGATACGCCGACCATCGCGATAGTGTCGTTGATCGGCCTCATCGTGATCTTCAACGTGCTCGGCAACGTGCTCGAGCCGCGCTTCATGGGCAAGACGTTGTCCCTGTCGCCGCTGGTCGTGTTCATCTCGTTGATGTTCTGGGGCTGGTTCTTCGGCGTGGTCGGCGTCGTCTTGTCGGTGCCGCTGACCGTCGGCATCGGCATCATCTGCCAGCACATCGAGCCGCTGCAGCCGATCGCCGTCCTGCTGTCGGACAAGCCGCGGCGCCCCGGCACGGACGAAGTCGCGCGCGGCGAGCCCACCCGCTGAAGCTCACGCGACTGCTCACGCCCGGGTGAACGTCGCGATCCACTCGGCATGCGCTGTCCACGGGAACTGGTCGACGCCAGTCAACGCAGCGAGCCGATAGCCGAGCGCCGCGAGGCCGGCGCCATCCTTGGCGAGCGCCTCGGGATGACACGAGACGTAGACCAACTGCGCTGGACGCATTCCGCGTGAGAGCCGCGCGAGCGCCTCGATGAAGCGGCCCAGGCCTTGGCGCGGCGGGTCGGCGAGGACCGCGTCGATGCCTTGCACCAGGACCGCGATGTCCTCGGCGCGCTCGAAGCTGGCAGCGTGGACCTCGAGCTTGGTGGACAAGCCAGCTTGGTCAGCCGAGCGCGCAAGCGCCGCGCTATCGAGCTCGACCGCGCGCACGAAGACGCCGGCCGCGAGCAGCGGCAAGGTCAGGTTGCCGGCACCCGCGCCGAGCTCGAGCACACGCTTGGCATACGTATCGAGCACCGCATGCGTGACGGCGTCGACCAGCGCCCGATTGGGCAGCGCACCCGGCTGCGAGAACGCGCGCACCAGCGTGTAGAGCGGCGCCGGCTCGCCTCCGAGGAACGTCTGCGACCAGGGCTCGAGGGTGGGCTCGACCAACGCTGGCCGACCATCACGCAGCGCCACGCGACGCGCCTTCGGGCCGAGCTCGACGACGGGTGTTGGCGTCAGCCCCAACAAGGTCGGCAGGTAGCTCGGGTGGTCGAGCAGCGCCTTCACGTCGCTGTGTGCGCAGTCGATCCACAGGCCCCGCAACCCCGTCGCCGCGACCCGCAGCCGCAGGCTCGCGCGCGCCACCGGCAGCGGATGGCGGCGCAGCTCGGCGAGCCACGCATTCAACGCCGGCACGGCCAGCGGACATGACGCCATGTCGATGACCACCTTCGGCCCCGAGGGTGACTCCGACCCGATGAGCCCCAGCCGCTCGCCCTCCCAGCGCAGGTCGAGGTGCTCGCGAAAGGCGAGGGCCGCGGGCGTCTCGAGCCGCGCCTGCTCCGGTAGCTCGATGCCATTGGCATGCATCAGCGCGGCGAGCCGCGCGCGCTTGTCCGATCGTTGCTGTTCCAAGGATTGTGCATGCTCGGGACAGCCACCGCAGCGGCCTGCCAGCGCACATGGCAAGGTCGCGAGCGCGTGAGGCGCAGTCAGTTCGGTCGTCGCCATGCGGGCACGCTCAGTTGTCGAGGGCCCCGTCGCTGATCCACTGGCGAATCATCTTGATGCGGCAGCTGGGATCGATCGGCTCGTCGGTGCCGTCGGGCATCGTGCTGCCCTCATCGCGAGCCTGGGTGCCTTCGAGCTTCTGGATGAAGAACGACTTGTCGGGGTCGTTGGCGATGACGCGGACCTTGCCGCGTGGGCCGGCCTTGTCGTCATGGGCCGCGATGTTGACGAGGCGGTTGCGCAGGCCGGCCGTCTCCATATCGAGCCCACCCTCGGAGCTGGCCGCCTCGTGGCAGCCGCCGAACACGCACGACAGCTGGAAGTACTTGGCGTTGAGGTCCGACAAGGTCGGCTGGATGTTGCAGCCGCTCGTGTCGCCGCCGCTCGTGTCCCCGTCGGTCTCGCCGCCGCCCGTGTCATGCCTGATCTCGGGCGCCTCGTAAGGCGGGATGTAAGGAGGCAGATCGCAGCCCACGGCCAGGCTCGCGTAGGCGATGCAGCCCAGGGCGATACGTGTCCCGAGCCCGACGATTGTCATCCCCAATTTCGACCCCGGAATCAAAGGAACTGCTGGATATAATCGCAGACCCAGTGCCCGGGGCAGCAGACCTCGTCACCCGCGACGCCGTTGCCGATGGAGCCCGGTGAGATGCACAAACGATAGCCCTGCGAAGGGTAGTAGTAGGCCCACAGGAAGCACATCTCCTGGCGCGCGCTCTCGCCGAAATTGAGCTCGCCGCCGGAGTTGTTGTCCCAGCTGCAGCGATAGCGGAAGCCCTGGCTGCCGTCGAACTGCATGGCGGGTTCGAAGCGCTCGACCGGGGGCTCGCCCCAGGTGAACGGGGTCTCGGCCGGGTAGATCGAGGTGCCTTCGTCGTCGACGCCGGTCGATGCGCTGATCTCGACGTTGGTACCATACGCATGCGTATGGCCGGTCACCGCGAACACCTGGGTGTCGGGCAGCACCGAGATGTAGCGCCAGGGCGTGCTGTACTTGCCCTCGGGGATCTTCAGGTCGGGGTTGCCGTAGAACAACATGTTCGCCTCAGCGACCACGTCCTCGGCGGCGATGCCGTCGAAGAACACGTCGCCGTGGGCGGTGATCGTCGTGTCGGGGAAGTAGTTGTTGTAGTGGGCCTCGAGGCGAACCATCTGGTGCGGCTCGAACTTGAAGGCGACGCCATTGGGGAACGACAGCGTCTCCTGCCGGATCTGCGTAATCATCAAGGGGAATGTGTTGCCCTTGAGGGTCTGTACGAACGGGTCGCAGTTGAAGGGGGTCGTCTTCTCCTGCGTCTCGTCGGACTTGTAGATGATGAGGTGATGCGAGCCCTTGGCGAGCACCGTGCGGATCTGCGAGATCCACAGCACATCCTCGTTGTCCAGGCGCCGCACGACGCACTTGGTCGCCTCGGCGCCCGTGTTCATGTCCCAGTCGCCGATCGACGTCACCGCGGTCGTCACGACCGCCGGACGCTCCGTCGGGAGCACGATGGTCGTGTCCGGCGCGGTCGTGTCGGCCGTGGTCGTGTCAGGCGTAGCATCCTCGATCACGTCGCTCGGGCTCGAACCGTCCGCCTCGGTCGAGTCGGGGGTCACGGTCGTGTCCGGCGTCACGGTCGTGTCCGGCGTCACGGTCGTGTCCGGCGTCACCGCCGTGTCGGACGCCACCGCCGTGTCTACAACCGCATCCGGCTCGCTCGCATCCGGGCTCGCGTCGCCGGTCGCGTCGTCGCCGAGATCGGGCGCGACCGTCGCGTCCTGGGTCACCCCCGGCGCTTGCGGCGTTGAGTCACACGCGCTGAAGGTCGCAGCCAGGGCCGCGATCAGCGAGGTGGTTCGGGACTTCATGAGGGGCAAGAGCGGGCGCACGGGCGTCAACATGGCGCGCACTCTCTCACAAGCCTTTGGCTCAGCTCAAACGATTCTCGCACGATCACAGGTTCGCGGTTTCGGCCTTACGTGAAAGCCACCGTCAGCTCAGCCCGCGCGGGCCACGAACCCTTCGAGATCGCTTCGTATTCTCGCCAGCGCCTGGGCGTTGTCGGCCTCCGCCCGGAGCACGATGACCGGCTGCGTATTGGACGCGCGAATCAGACCCCAGCCGTCCTCGAAAGCGATGCGCGCCCCGTCGATGTCCACGATCGGGTGATGGCGCCCGTAGTGCTCGATAGCCAGCGCCACGACCGCGAACTTCCGGTCGTCCGGGCAGTCGAGGCGGATCTCCGGCGTGACGTGGGTGACCGGCACGTCGGCCAGCAGCGCCGACAGCGGGCGGTCGGTGTGCGACAAGATCTCGAGCAGCCGGCCCGTCACGTAGATCGCGTCATCGAAGCCGTACCAGCGATCTTTGTAGAAGATGTGGCCGGACATCTCGCCCGCGAGCAAGGCGCCTTCGACCTTCATGCGGTCCTTGATGATCGAGTGGCCGACCGCACTCATCACGGGTCGGCCACCGTGCGCGCTGATGTCGGCGAACAGCGTGTGGCTGCACTTCACCTCGCCGACGATGGCCGCGCCGGGATGGCGCGCGAGCACCTCGCGGGCGAGCAAGATCAAGAGGCGGTCGCCCCAGATCACGGCGCCCTTGTCGTCGATGACGCCGATGCGGTCGGCGTCGCCGTCGTAGGCGATGCCCACATCCAGGCCGCCCGCGAGCACGGCTTGGCGCAGGTCGACCAGGTTGTCTTCGACCGTCGGGTCGGGGTGGTGATTGGGGAAGTGGCCGTCCATCGGCACGAACAGCGCCGTCGTCGGCACGCCCAGGGCAGCCAGCAGCGCGGCCGCGGGCGGGCCGCCGGTGCCGTTGCCGCCGTCGATCGCGACCTTCGGCAGGTGCGGGCCGAGCTGCAGGCGGCTGACGATGTCAGCCACGTAGGCCGCGCGCAGGTCGTGCTCGGTGACCCGGCCCTGGCCGGTCGCGAATGTGCCGGCGTTGGCGATGGCGGCCAGCTCGACGATGCGCTCGCCATGGAACGAGCCCTGGCCGAGCATCATCTTGAAGCCGTTGTGGTCGCCCGGGTTGTGGCTGCCGGTGATCTGCACGCCGCCGTCGCTGCCGAGGTGGTGCACCGCCCAATAGAGCTGCGGCGAGGCGCCGACGCCGACGTCGTCGACATCCAGGCCGGCCTCGGTGAGGCCGCGCACGAAGGCCTGGTGCAAGCGGTCGGACGACAGCCGACAGTCGCGGCCGAGCGCCACCCGCGTGCCGCCGTTGTTGCGCACGATGGTCGCGTAGGCGCGCGCGATGCGGTCGGTTGTCGCGTCGTCGAGGTCGCGCTCGGCGATGCCGCGGATGTCGTAGGCGCGGAAGATCTGCGGATTCAACATCGCTCGGGTACCTTCGAAGTTCTCCAACTCGCAGGCGCAGCCGTCGCGCGTTGGTATCAGCAAAAATGTATTTTACAGGAGGGACTTACGGTCGCTGCGCGTGAGCACGTCGACGACCTCGCGGGCGCGCTGGGCGTCGTCGCGGCGACATACAAACGTCGCATCGGGGGTGTGCACGACGATGAGGTCGGACACGCCGACGGTCGCGACCAGGCCGCCCTCGGAGAACAGCACGTTGCCGCCGCCGTCGAGCTCCACCACGTCGCCGAGGTGGTAGCTCGCCTGGTCACCGCGATGGTCGTAGAGCGAACGCCAACTGCCGACATCGGACCAGCCGAAGGTGCCGGGCAGGGTGGCGATGCGGCTCGAGCGCTCCATCACGGCGTAGTCGATCGAGACCGACTCGAGCTCGCCCCAGACCGCGAGAATGCTTTGAGCACCAACGATCTGGGTGTGCAGCTTCGGTCGGTGCGCGGCCAGCTCGGCGAGGAACAGGCGGGCCGACATGAAGAACATGCCGGCGTTCCAGAGGTGCTCGCCGCCAGCCAGGTATGCGGCCGCGGTGGCGAGGTCAGGCTTCTCGACGAAGGCCTTGACCGCATAGGCCGCGTCGTCCAGCGGCTCGCCGCGGTGGATGTAGCCGTAGCCGGTCTCGGGGTGGGTCGGCACGATGCCGATCGTCACGAGGTGGCTGTCGGTGCGCGCCAGGGCCAGGGCCGCGGTCGCGCGAAAGGCGGGCACGTCAGCGATGTGGTGGTCGGACGGCAGCACCATCAGGCGCGCGTCGGGGTCTCTCGCCAGCGCCACGGTGGCGGCCCAGGTGATAGCCGGCGCGGTGTTCTTGCCCGACGGCTCCGCCAGGACCTGATCGGCCGGCACCTCGGGCAGCAGCGCGCGAATCGTCGGGGCCAGCGCCTCGGAGGTCACGACGATGGTGCGCTCGGCTGGTGCTAGCGGCAGCACACGCTCCATCGTGGCGCGCAGCATCGGGCCTTCGCCGAACAGATCGAGCAGCTGCTTTGGGCGCGCCGCGCGCGACACCGGCCAGAAGCGGCTCCCGACCCCGCCCGCCAACAACACCGACCAGACATGCTCGCTCATCGCCGCTGGCGTAGCGCACGCGCGACGGGGGAGCAAGCTGGACAAGCGACGGCTACGGACAGTATGCGGGACGCATGATGCTTCGATCGATGGTGATGGTGTTCGGTCTGCGGGGAGCTCTGGTGGCGGCGGCGCTCGCGCTTGCCGCCTGCGGCGACGATGCGGCGTCCCCCAAGGATGTGAACGACGCGAGCGACACGAATGAGTCGGCCGAGGTCTCGGAAGAGGTCGACGCCAGCCCGGTCGAGGTCGTGCCCGACACGACGCCGGTCGAAACGCTCGAAGTCGTGCCCGACGCAACTGGGCCACTGCCCGGATTTGGAGTGATTTCAGGTGATTGTGGCTTTGTGGCGGTCGAACTCGATAGCGCGAGCCCGTCGCTCTACGTCAATCACTACGACTTCGGCACCGACCCCTACGACGAGGGTGACCTCGCCAAGCTCACCGATGGTGGCCGCGAGATCCTGCACGACGGCAATGCCGGCGGCAGCTCGATCCTGTCGGAGGTCTTCGCGTTCGAGATGCTCGCGCGCTGCGATGGCGCGGTCCTCTTGAAGACCGAGACCGAGGTCGTCTACGACACGCCCGCCAAGATCACCGACATGGTCGTCGCGATCGACGGCCAGAAGGTCGGCGCCAACCCGACCCGCGCGGTCGGCTTCCCATTCGAGGCGCCCTACACGGTCGAGCAGGCCAAGACGATCCTCGAAAAGAAGCTCAGCGACATCAACAGCAGCAGCGCGACCGTCTCCGCGGGCGACCGCTGGGTAAAGCAGATCCTGACCGTCTTCGCTTACGCCGACAGCCACGTCGAGCCCGTCGAGACGGCCTGGGAAGCGATAGATCCGGCGCTGCGAGCCAACACCATCGTCATCGTCACCGTCACCGACGGCAACGACCAGTTCATCTACTCCAATAACTGACCTGGCAACTGATCTGGCCGTCGCTGCGCCGGATTCGCGTCTCGCATCTGTAACGGCCGAGCTTGCTCGGCCGAGCGTCGACGCGAGCTAGAACCTACCGACGACCGAGAAGTCGACGCCTACCAGCAGCGCTTCAGCGGTGCGAAAGCGCGTCCCGGGAGCGTCGAGGTGCGGGTTGTAGTCGGGGTCGTGCTCGTTCTGGCCGAGGCTGTTGTCGTCCTCCACGCCCCGGCCGTCACTGTCGACGCCGAGGTTCGAGCTGGTCAGGAAGTGGGGGGATTCCCAGCCGACGTTGACGCGTGCGCTCAGCCGCAGGGTCTCGAGCACGTCGTAGTGGGCACCGAGCCAGGCGGCGCCGGTGAAGTGCTCCTCGGCGATGCTAGTGCCGGGTGAACGGGTGCCAACCGAGTGGGTCGTCAGGTCGCAGGGGGCCTCGCCGTCGGGCGAGCACGAGCTGGTGCCGAGCGCGTCGAAGAGCTCGGTCGCGCTCTTGCCGGAGGTCACGAGGCCGAGCTCCGCGCCGAGTTCGATGCGCACGGCGCTGCCTTCGGCGGGTCGCTCGAATGGGATGAACTCGACACCGAAGCGGGCGGCGACGCGTTCGGGCGGGCCACGGGTCGCCTGGGTCGCGCCGAGGTCGGGATAGAGCGCGTCCGACGCGGGTACATGCAACGTCGCAGCGAGCCGAAAGAACGGCTCGAGCCAGCGAAACGCGCGGTCCGAGCCGGCGACCGCGAACGTCATCGCCCAGGCACCACCGCCAACCGCGGTGTTGCCCGGCGTGCGCACAGCGGCCAACGGGAAGCCGAGCTCGAAGCCGACGACCAGGTTCGGGTCGTCGCGGTCGCGCGCACTCGACAGGATGGCGCCCCAGAGCCCGACGACCGGGTCACCGACACCGCTGCGCGTATTGGTGTAAGGCACCTGGAGGAGCGCCGGAGAGTTGTACGGGGCGGTGATCGAGTTGCGACCGTCGATGCCGTCGTCGTAGTCGATGCGTGTCTCTTCGGACAACACGATCGGGAGGCGCATGCGCACCTCGAAGGCGCGGTAGAACGCGAGCCGCAGGTCGACGTCGAGCTCCGACGACAGGCGCGTCGCGCGCAGGTCCTTCGCCAACCCGATGCGGCTGCCGGCGGCGCAGAGGCTCGAGCCAGAGACGACCTCGTGGCTCAGGCAGTCGAACTCGCGCAGCAGCGCGACCTCTTTACTGCGCCAGTGGTAGTCGAGCCCGGCGCGAAACGCGATGGGTCCGTCACCGACGTAGGGACCCTGGAGCTCGGTCAGCTCAGAGGCGAGGGCGGGCGTCGCCAGCGATACTAAAGCGAGGGCCGCACAGACTCGCCGAACAGGCGAAGCCGTGGCGAGGCGAGTGCAATGACCTGCTTTGCCCGCCTTGTGCCGCCGCCGCCCCAAGCGTTCAGCCTTCCTCGCGGAGGTTGAACTCCTTCATCTTGTTCTGCAGCGACTTGCGCGAGATCATCAGGAGCTGCGCCGCGCGTGTCACATTGCCGTGCGTCTGATCGAGCGCCTGGATGATCAGCTCCTTCTCGAGCTGCGCGGTCGTCTCGCGCACGAGTTCCTTCATCGAGACGCGGCCGGTCAGGTCGCGGTCGAGGCGCGGCGTCGGCGAGTTCCCTTCGCGCATGTTGCCGCCCGACTTGAGCTCTTCGGGCAGCAGGTCGACGCCGATCTCCTCGCCCTCGCAAAACAGCACCAGCCGCTCGAGCACGTTCTCCATCTCGCGCACATTGCCCGGCCACGAGTAGCCCTTGAAGGCCGCCTCGGCCTCGGGCGTGAGGCGCTTGACCGACTTCTTCAGGCGGCTGTTGAAGCGCACCAGCATGTGCTCGACCAGAAGCGGAATGTCGCCCGGCCGATCGCGCAACGGCGGCAGGTGGATCGGCACGACGTTGAGGCGATAGAAGAGGTCCTCGCGAAAGCGGCTCTCCTCGACCTCGACCTGCAGGTTGCGGTTGGTCGCGGCGACGAGGCGCACGTCGACCTTCATCGTCTTGAGGCCACCGACCCGCTCGAACGAGGACTCCTGAATCGCGCGCAAGAGCTTCACCTGCATCTCGGGCGGGATCTCGGCGATCTCGTCGAGGAACAAGGTGCCCTTGTCGGCCAGCTCGAAGCGCCCGGGCTTCGACGCGATGGCACCGGTGAAGGCGCCCTTCTCGTGGCCGAACAGCTCCGACTCGATGAGGGTCTCTGGTATAGCGGCGCAGTTCACGCGGATGAAGGGCCGACCCTTGCGGCTCGAGCTCTCGTGCAGGGCCTGCGCGACAAGCTCCTTGCCGGTGCCGGACTCGCCCGTTACGAGCACCGTCGTCGGCGTATCGGCGACCTTGTCGAGCACCTGGTAGATGTCGTGCATCGCCTTGCTGCGGCCGATCATCCCATAGCGCCCGATCTCGGTGTCGCTCTTGTCGTCGTCCGAGTCGACCACGTCGAGCTCGGCCATTGCGGTGTTGACGGCCTTGCGCATGACCGCGCGCAGCTCGTCCGCGTTGAACGGCTTGGTCACGAAGTCGAAGGCGCCAACCTTCATCGCCTCGACCGCGGTGTCGACCGTGCCGTGCGCGGTCAGCATCACGACCGGGCGGCCCGGGTAGCGCTTGGTGATCTCGGCCAACAGCTGCATGCCGTCGATGCCGGGCATGCGCAGGTCGGTCAACACCGCCTGCACCGCACCGCCGGTCTTCTCGAGCCAGTCGAGCGCGGCCTGGCCGTCGGCGGCCGTCTCGACCACATAGCCCTCGCGCGCGAGCAGGCCCTGCAGGACCGTGCGCATGTTCGGCTCGTCGTCGACGACCAGGAGGCGTGGGGTGGGGCTCATGATTCCTCTCGTTTCGGGGTCGGGCCCGGCTGGCTTGGGCCTGTCTGGGTCGACGGGGCGATGCTCACGATGCGCGCTGCGAGCGTGCCGTCCCGCATCAGGATCGAGACCTCCTCGTTGGTGGCGACCTCGGTCACCTGCCGGACGACGGAGCCGGACTGTCTTCGCACGAGTGCCCACCCGCGGTCCAGGCTCGCCACCGGCGACAGCAGGCGCAGCCGCTCAGCCTGTAGCCGGGCGCGCTGCTTGCGTCGCATCAAGAACGCCCGTCCCGCCTCGCGCAGGCGCGCCTCGGCCTTCATCTGGCGCACCTTGAGCGACATGAGGCGCGTTCGCGGATGTTGCCCCTGGAGGCGATCACGCTGCGCCAGGAGCGCCTTCTTCGCCCGTGCCAGCCGGCGCATCAGCGCGTTCTGCATGCGTAGGAGACGCTCATCGAGGTCCTGACGCCGCTCGGCGAAGAGGCGCTCGGCCGCGCTGGATAGCTTCGTCTGTTTGCGCGCGAGCTCGCGCAACAGCTCGTCGTGATGCGGCACGACCAGCTCCGCCGCCGCGGTCGGGGTCGCTGCGCGCCGGTCGGCCGCCAGGTCCGCAAGCGTCGTGTCGATCTCGTGGCCCACCGCCGACACGACCGGCACCGGGCAGGCCGCGATCGCGCGCACCACCCGCTCGTCCGAGAAGGCCAGCAGATCCAGCGCCGAGCCACCGCCCCGCGCCACGACGATCACATCGATGCCCGGCCGGCGCGCCAGCACACGAATCGCACCTGCTATCGATGCGGCCGCGAGGTCGCCCTGGACGCGACAGGCACACAACACGATCGGCAGCGGGTAGCGCCGCCGCGCGGTCACGACGAAGTCATGCAGGGCCGCCCCGGTGGCCGCCGTGACGAGGCCAATGCGGCGCGGCAGGAACGGCAGCGGTCGCTTCTTCGCCACATCAAAGAGACCCTCCGCGAAGAGCTTGCGCTTGAGCTCTTCGAGGCGCGCGAGCATGTCGCCAAGACCAATGTCGGCGAGCCGCTGCACGACCAACTGGTAGCGCCCATGCGCCGCATATACCTGCAGGTCGCCCAGCAGCACGACCTGCATCCCGTCCTCGACCCGCCCGGGATGCCGCGCCAGCGCCGTGCGCCAGAAGACGCACGGCATCTGCGCGCTCGCGTCCTTCAGCGTGAAGTAGATGTGGCCGGCCCCGGTCGGCCGCGCACCGACCACCTCGCCACGCACTTCGATATTGCGAAAGCCCGGCTCGATGACCCCCTGGAGCCGCCGCGTGACCTCGGACACCGTCAGCGCACGCTCACTCCAGCTCGGGTTGGCCATGGCCGGACCCTAACAAGCCAGGCCAGGACCGACAACCGTCGGCGACGGTCTTGACATGTAGCGCAGTATTATCGGAGAATATGCCATGGCATATTGGTGAGTCACACCACGAGCCGCCGAGCAGGGCACCGACGATGGCGCCGTTGGTGTCGGCGTCGCCACCGCGATTGACGCATAGGACGACGTGTGCGTGAGGTGCCAGAACGCCACCCGGACGAAGCCGGCCACCTTGCCGAGGTGGACGTCTGCGCTATAATAGATGTCGGGGTCGTCGGCCCCGATGTCGAAGGCGTGCCGGGCTAACGCGACGTAGGGGCCACCCCCGCTCACATGGATGTGGGGTCTGAAAGCCCTCCGGCTACTGATAGCGACCGCGAAGGCACCATCGTGGGGGCTTCATCGCTGTTCGTCCAGCGGTCGCGGTTGACGCGCGCCTTGAATCACGGGACAACGCCGCGGGCAGTGATTCCGGGCGCGATGGCCGTGACGGCGCTGCTCACAGACCAGCAGGGGCGCTCGTGAAGCGAATCGGCATCCTCACCGGCGGCGGCGACTCCCCGGGGCTCAATGCGGCCATCCGTGGCGCGACGCTGACGGCTATCCGCAAATACGGCGCGGAGGTTGTCGGCCTCATCGACGGCTTCAACGCCCTCTTCGGCGAGAGCAGCTCGCCCACCGGCGCGGCCTTCATGCGCCTTGGCGAAGCCGAGGTGCAGGACATCCACGCCCACGGCGGCACGATCCTCGGCTCGGCCAACAAGGGCAACCCCTTCGAGATGATCTTGCGGGACGACAAGGGCCGTCCCTTGCGCGACGAGCACGGCAAGATCATGACCCGCGATCGCAGCGCCGAGGCGGCCCAGCGCATCCGCGACCGAGGGCTCGACGCGCTCTTGTGCATCGGCGGCGATGGCACGCTCCAGCTCGCGCAGCAGATGTACGAACGCCACGGCGTGCCCGTCGTCGGCGTGCCGAAGACCATCGACTTCGACCTCGCCGCGACCGAGGCGACGTTTGGCTTCAAGACCGCCGTGCAGGTCGCGTCCGACGCGCTCGATAGGTTGCGCACGACCGCCGACTCGCATGACCGCGTGTTGATCCTCGAGGTCATGGGCCGCTACGCCGGCTGGATTGCGCTGCACACCGGTATCGCCGGTGGTGCCCACGCGATCTTGCTGCCCGAGCTCAACTACTCGGCCAAGGCGGTCTGGAAGCGCATCACCGCGCGCTTCCGACGCCAGCGCAAGTTCAGCCTGGTCGTCATCTCCGAAGGCGCCTGCCCGATCGATGGTGGCTACGCGGTCGCGCACGAGCGCGAGCACCCCGATGCCCACGTCGTGCTCGGTGGCGCTGGCGCACGTCTGCGCGCCGAGATCGAAGCGCTGTATCTGGCAGAGGCCGAGACCGTCATTGCCGCCGGCGGCTACCCGCCCGATGCGCCCGAAGTGCGCGTGGTCGTGCTCGGTCACATCCAGCGCGGCGGCACGCCGCTGGCCGAAGACCGTATCGTCGCGACCGCCTGTGGTGCGTTCGCGGTCGACCTCGCGGCCCAGGGCCGCTTCGGCTCGGTGGCGGCCTGGCAGAAAGAGGGCCCGGTCGAGGTGTCGCTGGCCGACGCGCTCGGGCCGCACCTGGTGAATCCAGCGACGACGCCGCTCATCCAGACGGCTCGCTCGCTCGGCATCAGCCTCGGCGACCTCGAAGACGACAACGACCACTGAGCAGGAGACCGCCAATGATGACCTTGCGTCCGATGTCCGCCCAGGTCGATCAGTTGCTGCAGCTCGCATTGGCGGAGGACGTCGGCACCGGCGACCTCACGACGACCGCCTGCATTCCTCCCGACGCGACCTCGGTCGGGCGCCTCCTGGCGAAAGAGCCGCTGGTGCTCGCGGGTCTGCCGTTCTTCGCGCGGGTCTTCGAGCTACTGGATTCGCGCGTCGAGGTGAAGCCGCTGTTCGAGGACGGCACCTTCATCCCGCCGGGCACGGTCGTCGCACATGTGACGGGCCCGTCGCGTACCCTGCTCATCGGTGAGCGCACGGCGCTGAACGTCCTGCAGCGCCTGTGTGGCTCGGCGACGTTGACGCGGCGCTGGGTCGACGCACTGGCAGGCACCGACGCGAAGGTCTGCGACACCCGCAAGACCTCGCCCGGCATGCGCTACATGCAGAAGTACGCGGTGGCGGTGGCAGGTGGCTCGAACCATCGCTTCGGCCTCGACTCCGGCGTGCTCATCAAGGACAACCACATCGCGGCCTGCGGCAGCCTGACCGAGGCGGTGCACCGCTGCCGCAAGCATGCGCCGCACGTCCTCAAGGTCGAGGTCGAGGCGGTCGACCTGCCGATGGTCGACGAGGCGATCGCCTCGGGCGCCGACATCATCATGCTCGACAACATGAACACCGAGCTGATGACCGCAGCCGTGCAGCGCATCCGCGCCGCCAGCCGGCCGATCATCATCGAAGCCTCGGGCGGGCTCACATTGGCGCGCGCCCGCGAGGTCGCGCTGACCGGCGTCGACTACATCTCGGTCGGCGGCCTCACGCACTCGGCCCCCTCGGCCGACCTCTCGTTCGACTTCTGAGCTCCGGTCCAACGACGCACGCGACGAGGTGCTGATGAACACATCCGAACAGCCTCCGCTCCTCACGGTCGAGGAGGTCACCTCGACCAATGACGAGCTCACTGCGATGGCCGCCGCGGGCGCCGTCGACGGGACCGCGCTCGCGGCTCTGCGCCAGACCGCGGGTCGGGGTCGCCGCGGTCGCACCTGGCAGACGTTGCGTGGCCGGCACGTGCTGGTCTCGGTGCTGCATCGCTCGCGCTTGCCGGCCTCACAACTGTCCGGACTCACACTGGATATCGGTGTCGCGGTGGCGTCCGTGGTCGAAGCGCTGGGTCTGGTCGCGACGCTCAAGTGGCCCAACGACATCCTGCTCGACGGCAAGAAGGTCGGCGGGATCTTGTGCGAGCTCATCGACTCGAATGGGTCGAATGGACCAGCTGTGGTGATAGGCCTCGGGCTCAACGTGCAATCGGTGGTGCTGCCCGAGGACCTCGCTCACGCGACCACGCTCTCGGCCAGCTTGCCAGACGATGTCGAGCTCGACCTGACCACGCTGACCATCGACCTCGTGCGCGCGATCCGTCGCGCATGCGCCGCCTACGATCAGCGTGGCGCTCCCGACGTCGCCACGTGGCAGACCAAGAGCGCGAGCCTCGGCCAGGCCGTGCGCCATGTGACCGACGGCAGCGCTCCGGGTCGCACCGGGATCATCATGGGCGTCGCCGCGGACGGCGCCCTGCTCGTTCATTGGGACGGTGGCGCGGGCCCCGAACGCTTCGTCGCCGGCGAGCTCGAGCACATGACCTGGGAAGTCGGAGCATGACCGAACGTACGAAGCTGCTCGTCATCGACGTCGGCAACACCAACACGGTGCTCGGCCTCTACGAAGGCGCGCACCTCGAAGAGCATTGGCGCGTCGCGACCAGCCCGCAGACGACCACCGACGAGCTCGGCGTGCTCTACCGCGCCTTGTTTGCGGCCCAGGGCATCAGCTACGAGTCGGTCGGCGCGGCCATCGTCTCGTCGGTCGTACCACCGATCGACCACGCCGTTCGCCGCGCCTGCCGCCGCTACTTCGGCGTCGAGGCCGAGTTCGTCGGACCGCACAGCGACATCGGGATCGGCGTCCGCTACGACAACCCCCTCGAGGTCGGCGCCGACCGCCTCGTCAATGCGGTCGCCGCCTACACGCGCTGGAAGCAGGCGTGCATCATCATCGACTTCGGCACCGCGACGACCTTCGACGTGGTCGACGCGTCAGGCACCTACCTCGGTGGCGTGATCTCACCCGGCCTCGGTGTCAGCCTCGACGCGCTCATCGCGCGCGCCGCGAAGCTGCCGAAGGTCGAGATCAAGAAGCCCGACTCGATCATGGGCACCAACACTGTCGCCGCCATCCAGGCCGGCACCGTGTACGGCTACATCGGCCTCGTCGACGGCATCGTGCGGCGCATCCTCGATGCGCACCCGGACATCGAGTTCCGCGTCGTCGCGACCGGTGGTCTGGCCGGCCTCATCGGACAGGAGTCGACGTTTATCGAGACGGTCGAGCCGTTCCTGACGCTCGAAGGCCTGCGCTTGATCCACGAGCGGCGTCAGCCCGCCTGAGGGAGCCTCCCGCGAAAGCGCATCCAGACATCGCGAACTCAACTGGCGATAAGCCACGAGAGGTAGACCGCGGTCGCCGCGAGGGCCCAGGCCATCACCGCTTCGATTGGAAATCTCGGGCCACTCGGCTCGGCACTCTGGCCGCCGCGCACCCGCTCGGAGATTCGCGCGGACACGGGCCGCAGGCGCACATTCGTACGTGGTCGCTGCCCATTCGCCGCATTGCCTTTGGCTGCCGTTGCGACACTTGCGGTCGCGAGCGTGTAGGGCCCTGGGCTCACAGCTTCAACCCGCATGATGATGCCTCGTTGAGCACGACGGCTCGCTCGGGTTTCCCGCACTGCCAACGCCCAGCCCAGAAGCACAAGGGTCCCGCCTCGCCGCCGGAGCGACGAAGCGGGACGGGTCCTCAAGTGCTTCCCCCGAAGCGTCTCAAGGGCTTACATCGGAAGTTGCGCAGCTGATCTTGAGCACGATCTTTCGCCAACCTCCGAAACGATTTATAACCATTCGCTTTATCTGACCTTTTGTTCTTGGCGCTTGCCGAACAACATCTTGTGCTCGAGGCGCGCGCGCTGGGCCGAATAGAACGCGCGCAGGAACGGATAGGGCTCCGGGCTGTGACCCTCGGGCGACTGCCAGGCGAGCTTGAGTTGGATCTTCTCGGCGATGGTCGTGAGCAGCTCCGGATCGATCTGGTCGGGGTAGCGGCGCAAGACGTCTTCGAGGATCTGCAGCTCGCGGATGCCATAGGTGTCGAGCTGCTCGGTCGTGAACGGGTAGCGGGGATCGCCATGGCCGATCTCGCTCGCGGGATCTTCCTTCTCGACGAGGTCGGGCAAGAGGCGCTCGGTCGGCGCCGCGACCACCAGCGTGCCCGCGACCAGATCGCCGATGCGCGCGCGATAACGATTCATGAGCGGCATCAGCGCCAGGATCCCGAGCCACAACCAGCACACCGTCAAGAGCGCTGGATCCTCGATACCGATGACCGCCGGCTGGATGATCGCCAGCAGCGGGATCAACATCTCGAGGTCGCGCGTGAGGTTGCGCGCGAACACCAGGTCCGCCGAGAGCGGCCCACCATCGCGTGCGATGACCCGGATGCGGGCGAGCCGCTTGCCGACGGTGCGGCCCTGCCAGCGCAGCTCGGTGACGATGAAGTAGAAGTTCCAGACGACGAAGATCGTGAGGTCGACCACCGCCCCGATGAGGTGCATCGAGTCGGCATCGCCAGTGCTCACGGCGCCCTTCAACGCCTCGATGGCGATGAAGATGATCACCAGCACCGTCGCGGCGACGATCAGGAAGTCGATCGTAAAGGCGAGCGCGCGGCTGCCGGTCGCGGCGAGCTCGAACACGAGCGGCACTTCTTCGGGCGTCATCAGCGACAAGCGCTGGCCCTCGACCGATGACGCGACCGCTGTTGGTTTGGAGGCCGCGGGTGAGACGGCTTTGCGCAGGTTGGCGCTGGCGGCGTTCATGGCACGGCCTTGGGCTGTCGCGGCGACTGGAAGACGTGGTCCGCCTCGTCGACGTCGCCCGCCTCGCCCTGGCCGCGCTTGCGTCCGACCAACATGAAGTAGGCAAGCCACATGAGCGCTGTGCCGACGATCACCGCGGTGCGCGTGTCGACGTCCTGCACGAGCTGGCGGAAGAAGCCTTCGATCAGCGCCGCGATGAAGAACAAGAGCACGGCGCCAACCGCCAGCGAGCCCGCGTTGCGCCCGCGCAGAGCGAGGTTGTCGAGGCGCCGGAAGCGGCCCGGGAAGACCAGGCCATAGCCGAGCGACAGGCCGGCCGCACCGCACAGGACGACCGCCAGGAGCTCGGTCACACCATGCGGCATCACCCACGCGAAGAAGTCGTAGCTCAGGCCCTTGGCCGCGTAGACCGCCCACATCGCGCCGAGCATCGCGCCATTGGCGAACAGCACCAGCAGCACCGGCACCCCCGCGACGAAGCCCACCGCGAAGCACAAGAGCCCGATGCGCGCGTTGTGCGTGAACAGGAACGTCGCGAGGCCCGTGAGGCGACTGCCCATCGAGTCGGCGGTGTAGAGCGACGCGTGCAGCGTCTCGTACGAGGCGTCGGGCGTGCGCTCACCCGCGAGGCCCTCGTCGACGAAGCTGAAGAAGCGGCTCGGGTCGTTCTCGGTCAATACGAAGCCTGCGAGCACACCGAGGATCATCACGCCCAGCGACAGCGCGACCGCCCAGCGGATGCGGCGCACCGACGCGGGGAAGGTCACGAGAAAGTAGTGCAGCAGCGTCTTCCCGAGGAAGCGCTTGCGGCAGTAGATGACGAAGTAGGCGCGCGCCGAGAGGCCCTCGAGATATTGGATGACGTTCTTGTCGAGGGATATCGCGCGCGCCACCGACAGCGATGAAAGCACGCTGCGATACAGCGTCGGCAGGCGCTGCAGCTCGGCCGCGTCGAGCGAGGTGATGCCCTTCTTCTCGGCCTGCTTCACCAGCAGCTCGAGCTCGGCCCAGCCGGCCTCACGCTCGCGCCGGAACTCGTAGGATCGCAGTCGGTACTCGGTCGCCATCGTGTCAGTCTCCGGTCAGACCATCTCGCGGCGTTTGATTTCCAGATACCGATTGAGGAGCTGCATACCGACCTCGTTCGGGTTCGCATCGATGCACAGGATGCCGCGCCGACGAAGGCGCTGCAGCACCTGCTCGCGCTCGCGCAGCAGCGAGTCGGCGACCACCGCGCGCTGCAGTGCGACGAGGGTATCGGGCGAGACGGCCGTCACGTTCGCGAGCAGCGGATCGCGCAGCGACACGAACACCACGAGGTGCCGCGACGCGAGCCGCGACAAGTTGTCCATCATCAGCTCTGCCGTGACCGAGTCGGTGAAGTCGGTCATCACGACGACCAGCGAACGGCGCGTGAGGCGCTGCATCAGCTCGGTCAGGCCGAGCGTGAAGTTGGTCTCCGAGTCGGAGTAGCGGAGCCCGGCCGAGATCTTCAAGAGCGTTCGGAACGCGGCCGTGCCCGAGCGTGGCGCCGAGAATGCGCCGGGTCGTTCGTCGAACGCGAAGAGGCCGACACGATCGCCCGCGCGCGCCGAGAAGAACGCCAACAGCAGCGCCGCATGAATAGCATGATCGAGGCGCGGCAAGCCTTCGAGTGGCTCGGCCATGAGGTGACCGGTGTCGACCACGACGACGATCTGGCGGTCACGCTCTGCCCGATAGTCGCGGGCGAGGAGCTTGGTGTGGCGGGCCGACGCCTTCCAGTCGATCGCGCGACGATCGAAGCCGGGCATGAACTCACGCAGCGAGTCGAACTCGGTGCCGTCGCCCATGTAGCGTTCGATGCGCAGACCCGAGCGCTGTTCCTGTGAGGCGAAGCGCGCCGCCAACTGACGCACCGCGCGCAGGTTCGGCGTCGCGTCGATCGGCCGGTCCAGGGCGACCGGTGCCGTGCGCTGGATGAGGCCGAGCGGACCCGACCAGCGCAGCCACACCGACTCGATGATGGCGGTGCCGCGCCGCAATGGCCTGAGCGGGATCGTCACGCGCGTCGTGTCGCGGCCGAGGCGTACGCGTTGCGGCAGCGCGGGCGCGAGGGTGGGCGACAGGTCGAGCTTGATCTCGGCATCGACCGGGCGACCGAGCGGGAGATCGTCCCACACGAAGTCGAGCCCGAGGTCGGAGGTCTCACCCATATAAAGGGTGTCGGGTGGCACCAGCGCGAGGCGCAGGTCACCGAGCCGCGCGAGCCCGATGAAGTCGAGCACGAGTGCCAGCAGCAACACGCCCCAGGCGGCGAGCCAGACGACCCAGAGGTCACTCGCCACGAGCACCGGCACGACCGCGAGCGCGATACCGAGAGCGACGATGATGAGGGTCTTGCGGGACGGATGCACCGCCGCGAGTGAATCGGAAAGGGGCGGGTAGCGCAAGCGCCGCGCCGCGCCGAAGCGCGCGCCGGGCAGCGCATCGTCCCGTCGTTCGCTGTCGTATGCAGCGCTCCCAAGTGCTTGACATCGTGCGACTAATTGCCGTCACGCAGAAACAGAAAAGAGAACTTGCCAACGGCTAGCGTGGCGCTTTGCCGTGTGATAACCCCGGACACGTTCGCCCGCTTTTCCGCCGAGAGCGGGCCTTCGTCGACCGGAATCGATTCATCGGAATCGTAGACCCAAGGCGGAGTGGCTGCATGGCCGACGTAAAACTGGAGCCTCGGACCTCCGTAGACACCGCGCGTGCGGGCAGACCCCGCCAGTCAGATTTCGAGAGTCATCATGTCGAAGAAACTTTTTGTCGGTGGGCTCAGCTGGAACACATCTGATGCCATCCTCAGGCAGGCGTTCGAGCGCTTCGGCCCCGTCACCGAAGCGAAGGTCGTGCTCGACCGCGAGACCGGTCGCTCACGCGGCTTCGGCTTTGTGTCGTACGCGGAGGCAGAGCACGCGCATGCGGCGATGACCGAGCTCGATGGCAAGGACCTCGACGGTCGCACTATTCGCATCAACGAAGCGCAGGAGCGCGCGCCGGGTGACCGTCCGCGCGGCGGTGGCGGCTATCAAGGTGGCGGCGGCGGTGGCGGCTATCAAGGTGGCGGCGGCGGTGGCGGCTAT
>Ga0209181_10002082_pt1 | contig 33403 bp, 22 predicted proteins | sample MAT05_FD_187208 | JGI IMG/M metagenome (GOLD analysis project Ga0209181, IMG submission 187208) | Freshwater microbial communities from Lake Fryxell liftoff mats and glacier meltwater in Antarctica - MAT-05 (SPAdes) (version 2) | ecosystem: Environmental > Aquatic > Freshwater > Ice > Liftoff... | reverse complement strand
AGGACCTTTCCGCGCTGTCTACCTTTGGCAACTTCTTTTACAATCCCGAGTTGTCGTTGTACATGGATGATGCACAGTTTGGTGGTGCTGTACCAGCGTTCAGTAAACTGCGAGTGCAGAAAAATTCACTTGGCGCCTTTGGATTTGGTAATGGGCAGGATGGTTTATTTTCATTAAAAGGTACCAGTGCCGTGGCTGGAACCGCTTTGGATGATGCGATTTTCGGCACCTTATTGTTACCACGAAGGGCAGCACCCCGTTCGGTAGATCTGTGGCCAATCTTCCATACCGGTGTACCTAATTTAAGGCCTTACCAGTTGGCTACAGGTAAGCCTGCAGGCAACCCGCTGGCAGCAGGCAAACCTTTCATCAACAACTTCCTGCCCAATGGTGGTGATATGCTCCGCCTGAATATGGCAGTGCCGGCAACGCCAAGGAATAGCCCGAAATTCAGTTCACTCGGACTGGTACAGGCAGCAGTATTAGGGTTAACAGATCCGGCGTACAATACAACGATAGGCATACAGAATATTCCTAACATGGATGGCTTCCCTAACGGAAGAAGACTGGAAGATGATGTAACCAGGATTGAACTGCAGGCTGTAGGTGGTGTGGTACTGGCAGCCATCGGGTTGTGGTATGATGACTATTCGCTTGGCGGCAGTCCTGTAACACCCCAGTTGGTAAACACGTTAACCTATACTACCGGTGTGGAAACAAATGATAAGCCATTTAAAACAACGTTTCCGTTTGTGGCAGCACCATTTGCCGGCACCGATATTTGTCCGTGCGACCAGAATACTACCAGCAACAATGCAAAGCCAATGCTGCGCTCTGATATGGGTGCAGGTGCAGGCCTTGCAATAGCAGCACCTGATGTAATTGCCGCTGTGAGCCCCAATCCATTTACAGACAACAGTACAATAAAGTATCGTTTGGATGAAGCTGCGCAGGTAACTATTTCTCTTTTTAATGCAGATGGTAAATTGGTAAAAGTGCTGGTGAATAAAAGATTAAACGCCGGTACCTATACGCAAAACTGGAATGGAAGTGAATTAACAAAAGGTGCTTATTTCATCCAGGTAAATAAAGATGGAGTGGCAAAGCAAAGTATCCGTGTGGTAAAAGGATAACAGCATAAAAAGAAACAGGCATTACTTGATAGTTGCTGCCAACCCTGCCTGTTGTAAAGCAGGCAGGGTTATTTTTCAAACGTGTAAAGGAATTTAAATTCAACAGTATTTGATTTAGGTTGTCTAAACTTTATTTAAAATTCTTAGGCACAGCTCTTTCTTCCGTGGTAGAAAAAGCATGAATATGACGTTAGTTGCTGATATTTAAATGCCATCACCGTTGGCCTGTCGCGATTATTCGGGAGTCACTCCCTGGTACCGCAAACCATTTGGCTACCTCCGCTTCCTATGCAAACCGTACTTTTTAATTCAACCCCTTTTTTTTAAAAAACAACAACCGGAGCAGTTAAAATTTCGTAGTTACAAATGCTCCCATGAAACGGTTGCTTAATATCAAAAATTTCTACCTTAAAAATATACAGTCGTGAAAAAAAAATTACTATACCCCCTGCTCATCGTTTTTTTTCTTGGCGCAGCAGGCTTTGTGGTTATGAAGTATAAAAAAGAAGAAAAGGAAAAAGAAACAGTTGTTTACCGTTTGCAGGAGCGGACAGGTGAACAGGCGAAATCCGAAGAGTGGGCCATTACAAAAAAAACTGCTCAAAAATTGATAGCCGCTATCACCGCAAATCCTACAGACAAAAAATCACTGATTGCATTGGCCAACCTGTTCGTTATGGAGTCGAGGGCTACCGGCAATTATGCTTACTACGACAGGGCAGCCATGAAATGTATCGATGATATACTGAAACCGGAGCCGGCAAATTTCGAAGCACTCACACTAAAGGCGCTGGTGCAGCTATCACAGCATCATTTTGCAGACGGCCTGGCCACCGCCGAAATAGCCAGAACAATTAATCCTTATAATGCTTTCGTATTTGGGATACTGGTAGATGCCAATGTAGAAATGGGCCGCTATGATTCAGCATTGTCAGCAGCAGAAAGGATGATGTCTATACGTCCTGACCTGCGTTCGTATGCGAGGGTATCTTACCTCCGGGAAATTTATGGTGATTATCCCGGCGCCATCGAAGCCATGAAGATGGCCGTGGACGCCGGTGCAGCAGGAGACGAAGCTACCGAATGGAGCCGGGTGCAGTTGGGACACCTGTACGAAAATACGGGCGACCTCAAAACTGCGGCAATGCAATTTACTGTTGCTGTCAATAACCGACCGGGCTATCCTTATCCGTTAGCAGGGCTGGCACGGATTGCCATAGCAGCAAAAGCGTACGACAAAGCGGTTGCTTTTTACCGGGAAGCAGACTCAAGTATCAATAATTCCGCTTTTAAGGAAGGGCTGGCAGAAGCATACAAAATGGCGGGCAGAAGGGAGGAAGCAAAAAAAATAATGGATGCAGCCATAGCAGAAATGGATAAAAATGCAAAGGCAGCGTTGACTGATGAAACCATTGGTCATTATTCCGACAAAGAACTTGCAGAAGTTTACTCCAGAACGGGTAACTATGATAAGGCATTGGAACATGCCCTGGCAGAATACAACCGCCGCCCGGATAATATTGACGTAAATGAAACCCTTGCCTGGGCTTTCTCTAACAAAGGGAATGTAAACAAAGCGGTGCAACATATCAAAGTAGCATTAAAAACCAACAGCCAAAACCCCACGCTGCTTTGCCATGCCGGTCTTATCTTTTTAAAAGCAGGCGATAAGGAACAGGCAAAAAAATATTTACAGGATGGGTTAAAAAATGATCCCAATATTTTTGATGATTTAAAAAAAGAAACCGTTGAAGCATTGAAACAGTTGTAAAAAAGAATGCAGTAAAAAGCGCTTGTATTATGCCTTCCTCTTCAAAAAAAATATTACTTTTTGTAGCCCTGCTTTTTTCAGCATCGCTGGTATTTTCTCATAGCATCAATTATGCACTGGAGCATGCACCGGTAAAAGATGTGGTATGGTTTTATCTGAAGTTAGGTTTTACGCATATTATCCCTTCCGGTGCCGATCATATTTTGTTTGTAATTGGGTTATGCCTGCTGAGTACGAATATAAAAACCATTCTCTGGCAGGCCACTGCTTTCACGGTGGCACATTCCATCACCCTTGCGCTTAGCATGAAGAATATAGCAATGGCACCGGGTGCATTGGTAGAGCCGGTTATTGCACTGTCCATTATGTTTGTGGCCGTGGAAAATATGATGATCCAAAAATTGAGGCCCTGGCGGATACTGCTGGTTTTTTTATTTGGTCTCATACATGGTATGGGCTTCGCCAGCGCATTAAATGAAACAGGGTTGCCACCGGATAGATTTTATACTGCTGTGATTGCTTTTAATGCAGGTGTGGAGCTTGGGCAAATAGTTGTGATTGCAGCCGTATTTGCCCTGCTCATTCATCCTTACCGGGAAAGACGTTGGTACCGGACGGGTGTAGTGTTCAGTGTCTCCATCGTAATAGCGCTGATCGCTTTTTACTGGACAGTAGAACGGGTATTTTTTAATCATGTATAATGCAGTTTGCATTGCTGCTCACCAACTGGTTCAAGGGCGGTTGATGCTACCTGTTTGCAAATCCTGCTTACTGCGGTATTTATGCTTTTATCCTGTCTCTTTTTTTACCCCCGTAAAAAAACAGCTTGACAAGCCCCATTTTAATGCGTATTTTTCTACCACATTTACTCTCAATGCTGTTCGATGTATTTCATGGATAAGATAGAAAGCTGGAGTTCGACCCACCATCCCAAATGGTTTGTTTTTCTGAGGGTACTGCTTGGGTTATGTCTTTTTGTAAAGGGGGTTTCTTTCATGGGTAATGCTATGCTGCTTCAGCAAATTATAGATGAGAGCAGCAGTTTAAACAATTTTACCTGGTTGCCGCAAGTGATCACCTGGGCACACCTGCTGGGTGGTTTTCTTATTGTGGTTGGATTATTTACCAGGCTGGCATGCCTGCTTCAAATACCGATTCTTTTGGGGGCGATTATTTTTGTTCATGTAAAAAATGGCTTTATTTCTTTTAATACAGATCTCATTTTCAGTATCTTCATTTTACTGTTGTTAATTGTTTTCTTTATCGAAGGCGGGGGTAAAATTTCACTGGATCAGTATTTTAAAACTGCCCGTGCACCTGGATGAATTATAAGGACAAACAGGATATAAAAAAGTCCCTGCCAGCAATGACAGGGACTTTTTAGTAAAGTTTTTTAATTAGTTATTCGCTGCAAATTCTCTGCGGATAATATTCAATGCACCACCGGCTTTGAACCACTCTATCTGTTGTTGATTGTAGGTATGGTTGGCCAGGATGGTATCAATGCTGCCATCCGCATGGTTCAGTACAATATGCAGGGGCTTGTTGGGCGCAAAAGTTAACAGTCCTTCAATGTCGATCGTGTCATCTTCCAATATCTTGTCGTAATCTTCTTTTGTTGCAAACGTAAGTCCCAGCATTCCCTGTTTTTTCAAATTGGTTTCATGGATACGGGCAAAACTTTTTACTAATACGGCCCTTACACCGAGATGGCGTGGTTCCATAGCCGCATGTTCTCTTGAAGAACCTTCTCCATAGTTTTCGTCACCAACTACCACAGTACCTATACCTGCAGCTTTGTATGCCCTTTGTGTATTGGGTACGGTGCCATATTCAGCGGTCAGCGCATTTTTTACAGCATCGGTTTTTTCATTAAAAAAGTTAACGGCCCCTATCAGCATATTGTTACTGATATTGTCTAAGTGGCCACGGAATTTCAACCAGGGGCCTGCCATGGAGATATGATCGGTCGTACATTTACCTTTTGCTTTTATCAGCAGTTTTAATCCTTTCAGGTCGGTGCCTTCCCATGCAGCAAATGGGTCCAGCAATTGTAAACGTTTGCTGTCAGGGGATACAATCACCTGCACTGCACTTCCGTCTTCGGCGGGTTTTTGATAGCCGGCATCTTCTACGGCGAAACCATTCAGCGGCAATTCGTCGCCAAACGGGGGATCCAGTTTTACCTGCTCGCCCTTATCATTCGTGAGTGTGTCTGTTAATGGGTTAAAGTTCAGATCACCTGCAATGGCCATCGCCGTTACAATTTCAGGGGAGCCAACAAATGCAAATGTATTGGGGTTGCCATCTGCACGTTTGGCAAAGTTGCGGTTGAAACTGTGCACAATGGTATTCTTTTCTGCTTTTTCAGCACCCACCCGATCCCACATACCGATACAGGGGCCGCAGGCATTGGCAAAAACAGTTGCACCAATCTTATCAAACACACCCAGGAAACCATCTCTTTCAATGGTGTAGCGAACCTGTTCTGATCCCGGGGTGATGGTGAATGCCGATTTTAATCTCAATCCTTTTTCGCTTACCTGTTTAGCTAAACTTACAGCACGGCTGATATCTTCGTAAGAAGAGTTGGTACAGCTTCCTATTAATCCTACTTCAATTTTGGTAGGCCAGCCGTTGGCAGCAGCCGTTTCTTTCATTTTAGAAATCGGGGTTGCCAGGTCTGGCGTAAAAGGTCCGTTCAGGTGTGGTTCCAATTCGTTGAGGTCAATTTCAATTACCTGGTCAAAATATTTTTCAGGCTCGGCATATACTTCCGCATCGCCGGTTAAATGTTCTTTTATCGCATCTGCGGCGGTAGCAATATCTTCCCGGCCGGTAGCTTTTAAATAGCGGCTCATGCTTCCATCATACCCAAAAGTAGAAGTGGTAGCACCAATCTCTGCACCCATATTGCATATTGTGCCTTTGCCTGTACAACTCATGCTGGTAGCACCTTCACCAAAATATTCCACCACAGCTCCGGTACCACCTTTTACAGTAAGTATGCCGGCTACTTTTAAGATCACGTCTTTGGGAGCCGTCCAGCCGCTCAATTTTCCGGTCAATTTTACGCCTATCAGTTTGGGCATTTTCAGTTCCCACGGCAGGCCGGCCATTACATCACAGGCATCTGCACCCCCCACACCAATCGCAATCATCCCCAAACCACCCGCATTTACGGTATGGCTATCGGTTCCAATCATCATTCCACCCGGGAAAGCATAATTTTCCAACACCACCTGGTGAATAATACCGGCACCGGGTTTCCAGAACCCTATCCCATATTTATTGCTTACGCTTGCCAAAAAATCATACACTTCACTGCTTTCATGCACAGCCCTGTTAAGATCTGTTTTGCTGTTTACTTTTGCTTCTATCAAATGGTCGCAGTGAACAGTGGATGGCACCGCCACTTTTGTCCGGCCACTTTGCATAAATTGCAATAAAGCCATTTGTGCCGTGGCATCCTGCATGGCCACCCTGTCCGGCGCAAAATCTACATAATCCTTTCCTCTTTCATACGATTTTGTAGCATTGCCTTCGGTAAGATGGGCATACAATATTTTTTCGGTAAGCGTTAACGGTTTGCCCACTGCGTTACGGGCGGCTTCAATGCGGCTGCCAAAATTGGCATACAGCTTTTTGATCATTTCAATGTCGAAGGCCATGGTAGAAATTTGATTAGGTGAATATATAAATGTACCAATAGGCTGATTAGACAATTTGCTAATTAAAATGCGGATAGCTGAAAAATTCTCCTGCTCACTGGCATTTTGCTGATCAACTTGTTGGCTTTTTTTGATGCGTTGCGAAATTACTGAAATTCAGCTAAGCGTTGCAAGCAATTTTTAATGGCGATTCAAGATTATTTTTTAAATTGCAGCATGAATCGTTTTAAACTTTTTATTGAATGGCATGTGTTCGGTGTTTGCAGTGCTATCGGCGATAAAATGGGCATTGCCGCTTCTACAATTCGTAAAAACTTCATCTACATCTCTTTTCTTACTATGGGCTCGCCGGTGATTGTTTACCTGTTTATTGCATTCTGGATGAATGTGAAGCGGTACATATTAAATGCCCGGCGGAATCCCTTACGGTACCTGTAAAAGAAGTGCTTGCCTTTTGTCAGCGAAGTAAAACTGGTATGACGATGATTGTGGTTAATATCAATCATAAGGATTATAAGCTGCTGTGGTATGATCTTGCTGCAACACTGGGTATCCCCTGTAATGGAGCAGATTTTATTATGCTTCCACCCGCTTCGGGTAAGGGTTGTATAAAACATTGCGCCTTTTCAACGAATTACAGGTAGTACTTTTTGATGTTGCATTTAATCGACCATTTTTTTACAAAAAAGCGTGACTACTGCATTGTCTATACCCTTTTTCTCATGTACAGGCACCAGTTTAATCACTCATTTAACCCAGGTTACCAACTGAAAAAAAGGAAAGAAAATAACCTCAAAAGCTTTTAATCAACCAGCAAAAGGAGTAGATTTAGGGAGCCATTAATCTCAAAAAAAATTTCGCAATGAAAAAAATTTACGCACTGCTCTTTTTGGTATCCAGTTGCAGTTCACTGCTGGCACAATGGATTGGAAATGCCGCTACCGGCGGCAATGTGGTATGTAATGCTGCTACCAGCGAAGAAAGCAAACTCACTGTAAGCGACGGGGCTAATGGTACAATCATTGTTTTTCAATCAGCGGACCAAAATACCCCAAACGCTGTCAGTAATATTTATGCTCAAAAAATCAACAGCAACGGGCAGGTTCAATGGGGTTCTTCAGCAGTTCCCAAACCGGTTTGTGTTACTGCCAAAAACAAATTCCTCGATAATATTATACCCGATGGCAGCGGCGGTGTTTTTATTGCCTGGGGCGATTACCGGAATTTTAATGATGAGAATGACTCCACCGATATTTATATCCAGCACCTCAGCAGTAGTGGCAACCCGTTGGGTACCTTAAACGGAGTAAAATTAAATGCCAGTAACAACCGGGAAAGATATGGCGCCAGGCTTTGCACCGATGGCAGCAATGGTGTGATCGTTGCATGGCAGGAGTCTACCTACGATTCGGCCACCATGCTTACTACCTACAGCCAGGTATTTGCCCAGAAATATAACAGTGCCCTGGCCTCCCAATGGACAGGTGGCGGAGTGCAGGTTTGCACCGCAACTGGTTTAAGAGCCGGGGCAAGCATCGTAGCAGATGGCAGCGCTGGTGCCATCGTTACGTTTGCCGATTCCAGGAACAGCACCCAGCTACCCGACGATATTTTTAATAATATAGATATTTATGCACAGCGGCTGAATAGTGCAGGCGCTTTACAATGGACGGCTAATGGTGTGCCTGTTAACACACAGCCATTCAGCCAGTTCACTGAAAATGAATTTATGCAAACGCGGTCAACCGTTGCAGATGGATCCGGTGGCGTACTTATTTTGTACAGTGATTACACCGGCGACAATGATGGCCCCAATAATTTTTATGCCCAGCGGTTGAATTCAAGCGGCGCCAGGCAATGGGCATCAGCGGGTGTGCCTGTTTGTACAGCCGACAGCACCCAATCGCTTATTAAATTGTTGAGCGATGGAGCTGGAGGAATGATTGTTTTTTGGAACGATAACAGGGCCGGTGCATTTTTTAGTTATGCTTATTTTGCCCAGCGGATATTAGCCAATGGAGCTGCTGGCTGGGCTTTGAATGGCATAAAGCTTTTTGATAATTTCTCTTTTGGGAGCTTTGGAGGCGACATGGTGGGAGATGGCAGCGGCAATTATATTTACAACTGGACTGATTTTATGTCAGGTAGTCTGAAGGCACAAAAAATTAACAGCAGTGGCGTGGTACAATGGGGAGCAACCGCTAAAGATGTTTGTACTAACCCGGATGCATCGCCTTTCCTGGGACAGTTAGTACCAAGTAATGCAGGCACGGTTATCATTAGCTGGATAGATAGCAGGAATGCAATAACCACCGATACAGATATTTATGCTGCAAAGATCGCTGCAACCGGCGACCTTGTGGATGGCGGTGCCAGTACGTCTTTTGTCACGGTTGCCAATGGTAACTGGAGTGCGAATGCAACCTGGCAGGGTGGCGTGCTGCCTGCAGCAAGTTCCGACTGTACCGTCCGGCATAATGTAACGGTTACGGCCAACGCCAGTTGCAAATCTTTAAAAGTAGAACAACCCAATGGAAGAATAACAGTGAATACAGGTATTAACCTTACCGTGCTTCAGTAGGATTAATTATTGGATAAAAATTATTAATTGCTGTCTGCGCCACACGTTTTGGCGCTATTCTGAACAATTTATCTCTAAAAGTCTTATTGCATTAAATTGTATTTTCGTCTTACAAGATCAGTTATGTTTTGACAGAATACTGCAATATGCGTATGTATAGAAATTTCCTTGTTGTTTTTGCTGTATTGTTGTTCCGTTTCCTCGGAGCTCAAAATTACCAGGCCATCAATGGTTCTATGTATGCCGGTAGTTTGGCACCCTCATCCAATCCTGCTGGCATTGTTCATGTGCCTTATGCCTGGGATATTACGCCCTTTGCTTTTCAAATAAAGCAAAGTACCAACGCTTACCGTATTGATAATTTTTCATTTTTGTCATCCCCAAAGAATGCAGAAGCGGTTGCATTAAACGGAACAAAAAAAAGGTTTGTATTTGCCAACCAGGATCTTCGTTTGCTGAATACCAGGATCAGCCTGAATACCAATGCGGCCATTGCTTTTGGCGCCAATTTGCGGAACTATCTTTATACCACCACCAGTAATGCCAACTGGCAGGATACTTCATTTACGCTCGCCAATTTTTTGTCTATCAATACCGGCAATTTGCCCCTGTCGGCAGAAGCTGCAGGCAGCATGTGGGCTGAATTTTACGGAAGCTATGCACAAACTGTTTACACGGACGGTGATAAAATATTAAATGCAGGCATCACGTTAAAATACAACCGGGCAGTAGCTGGTGGCCATGGCAGGGCCAGTAACGTAAGTTATATTCCATTTCCCGCAGACAAACCTGCTTATTCAGTGACCACCGGAAGTTTGCTGTATGGGTATTCAACCAATTTTGATGGTCTCGACAGTAATAAAACATTCAATGAAAACAAGAAAACATTTCTACAAAATCATCATTACAGCCTGGGTGCCGATATTGGGTTTGAGTACATTGTGCTGGCAGACGAAGATTTTAATAATGGAAACGAAGAAATTGATGAATATGCTTACAAGACAAAAATTGGTATTTCATTGATGGACCTTGGCAGTAATAAATTTGCTTACAGCAGCCGGAGCAGTCTCGCCATAGCTGGGCTGCCGGGTATTACAGATACCCTGTTGGAAAATAAATTCGAAGGGGTTAATTCAATTGATAAATTCAATGACAGCCTGCAAACGGTATCAGGGTCATTTACCCGGTTGACGGGTGATTTTTATATTTACCAACCCACCCGGATCATCATCAATGCAGATCAGCACATTGCCGGTAACTTTTTTATCAATGCAGAATTAACAATACCGCTGATGCCAATTGTTTCAAAAAACAGTTTGTTTATCCGTGACATGAATTTATTGGCCCTTACACCAAGGTGGGAAACAAAAAACCTGGGCTTTTATTTCCCGCTGCTTTTTAATAATAAAAAACAATTTTGGGCCGGGGCAGCATTCAAACTCGGGCCGGTATTACTTGGAACCCATCATATTGGTAACCTGTTTGCAAAAAATACTACGCATTCTGGCGGATTATACCTTGCCTGTACGATCAGGGCCGGTAAAAAATATGACCGGCAGGCAAATTACCCCGGCAAAAAAATGTCGTCAAAAGAAAAACGAAGCCTGGAATGCACCAGCTTTTAAAAGCCGCAGTGGTTTTATATTCCTTTTCATAATTTTCGTTTGATGCAGCAGGTGAAAGCTTCTTTAATAAGCGCCTTTTTTTACCAATAATGTTTGGTTTAAACTGTATTTTTGCACCCTAAAATTATAACTATGCCAGGATCAGAATTATTTGGTGCCGATGAACAGAAAGAGGTGAACGAGGTAATGGGCACAGGAATTTTATTCCGTTACAATCATGAACAGGTACGCAAGGATATCTGGAAAGCGAAGGAGTTTGAAGCGGAAGTGAAAAAGATAACCGGTGCAAAATATGCCCATGCAGTCAGCAGCGGGTCCACGGCAGTATCCACGGCATTGGCAGCAGCAGGCATTGGTGCAGGAGATGAAGTGATCGTGCCACCCTTTACTTATGCTGCCTCTGTAGAAGCAGTATTATTTGTAGGTGCCAAACCAGTATTTGCAGAAATAGACGAAACACTTTGTTTGAGTGCAGCAGGAATAAAAAAAGTGCTCACGCCAAAAACAAAGGGCATCTGCCTCGTACACATGTGTGGCGGCATGGCCAATATGGATGAGATAATGGAATTAGTAAAAGAACACAATTTGATATTGGTGGAAGATGCAGGCCAGGCATTTGGGGCATCTTATAAAGGAACTTATGTAGGGTTATTTGGTAAAACAGGTTGCTACTCGTTCGACTTTTTTAAAATAGCCACTGCAGGTGAAGGTGGCGTGCTGGTAACGAATGATGAAGTTGCCTACAAACTGGCCGACTCGTACAGCGATCACGGCCACGACCATATAGGCAGCAACCGGGGTATGGAACAGCATCCCATCATCGGGTTCAACTACCGTATCAGCGAGCTGCATGCGGCTATCGGTAAAGTGCAGACGAAAAGAGTGCCGGACATAATAAGCAGGAATAACAAAAACAAAAAATTACTGACAGAAATATTATCAGCAACAGATGGTATCTCTTTTGCCAGCATTGCCGATCCTGCAGGAGACTCCGCAACTTTCTTAAATTTATTTTTGCCTGATACTAGCACCGCAAAAGCTGTCGTGGACGAATTTAATAAAGCAGGTGTAACAGGATTTAATTACTGGTACACCAACATGTACCATTTCATCAACCAATGGGAGCATATTAAAAATCTAAAAACAGCAGCCAGGCTGCCAATTGAAATATTGGGGGCACCGCAAGATTACAACAAGCTGGATTTACCTAAATCACAGGAAGTGGTGGGACGGCTGATTTCATTTGGTATCCGTTGCACCTGGACGGAAGAAGAAGTTCGCTCACTGGCAAAAAATATCGCGGCTTGTGTGGATAAAGTTTTAGAGCCAATTGGTAATTGATAATTGGATAATTGATCATTTTTTCTGGTCAGGCTGCCTACACAAATAGTTACCTGTTGTAATTTTGTGAACTGCCTATTGACCATTCACCATTGACCATTAACAACAATGATTCACAAGAATTTTAAAAACATCGACAAAGTAGTCTTCGGCCGCGGCAGCTTTGACAACATAGCTGGCATTCTTGCCGAAAAGAGAAACGATGGTTTCTTTTTGTTTGTTGTTGACAATTATTTTGGTGGTAAAGATCTATTGAAAAGAATCCCATCCCAAGCCAATGATATTGTAACGCTGATCGACGTAGATCGGCATGAACCAACTACAGAACAGATAGATGCATTAAGGGATGAAGTATTGAACAGCAAAGGCATTCCGGCAGGCGTAATTGGTATTGGCGGCGGCAGCATAATGGACATTGCAAAAGCAGTTTCGTTGATGTTTACCAATGAAGGTTCTTCCACTTTATACCAGGGATTAAATTTGATCAAAAACCCCGGCATTTATCATCTCGGTGTTCCCACGATTTCGGGTACCGGTGCCGAAGTGTCTATGACGGCAGTATTAACCGGCCCTGAAAAAAAGCTGGGCTTAAAATGCGACTGGACAGTTTTTAACCAGGTAATACTCGACCCGGAATTGATTGCAAGTGTGCCAACAGACAAATGGTTGTACACCGGCATGGATACCTACATTCATTGCATTGAAAGTGAAAATGGAACCTTGAATAATGCTTACAGCCATGCCTTTGCAGAGCAGTCATTAAAATTGTGCAGGGAAATTTACCTCGGCGAAAACGCAGGCCAGACAGGAGAAAATGATGATAAATTAATGGTGGCAAGTATGATGGGTGGATTGAGTTTAACATATTCTGAAGTGGGTGTTTGCCATGCACTGAGCTACGGATTATCAAAAATTTTGCATGAAAAGCATTGTTACGCTAATTGCCTGGCTTTTCAACACCTGGAAGATTATTATGAAGAAGGAGTGAAAGAACTGAAGCAAATGCTGAAAAAACATAATGTAGTGTTACCCCAGGGGCTTAGTAAAAACTGGAGTGAAGAAACCATCACCGCTATGGCGCAGGTGGCCTATAATTTACCGCACATGTGGAACCATGCCATTGGTGCAGACTGGAAAGAGAGCGTGACACTTGATACAATTAAGGATTTGTACAGGCGGTTGTAAAACAATAATTTTTGTAACTTTATAAAAATTTACAACTATGGATATGAACATGCTCATAATTAAAAAATATTATTGTTGTCCGACTAAATGTCTGAAAGCCTTATCAAGCCTGCATGACCTCACCCCAACCCCTCTCCAAAGGAGAGGGGCCAGAACCCTCAACCAGTAAACACTTGAGCGATTTGGTAAAGTTTTAGTCGGACAATAGTGAAAAAATATGAACAGTTGCCTGATGATCTAAAAGAAACTGTAGCAGGCTATATTGAATATCTTGTAAAAATTACAAAGTTGAAAAATGAAGAGGACAGTATGAGTGAAGGGGAAAAGAAAAATAAGAAAAGGATTTTTGGCATAGCAAAAGGTATGTTTAATATGAAGGACAATTTTGATGAACCGCTGGATGAATTTAAAGATTACATGTAAGTATGAAATACCTTTTAGATGCACATACATTAATTTGGTTTTTGAACGGGGATGCCAAATTACCTGCAGAGGTAAAAACAATAATTGAAGATGGTAGAAATAATTGTTTTGTAAGCATTGCAAGCCTTTGGGAAATTGCCATCAAGCATAGCAGCGGCAAACTTGATACAATTACTTCCAGTAAATTTTGAACACCTGCTGATTTTAAACAATATGCCCCTTCATCATAACGACCCCTTTCGACAGGATAATCATTTCGCAATCCATTCATGAACAAATCACTATTCTTAGCAAAGACAGGTTGTTTCAAATTTATCCTGTAAGTATTTTCTGGAAATAAAATATATAGCATGAGTACAAAAAAAGTAAAAGTCGGCAAAATCGAATGTGGCGCAGATCAACTCTTCCTTATCTCTGGCCCCTGCGTAATTGAAGCAGAATCCATTATGATGAAGACGGCTGAAAAGCTGAGGGAGGTAAGTGAAAAACTGAATATCCCGATCATTTATAAATCATCTTTTTTAAAAGATAACCGCAGCAGTTTAAGTTATTACCAGGGCCCCGGCCTTGCAGAAGGCATGCGCATTTTAGCTAAAGTAAAAGAGCAATTTGGGTTTGCTTTATTAACAGACATTCATTATCCAGACCAGGCAGCACCGGTTGCTGAAGTGTGTGATGTGCTGCAGATACCAGCTTATCTCTGTATGCAATCCGGCCTATTGGTTGCAGCAGCCAAAACTGGCCGGGTGATCAACATCAAGCATGGGCAATTTTTAGCGCCGGATAATATGAAGCATCCTGTAGGAAAAGTGGTGGAGTCCGGCAACGACCAGATCATCTTAACTGAACGGGGCTATACTATGGGGTACAATGATTTGGTAGTAGATCCAAGAAGTTTTTACCACATGGGTAAATTGGGGTACCCGGTGGTGTTTGATGTTACGCATTGCGTTCGCAAATATGGCATTCCCAGTTCGGATGCAAAAGGCGGCAACAGGGAATTTTTACCGGTACTGAGCAGGGCAGGGGTGGCTGCTGGTGTGGATGGTATTTTTATCGAAACACATCCCGACCCAACCTGTGCCTTGTGTGATGCTGCCAGCCAGTTATCTGTTTATGACCTGGAAGAGTTTTTAAAACCATTGATTGAGTTACATGCAATAGAAGTAAAATACCGTGGTTGATTTACCCGGTCAGCAACTATATTATCCTGCTTTTGATGGCCTTGGATACTGCCTCCGTAGCGGAATGAACCTGTAGTTTTTTGTATATTCTTTTAATGTACATATTTACAGTAAAATAGCTGATGCCGCAGGCATCTGCTATCATCTTGTAGCTGAGGCCGTTTACCAGGTGATTCAGTATATTTCGCTCCTGTTCATTCAATTCAAATACTTCAACCTCATTGTTAGACTGTTTTTTAAATTTGGTCAGTACTTTTTTTGCAACGGTTCCAGTCATAGGAGCACCGCCCTCAATAACTTCTTTAATTCCTTCCAGTATACGTGTGGTGGAGGTGGTTTTTAAAAAATAACCGTCTGCCCCAGCCTCAATAGCAGCAAAGATCTTATCCGTGTCTTCAAAAACGGTTTGCATGATAATCTTGGTATCAGAAAAACTGCGGACTGATTTAACACCCTCAATGCCACTCATCTCTGGCATGTCGATATCCATCAGTATCACATCTGGCATTGTTTCCGCTATGTCAGCTTTTATATGCAGACAATTTTTAAAAATGCCGGCACACATCATTTCAGGCTGCATATTAATAAGCACCTGAAGGCTTTCTCTCCTGTCTTTGTTGTCATCATACACAATCACCCTGGTAATCATCAGTAAAAATAATTTATAAATGATAAAACTGTTGTGCCTAATATTAGTATCAGCAAACAGGAAAACGCAGATTTATTTCCGTGCCCTTTCCCGCTGCGGTTTTAAAAGTGATCGAGCCGCCGAGTTCACGACTGCGGAGCTGCATATTACTTAAGCCGTTTCCATTTGTATGGTCACTGCTGCCAAAACCGGAGCCATCATCCCTTAGTGTAAAAACAAGTTGCTGTGCGTCCAGGCTGATGTTTATCCATATATTTCCGGCTTTTGAATATTTGACCGCATTATTGAGTGCTTCTTTGAAAATAAGGTAAAAATTTTTCCGGTCATTCATTTGCAGTTTGATATTATTTAACGCGGCGTCCGATGTAAAGTGCAGCTTTTTATCCTGTGCACTCAACAGTTCATTGGCTGAAGATTTCATCCTGATAAGGATATTGTCAAAACGGTCATTCTTGGGATTAATGGTCCACACAATATCACTCATAACCACCAGTATGTTTCTCGAGCTTTCACTGATTCTGCCTGCTATTTGCCGGAGGTTGGCATCCTCTTCTTTTTCGTGGATGATGTCGCTGTAAACAGTAATACTGCTGAGGGTTGACCCTATCTCATCATGCAGATCGCTGGCAATTTCATTCCGCATGCCGATTAGTTTGAGTGATTGTTGCAACCGGTACCTGTAAATAATATAAAGCAAACCCGACAGAAGGCTCACCACAAGCATCCTGAACCACCATGTTTTGTACCAGGGTGGGGTAATGGTGATGGTTAGCTTCGCTGGTTGTTCATTCCAAACGCCGTCCCTGTTGCGGCCTTTCACGTAAAAGTTGTATGTTCCTGGATCCAGGTTGGTATAAGTTGCCGTGTTCTTGCTTCCATTTTCAATCCAATTTTTATCGAATCCTTCAAGAAAATACTGGTAGCTCTTTTTATCCGGACTGCAATATTGCAGCAGGGCAAATTCAAGCGTGATCATATTTTTTTCATAAGGCAACGTGATGCTGTTGGTATAGGCGAGGGGTTTTCGGAGTATACTGCTGTCGGTGCCGAAAGTAACGGCCTTATTAAAAATATAGAGTCCGCTTAATACAATATTATTGGCTGGCAAAAGCGCATTGAGCAGTTCTGCAGGTTTGAACCAGGTAACACCGTCTACACCTCCAAAATAGAGCTTACCATCGGCGGATTGTAAAAACTGTCCCCGGTTAAATTCATTGCCAGCCAGTCCGTCTTCGGTTGTGTAATTCCTGAAAGTTCTTTTCTGAAGCCGCAAACACGATAAACCCTGGTTGGTACTAATCCATAGATTGTTCATTCCGTCATCAAGGATTCCATAAATCACGTCATTTGGCAGACCATCGGCTTCCAGAAAATGGGTACAGCGTCCCGTTAGTAAATCCAGTTTGTTCAGTCCTGCACCGTTCGTTCCTACCCACAAATACCTTTTTGGATCTGCCGGATCTGCACATGCAGAAAATACAATATCACTGCTGAGTGAGTTACTGTCGATGGGATTATTGTAATAGGTTTTCCATTGGGCATTGGTTTCATTAAAATAAAGCAGCCCACGATTGGTACAGAACCAGTATTCCTTTTCTTTTCTTAACACGCTGTTGAGAAACGATGATACCCTGTTTACATCCTTTTCCTGCGGTATGGTGTATCGGGCTGTGATATTGCCAGTAACAGGATCGGCTACGATGAATTTTCGGGAACGGTCGTTGCAATAAAACAGGAGCCATAACTGATTGCCAGCTCCGGCAAAACTATTCAGCAGTTGTGCATCGGGTTCAGCCTGCAGCAGGTGAGATTGTTCTTTGAGTGTGTTTTTCCTGCTGTTGTAACAGATCAGTTGGTTGCGTAATGTTTTACCATTGGTTACCTGTATCCAGGTATCGCCGTCCTTGTTTCTGCCGAGAAGCAATGGGACCTGCCATTCGGGATTCCACAGGTGGGTGGGTACAACCGGTGATTTTTTTTTATCCGCTGGATCGAGCCTGGCTGCACCGGTCCTGAAATTTGCCAGCAATTCCCCATTGTCCCCAGCAAAAAAGCTTTTACAGTCTTCCGGAAAGCTGTTGAATAATTCTGATTGGCTGTTGTATTTGTACACGCCGTATCCTATGGACCCGTTCCATAACACCCCGTCTCTATCTACCAGGTGCGAAAGCCCCCCAAAGCCGGTTTTGGTATTTTTGGGATCGGTGATGTAAAGCCGGTCACTGAAGGTGGCAGGATCAAAGAGATGGTAGCCATCGGTATCAAAATACATTATTTTACCCTCGCCAATCCTGTAAGGTGCGTTTGCAAAATAATCAAGCGGCGGGTTAAAACCAGCATTCAGTTGTTTTTTCCATTTTACTGCTTTACGCACTGTGTCATATATAACCAATGCATCAGATCCGCACAAGGTAATACAGTCTTTGTGTGCGGCAGGAAAACAGGCAAACATGCGCTGGTGGCCCATTTCAAATCTGCTGAATGCGTATCTTTCAAAGGTCCAATGCTTCCAGCCAGCATCTGGTCTGCAAATAAATACAGAGTCTTCCGACGCTTTCCAGATACTGTTATCTGCCATCCAGTTGATGCCACTTAGCAAACGGCTGCTCGCTCTTCCCGGAACACTGTTATAGGAAAAAATCAGCCGGGGTGGTGCTTTCGTGTTTTGAATGTTGTAAATATTTATATCAAAATAGTCTTCCACCATCAGGTGTTCCTGGCGGTATTCAAGATACTGGATGGGGTTGTTGATTTTACGGTTTTCATTCTGAAGCGTAACCGGATAAAATCTTTCCAGCATCCTGTCGAAAAGAAACAATCCCTTGTTGCGGGTACCTATCCAGAAATTGCCTTTTTCGTCTTCCAGCAATTGTGAAATAGAATTGTCGGGTAAGGAAAAGGGATGGTTACTGTTCCGGTAAACCGTCATTTTATACCCGTCAAACCGGTTCAGTCCATCTTTGGTGGCAAACCAAATGTATCCTGTTTTATCCTGGATGATGGAGGATACAAAACCTTGGGAAAGTCCATTCTTGTTGTTGAAACTTTCTAGCGAGATGGATAAGGGTGTTGATGATTGCGAATGCACCACAGCCTGCAGTAGCACTTGCTGCAGCAAGATTAGTAATGAAAAAAACAGGTATCTCAATTGCATGGTTGGCTTGTCGGGAGGCTGTTATCAGGTCCAGCTCATTCGAAGCAATATAAGCAAAATTTAGGGGCAAAAACTATTGGCAACTCCTAATATTAGGACTTGCCGGGGGATTCAATTTCCTGCATCTTTGATGTGGAAGGTATAATTAACAGGGCAGTTACCAGCAACCAGTATGTCTTCCAGCGCCGTAGTTACATTTTCGTCCCATAAGCTTGCTGTGATACCGTTTGTCCTTTCCTATAAAAATGAAAGTGTTCCAACTTTGTGGGTGCACCCTTGTCAACAATATAATTACCTATTCTAACTAATAATATCACCTAATAAAACAAATCATGCGTCAATTTTTTCTATTAATTACGGCCATGCTGCTGTTGCAATTTGCCGTTGTTAATTCAGCCAAAGCTGATGAAAATACCGGGTTAAATTTTGATGGGGCGAATGATTATGTAGTATTTGGCGGTCCTGCCCTGGGGAGAACTGGCACCATCGAATGCTGGTTGTCCCTGGAGTCATTTCCAGCAAACGGTAACAAACTGCTGGTATTTAACGGAACGCCTGGTGCTAATGGCTTTGGTATTTATATAATCAATGGGGTCGTGAATGTTGCAATCAGCGGAATTTATAGTTTCAGCAGTGGATTCACACCCACCCTTAATACATTGACACACTATGCCCTGACTGTTTCAAATACAGAAGCAAGATTGTACGTAAATGGTTCGCTGGCAGTCGAAAGAATCTTCACTACATCGAGCCCAGCGCCACTTACACCAATTGGACCGTTGACGTTTGGTCAGTCGGTGGCCAGTGAATGTTTTGACGGGACACTGGATGAAGTGAGGATATGGAGTAGTATAAAGTCAGAGCAGGAAATTGAGGCCAAATTCAACTGTGGAATGACAAACCTGAACTCGTATCCGGCCGATCTTGTGCATTACTATGATTTTTCCTCCGGCACTCCCGGTGGTTTCAACCTGGATAACGTTATTACTGATCGTATACGAGCGTCGCTTAATGGTACGATGATTAATTTTACCGGCAATGGTACCCCTATCAGTAATTACGCAGTTGGCAAAATTTTTACCTATTCTCCCATTGTATTTGTAAACGCGGCAGCAACGGGCGCAAATGATGGATCGTCCTGGAATAATGCCTTTACTAACCTGGGTGAAGCAATGAATTTTGCCAATAATTTCTATTGCGGCATACCGCAACTATGGATTGCGGCGGGTACTTACTTGCCCACAAGGGATCCATTTGCCAGCACAAGCCCGGCCGATCCCAGGGATCTAACATTTTTACTGGGTGCCGATTTAAAGGTATATGGTGGATTCGCAGGCAATGAAACAACTATTGATCAACGGGTTGCCGGTAATGTTACGGTGTTGAGCGGCGATATCGGAATCGCTGGCGATTCTACCGATAATTGCTATCACGTAGTATCCAGCTTTAACCTGTACGACCGGCAATTTTTAGACCGGCTGGTGATTACCGGCGGCAATGCAAATGGAAGCGGTTTTGTAAAATTTGTTGCCCGAAATAATGGAGGCGGTATGATTACCAGGGCTAATTCAGACTTAATCCTTTCAAATATTGTATTCGAAAAAAATACCGCTTCGGCCGGCGGAGGTGGCCTCTATCTTTCAGGGCGAAAACCTCCTTTTACAGAAAATTTCCCCGGAACAGCACAAATCATCAACACAATTTTTTATCAAAATAATTCTGCTGATCAGGGTGGCGGTATGTTCCTGGTTGGATCCGAAGTTCAAATGGTTAATACGCTTGGCGTATCCAACAAGGCGCTGGAGGGGTCATTTGTTTACGAGCAAGCAACCGTGGCACCAGATTTAAGATTGAATATCCGTAATAGTATCATCTACAATAACCAGGGTGCAGCTTCGCTGAGCGGCGATTTTAATTTCAACAATACTTCGTTTTCCAATGTCATTATACAGGACTCAGGCATATCAATACCAACGGTATCTCGTAGCAATCCTGTTTTTAGAAACGTGCAGCTCCCAAAAGGAAATGACGGTAAATGGATGACCCCTGATGATGGGCTTGCCGCCTTTGCGTGTGATGCAATCGATAAAGGTGACAATTCGTATACCCCTGCCGGTTATACCAGGGATATTGCGCTGCAGACCAGGGTCACGGACGTAAATTACGCTGTGGGCGGCTCACAGGTATCGCCCGTGGTTGATATCGGGGCTTACGAAAGCCAGCTTCAGGTGGATACAGCACAATTTTCTTCTGTTGGGTACAGCCATGCGATACCTTTTCCACATCATCGGGTGCCCGACAGTATCGGCCCGGTTGGTAGCCCTCCGGTACTGCCCGGCGATGTTGGTATTTACTCATGGCAAAAAACAACGGACGAAATTAACTGGAGCAATGCAGATTCGATTAATACAAAACAATTCTATACAATACCCGCAAGCGTAAATGCCACAAAGTTTTACAGGAGTTCAACAAATGTTTGTAATAATATTTTTACCAGTAACACGGTTAAAATTACTGTATTGGTTCCTGCGGGCCGAATACTTGGAAGGGTGTTCAGTGTGCGTGGGTCTAACGCCGGGGTATCGGGGGTTACGGTATATGCCCAGAAAACAATCGATTTACCGGGAAGTCCAATTACACGTATAGATAGTACAGTGACGGTTACAAACGGAAACTACGCATTTAATAACCTCTTTTACGGCGATCCAAATTCCTTTCCCTATCCTGCCACTATTTTTAAATTATGGGCTGCAAAGCCGAGGCATATTATCGGCCCGGACTCATTACTTACAACGCCCATAGCTTCCAATGCTGATAATCCGGGGTATAATTTTGCAGATTCCACCGCTTTAGGTATTTCGGGCCAGGTGGTCCAGCAATGTGATAGTTGTAACGACCCTACCAATGGAAATCTTATCCGTAATCAAAAAGCGCCGTTGGACAGTGTGACCATTTACCGATCAGGGCTTAACAATACCAACCTTAGCTTCGTAACAAAAACCGGGTTTTTATATGGCGAAAATGGTGTTTATACCACCACAGTAGAGGACCCGGGAAACTACATCATAAAGCCGGAATTTAATGCACATGTATTCGTTCCTGTTAGTAGGGCTGTTACGGTGGTGGAGCCAAGAGATTCTGTTGATTTTATAGATGTTAGTACACACCATATCAGCGGATATGTAAGCGCCTGCAACAACTATATTGGTATTGCGGAGTTGGAATTCAGAGATGTATTACCGAATAACCGACCATCGGTATTTCACAAGCGGGTTACTACCAATAACCAGGGTTTTTATAGCGTAAGGTTGCCTGCCAGGAAATACACGGTTACCGTTAAATCTTTTACGCAACTGGATGCTGCGAACAACTACTTTGTTTCGGCGGCGGATGTACTTAACTTTTTTAATAATATCCTGCATACCGATTCACTTACACGGGATATCACTAATAGCGACACTACCTTAGACCTTGATTACCGAAGGCCACCCACCATTGTAGTGGAAGGTCTTGAAGACAGTTGTATTTCCGGCAACGGCTTTACTGTGTTGCGGCAAATGGTGAATACGCTTTTCAGGGTGAAAGTGTATGAAGGAACTGCAATCCAGGGTTGCCTGATAAGAACGGTTCCGGGAACAGCAACTGACAGTATCAGCCTGACTACAAATGTGCAAACAAGCGGTGCGCCGCAGCATCTCAGGTTTAAACTGGACAGTGCAATCATCATTAAACCGGGTGTACCTAACATTATCTCTCCTTACCTGAAAACATTCCAGCTTGTGTATCCTGATCGGTTTAACAGGCCTGGGGCGAGTGCATCAGTTAGTAAAAATATTGTTGTTACGGGTATCAAGTCCGATCCCGGCACTTTTACCACAGTTTCTCCGCAGGTGCCGCTGATGATATTACATGATCCACCAGGCGATGGCAGCTTCAGTACCTGGAGCACCAATACTACCAACGAAACAGCGCTGCGGATGTTTGCGAATAAAGGCAATAGTTTAAACACCTGGGCAGAAGTAAAGCTGGGGGTGGAATTTAATGCCGGTATTGGTTATGAAGTACCCACTTCCATCTGGGCCTCGTTGAATGCTTCGCTGGATGTAAGCAGTACGGTAAACACCGATGTTGAATCCATCATTTCTACCTCCTCTACGCAGGAAGTGAGTACTTCGTCCTCTCCGGATATCATCGGCTCACCCGGAGATGTATTTATAGGTACGGCTATCAATTTATTGTATTCAGGTGCAACCGAGATAACATACAATGGGGGCTGTGATGTAAACAGCAGTCGTACTTTTATTGTAGCACCCGACTCCTTTAGCACCCAGTATATTTATACCGAAGCTTTTATTACCGATGTAGTGATACCAACCCAACTGCAACTGGCGCAAAATTCAACCAATACACCGGCAGCAACAGCCCGTTTTCTTAACCAGGCCAACGTATGGCAACAGGTGATCGCCAATAATGCCGCTAATAAAAAGCTGGCACCTTTGGTCACCAATTATTCGTTTAACGGCGGAGCCACTTATACAAATACAACTGAGGCAAGCAGCAGTAATTCCAATACGATAGAATTTAACCTGGAGTTAAACGAGACAGTGGCCGGGGACGCAGGCCTGGCAATAGGCGGAAGCGGCGTAAGCGGTGGTGTTACGGTGGCCTTCAAAATAGAAACCGGTAACAGTCGCACCAGCACACAAACCAACAGCATTACCAGCAGTTATACCCTGGCAGATGATGACCCGTACGATTATTTTTCTGTTGATGTGAAAAAAGACCCAGTCTATAATACCCCCGTTTTTGAATTAGTAGCCGGTACATCCAGTTGCCCGCCAGAACCCGGAACGCAACCCAGGGATGAGGTAACGCTCACGGTACCCAATCCTATACAGGCCGGGCTGGCAGAAAATGCCACTGCAGTGTATTCTTTTTCTGTAGGCAATACAAGTCCCAGCGGAGAACCTCGTTCGTACAAATTTGGTTTTAATGCGTCCAGTAATACAGGTGCGGCATCGGTTGAGATAAACGGACTGAATCCAACAGAAATCACATTAAACCAGATACCTTATGGCCAGTCAAGAACCGTAACGGTAACGGTAAGGCTTGGGATCACCAATGTATATTCTTTTGAAGGGCTGGAATTTTATGCTACCGATATCTGCGACGGAAGTGTTTATGCCACAACCCCCGTTTCAGCATTTTTTGTAAGCCCGTGCAGTAATATCACCCTGGCTTCGCCTGCAAATAATTGGGTGAGAACGCTCAATTCTTTGCCATTGGTTGTAGATGGCTATGATACTGCCACGCTTACAAAGATCGACGTCGAGTACAGTAAAGGTGGTAGTGATAACTGGGTAACCGCCTTTACCCTTCAAAAGAACCAGTTGGTTGCCAACCCCAACAGTACTGCCATCAACTGGGATATTACAGGATTAACAGATAGCATTTATAGCCTGCGGGTGAAATTGTACTGTTCCGGGGGAGTGATATACTCAGAGCGTTCAACGGGTGTTATCGATAGGAAGGCACCCGCAGTTTTTGGAAAGCCCGAACCAACTGATGATAATTTTGTGAATGGCGATGTGATCGGTATAAGCTATAATGAGATCATCGGCAATGCAGGCCTCAATAACAATAAGGTGTACATGCGAAACATCACCGATGCGGTTGATATCCCGGTGCAGGTAAGCGGGTATGAGAATAAGATTGCCATTGTGCCAACCGTTAATTTAACAGCACTAACCGGGAAAACGATCAGGGTAATTGTAAAAGACATTTCAGATAGCTATGGAAACCTAAAGTCAACTCCTGATACGTTTCAGTTTACAGTGGGCACTGTTGTTCCCGGTACTGGCCCACAATTAACTGTTTCCATCAGCAATGCATCTGTTCAGGAAAATGGCTCCGATAGCATCGCTGTTATCTTTACGCTTTCGCAGGCCGCTACAGACAGTTTGCGGATAAACTATTCCGTGGCGGGTAATGCTGTGTTTCCCGGGGATTATGTGGTAAGTTATGTAAACCCAGATCAGCCTTCCTATACGAACCATGATGGTGTACAAGGCAGCCTGGTTATTCCCAAAGATTCGAGCAACGCTGTAATGAAAATCGCCCCGGTAAACGATCCCTATTCCAGTCCCATAAAGAATATTGTCATCAGCCTGTCTGCAGGCGGCGATTATGTGGTTGGGAGTAATTCAGTCGTTATCGGTTCTATCATCAATGATGATCCTCCATCTGTGTACACTTTTACGGGAAGTGGTAATTTTAATAACCCTGCTAACTGGCAGAATAATTCAGCACCACCAATGCAACTGCAATCAGGTAACCAGATCATCATTAACCCCACTTCTGGCAATTGTATTTTGAATATACCCTTAACAATCTTGCCCGGTGGAAGTATTACGGTGGCCCCTGGCAAAAATTTTATCATTCAGGGTAATCTTACGATCCGGCAATAACAGATCGCGTATTAACTTCACAACCTCCGCTTTATTAAACAGGGCGGAGGTTTTTTGTTTGTTGGTTCATTCCCGGGTGATCAATGCCATTGTTGGCAGCCTTTACGATTACCCAATAAATACCTATTTTCGCAGCACATTAAATAAAATCAAATGGAATTATACCTCGATTCAGCCAACCTGAAAGAAATAGAAGAAGGCTTTAAACTGGGCTTTTTAAATGGCCTTACCACTACACCAACCTTTATGCAACGGGAAGGCATCACCGATATTGATGGTATGATCGTAAAATTGAGCAAAATGGTACCGGTGCTGCAGATTGAAGCATTGGGCAATACCGCAGAGGATGTGGTGAAAGAAGCTCACCGCCAGTTGAACCTGGGACTGGATCCTAAAAAAACAGTTTTTAAAATACCGGTTTCTTTGGAAGGTGTAAGGGCTTGTGCCCTGTTGCGCAAAGATGGCTTGCTGGTGAATGTACATTTGGTGTACAGCCTGCAACAGGCATATATGGCCATGCATGCGGGTGCCACTTATGTATGCCCGTTAGTAGGCCGCCTGCAGGACCAGGGGCAGGATGCACTAGGTTTGGTAGAACAATGTGTGGATGCAGTAAACCATTATGGTTATGACACTAAAATAATGTTCAGCTCCGTTCGTAACAGTGAGCATGTACGCAATGCACTCAATGTTGGCGCACATACCATTACTGTTCCACTGAAAATATTAAAATCATTAACGGAGAATCATTTCACCACCTTGGGTACTGAGCAGTTTTTAAAAGACACCAAGCTGATGACCATGAAAGTGAGTGAAGCCATCAATGGGGTAAACCCGATGGTGAGTGCTGATACCAATCTAAAAGATGCCATAGTTAAAATGACAGAATATGGTTTTGGTGCCATCATTGTTGCGGATGCAGCATTGCAGGTGAAAGGGGTGTTTACCGATGGTGATTTAAGAAGGCATTTACAAAGCGACGGCCCTGCTGTGCTGGATAAAAAATTAGGTGACCTGGGTTATAAAACACCCATCAGCATTGATGGCAGTTTACTGCTGAATGATGCTGCTGCCATTTTCAAAAAAACAAATGTGGATAACATTATGGTTACCGACAATGGAAAGCCAATTGGCATGTTAGACATACAGGATCTTGAATCAAATTAATATTAAACGGGCCATCTCAAAAAGATGGCCCGTTTAAATAGCAGCACAGATGTAAATTTATACAGGTAAATTTGTAAATCTTAATTGTGTTTCTTTAACCAGCTATGCAGGCCAATCTATTACCAGACGATTATTTTAGCGGGGAGTTTGTGACCAGCTCCACAACGTTAAAGCAAAAGCTAAAGCAGATAAAGGCTTTTGTTTTTGACTGGGACGGTGTGTTTAACGGCGGGCAGAAAAATTTCGAAGGCCATAGCAGCTTCAGCGAGGTGGATTCCATGGGTATTAACATGATGCGGTTCAGCCATTTTTTGCAAAGTAAAGACTTACCCATATCAGCCATTATCACCGGCGAAAATAACCAGTTGGCTTTTACTTTTGCCCGCAGGGAAAATTTGCACGCGGTGTATTCTAAAACTGCCAATAAAGAAAAGGCGCTGATGCATTTTTGTACCGCTAATGCAATTTCTCCTGCAGAAGTGTTGTTTGTATTTGATGATATACTGGATCTTTCAGTGGCCAAGCTGGTAGGGGTGAGGTTTATGGTGGGCAGGAAGGCCAACCCGATGCTGTTGCAATATGCCAGGGAAAACCGAATGGTGGATTACATTACCCAAAATGACGGCAGCCAGCATGCGTTAAGGGAAATATCTGAAATTGTGATGGCCCTTTCCAATAATTTTACGCTGGCAGTTGAACACAGGATGCGGTTTAGCGATATATACCGGGCGTATATTAACCTGCGTACCGCTGCTGTCCCCAAATTTTTTACTACCGGCAACAACGAAATTATTCAAGCCTGATTTTTTATTTATATGATAGTTGGAATTATTCCTGCAAGATATGCCAGTACCCGGTTCCCCGGCAAGCCATTGATTGATATACAAGGTAAGACCATGCTGCAACGGGTATATGAGCAGGCGTCAAAAAGCAAACTGCTGAACAAAGTGGTGGTAGCTACCGATGATGAAAGAATAGCTGATCATGTAAAAAAATTTGGCGGTAATGTGCTGATGACGGCGGCGAATCATCCAAGTGGTACAGACAGGTGCCAGGATGCTTTGCAGCAACTGGAAGAAGATTTTCAATACGTCATCAACATCCAGGGCGATGAACCGTTTATTGAACCGGCGCAGATTGATGAACTGGCTGCCGTGTTAAAAGATGGTAGAACAGAGTTGGCCACGCAAATGATCGAAGTGGATAATCATGACGTATTATTTGACAGAGGCGAAGTGAAAATTGTGCTCAACACGAATGATGAAGCGCTTTATTTCAGCCGCATGGTGATACCTTTTATAAAAGGGGTAGAGGAGAAGGATTGGCACAAACATCATCTATACCATCGCCATGTGGGTATGTATGCTTACCGCACAGATATCCTTGAAAAAATTACGGCACTTCCTGTTTCTTTATTGGAGAAGGCAGAATCGCTTGAACAGTTGAGATGGATAGAAAATGGTTTTAAAATAAAATGTGTTACCACAAAATATGAAAGTCATTGTATAGATACACCGGAAGATTTGGAGAAGCTGCTTCACCTTTTCAATTCCCTGTAATATTTATTTTCAGGGATACGTTTTACATCAGATTTTGTAAAATCAGTTTTGCCACCTTGGGGTCAACCTCTACAGTATCATGTTCAAAATTTAATTTTATGCGCCACTTCTGCATTGTTGCAGCCCCGATAATTACTTCTTCACTCAACCCTGGGACGATTAAAAATTCATCACTAAGCAATACATCCTGCAGGTAGAAGTCTAATCTTACTGCGTGCGATACTTCTATAAAGTGCCCTTCTGATGCGGTACTAAGTTGCCTTTTTCGGCCTAAGTGCACAGGCGTTTCTATCTCTTTTACACTATCAGGATGTATGCAGCTTAAGTTAGCCCGTGAGTCAAACAGTGAATACAAATTTTTTTCTCCTTTGCTGCCTGCAAAAAGTAAAGGTTGTCTTATTATTGACATACTTTAATATTTGATGTAAAGGTAAAGCTGCTTTTCTGTTTAACCCTAATAATGGGAAAGCAAAATTATTATCATTGACAGGCAGATTCAAAATGGGGCTTCATAAAATTAGTGCTTACAAAAAATATGAAAGTCATTGTATCGATACACCGGAAGATGTGACAAAAGTGCTGGCGTTGATGGAGCGTTAAAACCCGTGGCCGGTGAGTTTCAAAAACTCATCTTTCTTTCTTCTTGATACGTCGAGTGCGGCACCGTTTTTCATCAGCACCTGGCCACCGTCGCCTTTAATGTATTTGTCTATACAGTTAATGTTGATAAGATAAGCATGATGGATACGGATAAAGATGCTGCCGGGTAACAACTCTTCAAAATCTTTCAGCGTTTTTGCAACGGTTATTTTTTTATTGCCCACTAAATGAAAATTTGTGTAATTGCTCAATGCTTCTAAATAAATAATATCACCGGTTGGCACAAACTGCAGGCCTTCCATGCTTGGGATGGCAATGCGGTGCTGTTCTTTTTCTTTATTCATCAAATTTTGCAGCAATGTATCCAACGCTGTATTTTCGGTAGATTTTTTTCTTTTTTCCGCTGCTTTTTCTACAGCCATTTTTAAATCCGCTATTTCTACCGGCTTTACCAAATAATCAAGGGCACTGTATTTAATAGCTTTAATAGCGTAATGGTCGTAAGCAGTGATAAAGATAATTTCAAAATTGTGCTGCTTCAATTGCTGCAGCATGGTAAAGCCATTCATACGGGGCATTTCTACATCCAAAAAAATAATGTCTGGTTTGTTTGCTTCAATGCTTTGAATTCCTTCTTCACCATTTTCACATTCAGCAATGATATTTACTTCCGGGCAATGGTTGGTAAGTTTCTGCCGCAATGCATTCCGGCTGTTGGCTTCGTCGTCTATGATAATTGCTTTGAGCATTTTATTTTATAAGAGGTTTCAATAATTTTATTTTTGTAAGTTCAATCAAAATATTTTAGAGTTAAAACTTTTCAGAAACATCCTCACTGTTGTTGTATATTTTTTGTTACGCTACTACAACCGCCGACAGTGTTTTCAACCGCTGTCGGGGTTGTAACCACTCATTAACTCAGATAGCCTCTAAACCTCAAAACATTAAACCCTCTAAACAATTTTCAAACGTACACCTTCAACCTCAACCCTTTTCAAGATTGATTCGTCAGTTCCACTTCCACTTTTGTTCCCACCGGCTCATTGAATTCATTCACCAGGTCAGTAATTTTTACAGAACCATTTTTATTTTGATTGAATAAATTGATCCGTTCGGTAGTTATCTGCATGCCCATTGATTCGTGTGTAGGCTTGTTAATTTCTTTGTAGGCAGCAGCTTTTACCCTGCCTACGCCGTTATCACGAATGCAATAGTAGATGTGGTGCTCGCCTGCAATCACATCGATCGTTAGCTTCTTATCAGGATCGATTTTGTTCAGCAGGCCATGGTGAATGGCATTTTCCACAAATGGCTGAATCACCAATGGCGGCACTTTGTAATCACCATTCAATATTTCATCAGCAATATTTATTTTGTAACTGAATTTTTTATCACAACGCAGCTCTTCCAGTTCCAGGTATAGTTTTAATGTTTCAATATCTTTCCAGCAAGACACCACCTTGTTTTTCGAATTTTCCAAAATGGAGCGGATCAGTTTGGCAAATTTTGCCAGGTATAAAGTAGCCTTTTCTTTTTCATCTTCCTGTATCAGGTTGTCGATTGAATTTAAACAGTTAAAAATAAAATGCGGATTCATCTGAGCCCTCAACGCCATCATTTGGGTTTCAGCAATTTCCTGTTTCATCCCAGCTTCTTTTCTTACCGTTTGTATCCTTCTTTTAAACAGCCAGGAAATAAGCAAACCTGCAACCAGCAGGCAGGTAAGTTTGAACAGCAGCGAATTCCAGAAAGGAGGAGTGATGATAATGTTAAATGTGGCGGTTGGGGACGTATCATGTCCGTTATCAGCTTTTACGCTGAAAATATACTCGCCAGGTTCAAGATTGGTATAGCTGGCAAATCTTTTGTTGGCGGCATTTACCCAGTCTTTATCCACCGCAGTTAACCGGTAATAATAATTGGTTTGCTGAAGGTTGGAAAAATTTAGCAGCGCAAATTCTATAGTTAAAAAATTTTGTTTGTAAGAAAGTTGTACTGGTTGGTTTATTGCTAACAGGGAATCAATTAAAATACTGCTGTCAAAAATTGTAAACCGGGTAATTTCCACTTTTAAACCTGTTTTTTTTACCGGTACATTGTTTTTAGTATGAAAGCTGATCAGTTCAGTAGCCGTACCCGCCAGCCATCTTCCATCCTGCAATGGACAAAAGGGCACATTGCTGAATTCGGAATTTACCGTGCCGGCTTCTATATTCAGCCGGATGAATTTTTTATCAGCAGGCTTAAATTTATACAGGTCATAATCGGTAGTGAACCAAACATAGCCGCCAGCATCTTTCCTGATAGCGTGGATCGTATTGGCGGGTAAACCTTCTTTTACCGTAAGATGAGTAAATGTTTTTTTGCCGGGATCAAAAAAGTTTAAGCCACCATGCACCGTGCCAACCAGTAACGTGCTGTCATCATATTCTTCAATACCACTGCAGTAATTGGAGGATAAGGAATGATCGTGCTTTTTATCTGCCAGGTACACACCTGAATAGGTTAGGGTTTGTGTGTCAAATGCTTTAAATCCCCCTGTAGTGGTTACCCAGCAGCGCTGCCTGCTGTCAAAAAAAATATTCACTACATTGGAAAAAGTTTGCGGAATTCCTTTTATGCTGTCGTTGTAAGCGTAAAACTTATTTTGTCGTTTATCCCATTTTGCAATTTTTCCATCATGTAATCCCAGCCAGATATTTCCCCTTTTGTCTTTTACCATCGTCCAGATGGTCTGGTTATGTAATTCGGGCGGATGAATGGTTTTGATAGCACCAGTTGATGGATCGTACAAATGGATAAAACCATGCTGGCATCCGGCCCAGATGCTGCCATCATCACTTTGTACAAAACTCCATACCAGGTTATATTCGTAGGGACTGGGCAAATAGATCTGTCTTATAAAATTCCAGCTACTGTCATAAATTGTAATCCCTCCTCCCCAGGTACCGGCTAAAATATTGCCGTTGGCAGCCTGGATAAAATGGGTAATCTCATTTTTCGGGAGCGATGTGGCAGGATTATTTTCTTCATGACGAATGGCTTGAAAATACTGCCGGTACGGGTTAAAAATATTTATGCCTTTATCTGTACCCAACCAGATATTTTCTTCTTTATCCTGGAAAATGCAGTTGATTTCATAATTATAATGCAGCCCCAGTTTATTCGTCTCTTCATTCTGGATGCAGGTAAATGAATCTTTTTCCCTGTGGTATTGCAGTAACCCTCCGTTGGCGGTGCCTGCCCAGATAGTTTGGTGGTTGTCTTCAAAAAAGCATCTCACCAACAGTAAATGGTTCTCATGCATATTTATATTGGAATGGCCTTTGATTGCCGCCAGTGAATAAACAGCTAATTTTTTATCAACACAGTTGTATTTATAAAAGGTATTACTGCCGGTGCTCAGCCAGATGTTTTCTTTGCTGTCTTTAAAAATGCCGGTAAGATTTTTTTTATCCATTAACTGCAACAGCGGGTGTTTGCCCGGGTTGTAATCATGTGTATATTTTTTTTGTGTTTTCTTTTCAAAAAAGGATAACCCACTCCAGTCGGCTAACCAGATGTCGCCGGTGGCTATGTCGGTAAAAGCAAGGTGGCTTTTGTTGGGAGAAAGCCCGGGAACCGCAAGATAATAGGGAGCCAATTTTTCTTCATTGGTAGGATAAAAAAAGCCGAATGCACCCGCAAGCCAGCTACTGCCGGAAACATCTTTGTAGGTATCAAATTTTAAACTGCTGTCCTGTAAAAATTTTTCAGGCGTATATAAAGTAAATTTATTTTTTTGCAGGTCCAGTTTTTCCGCGTCGTGGTACATCAGCCATAATGAATTATTCTTCCTGTCTGAAAATAAATCCAGGTCTCTTGTAGCTGTTGTCCTTCCGGGATTATTCACTTCAACAGGATAGTTAACAAACCTGGTTCCATCGTAGCGTTGCAGGCCGTTAAGGGTTAATATCCAGATATATCCTTTGTCATCCTGCACAATAGCTTTCACTGCGGTGTGCAGCAAGCCGTCGGCCTGGTCAATATGACGAAAAGTGAATGAAGGTTTTTGTTGGGCAAAATTAAATGGGTTGTAAAAAAGCAGGCTAAAGATGAGTAATATAAAATTCCTGCGTGCCATGGAGTAAAGCTAATTAAATTTAGATTAAGCCTGCCAGTGATGACTGGAAGGTAGCAACGGTATGTGAAGTTAAAAGAGCTGGTTAGTTACAGGGCCTGGAAGTGATCTTTACCTGGCCGGTGGAAGGATTGGCACGAAAACCGGGATTTAAAAATACAGTACCACCGCCCAATGCAGCTTTTACGGAACCATTAAATATTACGTTGCCATTTGTGTTGAATGTATTGATGGCAGAGTTCATATAGAAGCCCAATGAAACTGTAATGGCGGTTTGTGTAACAGTTGAAACAGACAGACAATTCCGGACGGCTGCATTGGTATTGAGCACACTATTTACATTCGTAAACTGCCCATTGGTAAGGAACTGCCCGGGGTAGCATCCGCTCGACCAGTAACTCATCAAATTGTTATAAGGTGGTGTAAAGTTTCTTGCACCAGCAGGATCACTGCAAGTGCCCGTATACAGGCAACCTGTTGCATTTACGCTAAAGCAGGAAGTATCGGTGTATGCATATGGATCAGCAGGCGTATCGGTAATGCGGTCGCCTGTGTTGGATGCATTGGTGCCATCTATTCTCTCATAACCAAATGCTTTTTCAAAAGAGTGGAGCAGGCCCAGGCTATGGCCCATTTCATGCCCTACTGTTACACCATCGCCGATGTTTCCTTTTGCAATAAGAAAATAAGTGCCCGGTATTCCTCCCAACGCAATACCTCCATAACCACAGGGAGGACTGCAGGCAGTATTGTTTCCGCCAATTTTTTGCATG
>Ga0209181_10002078_pt1 | contig 33428 bp, 27 predicted proteins | sample MAT05_FD_187208 | JGI IMG/M metagenome (GOLD analysis project Ga0209181, IMG submission 187208) | Freshwater microbial communities from Lake Fryxell liftoff mats and glacier meltwater in Antarctica - MAT-05 (SPAdes) (version 2) | ecosystem: Environmental > Aquatic > Freshwater > Ice > Liftoff... | reverse complement strand
TGCCGGGGAAGCTGCGCGCTCCCACCATCACCCAGGTCTGGTGGGAGATCACCACTGTGGCCTTGACGCAAAATTCGAGAGGCTTGTGCGCCTCACCCTTGCCGATGCACTCGACCGCGGGCGCGTGCAATGCGTAGAGCTTGTTCTTGTCGTGGATCTTCTGCGTGCGCACCCTCTCGGCGCGTTCGAGCCACATCGTCGAGTCACTCAGCGCCTTGGCATTGGTGGCCGCAGGCTCTGGAGAATCCAGCTTGCACTACACCTCCCGCATCGCGATTCACCAGCACCGTGCGCTGGCGCTTGACGGCTCTCTTGAGACGGCGGAACTGCCTGGCATGGGCATGGCCGCCGGCCTTGAGGCGCAGTTCACTGCCCTCCTTGGCAAACGTCTGCTTCAGACTGATGACGCTGCGCTTGGCCGCACTGACCACCTTGTGGCGTGCGATCTCTAGCAGTCGGCTGTCCACCGGATGCGCAATCGCCTTCTCCTGGACGGTGGTGTCCACCGTCAAGCGCTCCATCGCCTAGGGCTTGACCATGGCAGCTGCCACGGCCGTATCGATGGTGTCCTTGAGCAGTTGCGCCATGCCGTCTTCGCCGATGTCGCGCCGGAAGCGCCCGACCTGCGTGGCATCACAGGGCAGGCGGTGTTCGTAGTCTCGGCCACTGAAGAACTGCCATGGCGGACTCTCGCTCCAGCGCTCGCACACATCCTAGTCGTTGAGGTTGAAGCTGAGGCCGCCCCGGGTTGCTGCGGCCGCCGCCCACCACCGCTGTCGTCAGGCCCAGCACGTCCTGGCCCTCGATGAGCTGACCTGGTCGGTCCTTCCGTTCGAACTTCGGCTCCAGCGACACCTCGATCGCGCTCCAGGGCAGACGGGTTGCGAGCACCGCCAGCGGGTGGCGCATGTCAGTCATCGCGTCGATGCGGCAGCGGAAAAAGTCCGTCGTCTCCATCTTCGAATCCCTCAGAAATCAGCCTCAATTGGGACAGAGATCAAGAGAAATCACCATAGGGTCTCCGCCGAATCGCCAGCATCCATGCAGATTTCCGGGACTTTTCAAGGCCGACTACCTATCAGCCGTCGATCCTTTGCAGTGGACCAGCCCACTACTTTCTGGACAGCTGACCGCGGTACTTTCAAGGCTGACTTCAAACGTTAGAATTGCCAGCCGGACAGAGAACTATTTGGAATACTAATTTGAGTGTATACACTTCTATCTGATATTCAGAAGTTTGAAAACCGGCATCGATAGTAAAAGAATGGGACGCCGCGATTACAATCATCCCCTCCAAAAACCTTTGCTGGGGTATGTTCTTAATCAGCAGGCAATGCTTGGAAGCCCATACCAATCGCAAGTCATAACCATCCATGATCTCCGCCAGCATGGCATACCAAAGACCCAGCGAATTAGAAGGTATCTTCCTTATGAACAGTTTATTGCTACAAAGTCCTAGTGGTTACCATTCCGCTCAAACAGGGAACAGTCGCGGATCCAGAGTCCGGTGGCTTACGAAGTGCCGCAGAGGGCCCAAATTATTTAGTCGCAAGGCGATGGAGCGATGTATTTTATATTCTCTGGCCTGCCGCCTTTCCGCCATCTGTGTGCGGCCTGTTTGCACTGTATATCGTTTCGCAGTTCAAGCCGACCTGTATCGCTCACCCTTAGATGTGACGCCAACATCCGACCTAATTCGCGGTAGCCCCAAAAAAGGTATGAGCTCGAATTAGCAGTAGTGGCGACGGTGCCCAACTGGGGGAACAGCATGTAGTTGTCTGACTTACTGCGGACGGAAGTGTTGTGCGCGTAAAATACGGTTAACAAGCAATTGATCTTCCCAGTCTCATTGCCACACGTCTTTGGACGGGTGTATGCAGCGGCAACAGCACGCTCATCCCATGCGGCCTTTATTAGCCAGATATGCGATGTTCGCGCCGGCTGGCCGTTCTTGCTCTTCCAAAGTACCGTACCTTTAATTACAGGGTTTTTCCACGCGGACACGTTGTAAGATAATTTGTCTGGCTTCGCACGCTGCGGATCGCAAACGATCTCCAAGTTCTCCAGGACTTCAAACCTCATTTCGACGCCCTCGCTTTTCAAAGCGTTTCGGACATTGCAGATATCGGCCATATTTCCTTCTGGATCACTGGCCGTATCAACGACGATGATGTCGTCTAGCCCACGTTTAAGCAAACTATACAATCCAAGATTCTCGGAGCCTCCGCCGTCGCTGAGGCTCACCAATTTGTACCCCTTTGAGCCAGGAGCATCTACATCGACACTCCATTTCGCCCCAGGGAAGAATTTGGCGAACGCGCCGACCATCCCCCGAGCGTATCTATTTTCCAAACCTTGCGCGTCGGCAAAGGCGGCGGAAGCGCGCATGCTCGTTCCCAAGTCTGAGATTGGAAGCGGTGGTTCGGGTGTTCTGTTTAAGTAACCGCTGTGGTCAGGATTGGCTGATCCATACCCAAATGGAGTAATTTCAAAGATCTTCGTGGTGTCACTCGCGCCCGTCGCCTTGCTGACCCGTTTATCACCATCCGTTGCGTTGACAATCCACAGAGGCGGTGACGCTGAAGTCCAAGCAGAACCATAAAGCGAGCTTAGTTGAAGCCATTGCATGGTCTCGGGATTGACACGGGGTGAAAATTTGGAACCCATGTCTTCGTCCGATCGCCCCAGGTTTGTGTAACGCCAAATTTTCCGTTCGTCAGTTTCCGAATTTGATGCGGCCAAACTTGCGTCTCTTGGCAAGGGATTGAGTCCCCAAGTTCGCTCTATGCCGTACTGGTAGAGGCGCGGCACCGCGGACTCCCCTCCGACAAGGTTCTTGGCAAACTCCAAAGTCGCCGCAAGAACAAGCCCGGTTATGACAGTTCGTTCAGGGCTGCCCTGAATACCACCATCCAGATGGACCGGAGCGACCTGCAGAACGTCCGGCCAGCGCATCACGTGAGCTTGCCAGCGATAGGGATCATCCGTACCGCTTGTGCCCTTCGCCCTGAAGTGGGCCGCATTATCACATTCGGGCATACCGGGTTTTGGGGGCCTATCGATGGCCGCCTTCATTGCGGCTTGCAATGACTTGCCTGTGTCGTATTTTGTCCAATAGGAAGGTACACAGTCGTCAAAAATCTGACTCACTCTAAAAATTGGCGAGCGTGTCGATTCTAAATACTTAGATAGATACCAGAAGGCCGCGTACCCGCCACCTGACACCGACGATATTGCATCAACCCTCTCAAGTACCTGCGCGTCGTGAAGTCCGTGCAGTACGCCATGAGAAAACATAGCTGCTTTGGTGCCGCCGCCTGATAACACCAAGCCAATGATGCGTTGATGCCTACTCAGCGGAAGATGGGCGCGCTCAGCGGCATAATCCCTGGAGAGAGACTCGACATCAATAGTCGGCAGCGGTTCGCGACCCACTGCTGGACCGGGAGATTGCTGATCAGAACTACTAAAAGCCGTCAAAGGGAGCGAAAGCACGCAAACCGTAACGAGTAATGCAACCGATTGGCGGTGCAGAGTGAAACTAAACACAGGCTTTAACCTCCCACATTTAAAATAGGGTGATTTAATGAATTAAAAACGCCTCAGGAATCGAATTTAAAGGATTTTTTTAGCAGACTTTTAACCCATGCTGTCGATATCAAAACATACGGCTACATACGGCTTATTTGCGAAGGAAGTCATTCAAGCCCCGAACCGCGCCAACAGGCCTAATTGCGAAATGGATGAGGACGTTGCCGTTATCGAATTGAGCGGTTATCTACTTAGTAAACTGCGGAGAGATAAAGCTAAAAACTAAGTTAACCTGCGGCAACTTCATCAGTTCAGTGGTCAGCGTCACAGTTGTCCCCGCATTTATCGTCGCCGAGGGAGTAAACGCGATCTCGCAGCCTTTTGCCGTTGACTTCGTGATCAAGAATCCTGGGTTGACTACACTCGCTATGGTTGGAGTCCAGGCCTTTCCACAGGCCTTTTTCCTGATGTCCGGAACGAGCATTTCAATAGTCTTATTGTTAATGACATTTACGGACTCTGGCCTAATTCGGCTGAATCCATCAACCAACTGATCTTTCACATTCTTGAAACTACGCGTGGTTTCATCGGCTTTGTCGTCGCCAAGGACGTACGTGTTCACATTCTTAAACCTCACCCGTCTAGCTAGGGACGACCCTGCGTTGGTGTCGGTCGTAATCGAAGCTACGCCGAGACCGCCGCCGGCATCGGCGCTGATGTCTATATTGCCGGTGAATGTGCTCTGGCCTTCGTTAGAGGCCCATAGTAAGTTGACCTTGCGCCATGCTGATATCTGCAGGTTCTCATCAATCGTCACATTTTTATCTAGTGAATAGTTATTCAACTCTGCAATTATCGCGAAGAGAATGTCCAAGCGCTCGGCGCTCGTTAGCGGACTGTTGCCAACATCGGGAGCAATTGCCGCAGCCGCAGGCGTGTAGACATGCGCTCGCATCACCATCGTCGAGAACTTATTGCTCATCGCGGTTTTGACCAAAGTATCCACCCCCCCCCAAGGGAACTTTGGCCCCAGCGTTGATCGCTGTGTTAAGATAACCAGTACAGTCGGTCGCGAAGGAGAAGTCGCCTTTCTGCGTGTCCATGTACTCGTACGCGGATCTGCTGTAATATGTCTCCGGCCCGTCCATGTAGATTTTCTTTTTTTCGGCGGTCCCGTTCTCAGGGATCATGAAAAAGTGAAGCGCAGCATTTGCATCCGTATCCGAAACCTTCTTGACCAGCGAGTTCAGGGTCGAAAAGCCAATCGCCTTGTATACGTCTGCAGGAATTGCTGATTCAGCAGTAATCTGGTTTGCTTGAGCCTTTTTGAACTTTTTAAGGAAGTCCTTATCGAGCTTGCAGAAATTCTGTTCGAACAATAAATTCAACTCAGCTTCGAGCTTGACCGTCTGTGGCTCATTTGTAAGCACCCTTTCTTCAAGCAATCTTGCTGTCAAGGTCCTGTCGTTCAGTACGGATGCAAGCCCCTTGAGCGGAGCAATGCTTGGCTTTGCGAGCTTCTTCTCACCCGGTACGGGCTGCGAATATACATTTCCGGTGACCGCATTCATCACGAACGCCAGACTGATGATCGAAACTTTCTTCATTACGATGACTCCTCCCAAACCGACTATACGCATCAATGGACAGTATCAGACAAAAGTTCGCGATGCATCCATTGCGGAACTTACTCAATCCAGATGATGCGTCGGCAGCATGATCAACCTGGTTGGCGCGCCGACATCTAGCGACACGAGGTTCGCATCGTTGAGCGACCATGATGCACCTACCTGTGTTGGCGCAGACTTTCATGTGCTTGCCCGCCATCTCCACGCACTGGCTCACCCTCCCCTGGCAGTGATGCCCCCTTCATTGCCATCAATTGCAGCGCCATTCCGGACGACCCGGTCGAGGCGGCGCTTTTCGGTCAAGAGAGCGGGCGTTCACCGGCGCTGACAGACAAAGACGCGGCTATTTCGAGCAGGCTCACGGCGGCACATTGTTCCTTGATGAGGTGGCCGAACTGCCGGCGGCGATGCACGTGCGGCGGCTGCGGTTGATGCAGGATCGCCGTGTACAGCGGCTGGGGGCAGAGTCGTTCATCGAGGTCGATTTGCGGGTGATCTGCGCCACGCACCGTGACCTGCGACAGCGGGTCGAGCAGGGCTTGTTCCAAGAGGACCTGTAATACCGCATCCACGTCGTGCACCTGCGAGTGCCGCCCCTGCGCGTCCGGCCTGATGACGTGCTGTGGCTGGCCCAGCTTTTTCTGACTGAGCAGTCAATGTTGGACGCCGAGCCCGAGCGACGCCTGTCGGCTGCAGCGCGGGCTGCAGTGCTCGGCCATGCCTGGCCGGGTGCGTGGACTTCACAACCGGATCGAACGCGCCTGTGTGATGGGCCAGCGCACAGAGATCAGCGTCGCGGATTTGTTCGACGACCGTGAGCCGGCTGCCGCTGCCGCCGCGCAGCCGACGCTGGAATTCTTCGTTGCCGACGCAGAGAAGGAATACCTGACGGCCATGCTGTCGCGATTCGAAGGCAAGGTGGGCAAGCCGGCCGAGGCGCTGGGCATCTCGCGCAAGACCCTGTGGGAGAAGAGCCGGCGCCACGGCCTTCGAACCAGGGACCAAGCGATCGTTGCGCTTCGCAGCGATTCAGCCTGGCTATGCACCAGCGCTGACAGGTCACCACAGAGCGAACCTGCGCTTGGCGGGGCTGTCGGCCAGTGACTTGCGCGCAGGTATCGTAATGGTGGAGTCGACGTTCGTCGCAGGCGTACTACGGTGCGATCGGACCGCGGGGCGCCGACCCACCGCACGCATCAGGACAGTCCGTCCGGGAAACGATTTTTTCCTTTTGTGGACGCAGCCACTGGCACTTTCGAACTGGCGAGTGAGTGACGGTAAAGCTGCCCGTGGCGGACGACAGCAACTGGCCGGGACGAGCCTTAGGCAATCTCCACGCAAGCGCCGGCTGTGCGACACATTGCTGACATTGATCGTGCCTGGCTCAATGACGACAGCGCCGGCGAAGGCACGCATCTTGGGCGCTGAACACGAGTTGCCCACCGCGACGGTCGCGCGTTCGTCGCAAGCGGCACCCGGACGCCGCCGTGGACAACTCTGCGCAGGTGGCGTGCTGACACGTGCTTGGAAAGTGGGTGGCGGAAGCGGAACGGAAGTTGTGGCACGTTTGAATCGGAAATACTGGCGCCGCTGAACCGGAATCGCTGGCGGAATTCATCGGAATACGCAGCTGAAGGAGCGTGGGGTGGGCGCCCATACCAATGCCTGGCCGACAAGTAGTTTGCTGCGGTAAGGGCGCGCGCGCCGACGCACGTGAAGTTCGTATGCGCGTCCTTGGTTGCTGTGCGAAGGAAGAGCTTGCGACCCGCAGGTCGGCAGGCGAACATTCGGGGTGTGATGCAACCCACCTTCATGGACCAGATCAATGCGAGTTCGAACAGGTAACCCTTCGTCGTCAAGGGCGGGCATTTCAGATGTGCGGCGTTTCCATCAGGAACTTACGTCCTTCCATGCTCGTGTCTTCGGGCCGTTGGCAGCAGGCGATGCCGGCATGGAACACCTCGTGGTCGAGCTGCGTAGATCCCCGAGCGAGTTCCGTCGCCGAGTGCTGACACAGATCGACCAAGTGCAGGCAAGCTTCAAGCAGATTCGCCGGAAGCTCGCCGAATAGGCCGTCGCGTGGCGGAAGGGTCGTCATTGCGCATCTTATGTTGGCCGCCGCCGCTGCCCAACCTTCCAACGCTGTTCCCTGACGAAACGCTCTACAGCTGGGCGGGCTTCGCTCACGCGCGCAACGGGGTCGCCGATGTCAGGGAGTTCAGTCGTCGACTCTATGGATCCCCCTATACCGCGCTGCTACACGACTTTCCAGCGAACCTGAACACACTGGATACCAAGCTGGACGGAAGCCTGGGTTCGCCGCGCACATTGGCGCTTCGCCACACCCTTCTCGGGTACTTTCTCCCAGCCTTGCCTTCAGACTCTGCCGAAGCGATCTTGCGCCGGACCCTGGCTGGCGCGTACAGCGACATCAAGTTCAAGCTGGGAATTCCCGCCAGCCGGGTGGGCGGGTACCACCCGCTGAAGGCCTGCAGCGCATGCATGGAAGAGGACGAGAAAGACCGCGGCCGCGCCTACTGGCATGTCGAGCACCAGCTTCCTTCGGTACTGGCCTGCGCCAAGCATCTTGTACTGCTGCGGTGGGTCAATGACGAAGCCACTCCCGTTCACAGACGTGGCTGGATTCTTCCAAGAATGGGGCTCGACCGCGAGTGGATCGAGCTGCCAAAGGTCGCCCAGACCCAGCTCGGACGATTGACCCACCTTGCCAGGCTGTCGTCTGCTTGGGCTGGGCTCGAGCCTGGTTCACTGGACAAAAGGCAACTGGCGCGAACGTATCAGTCTGCGTTCCGAGCGCGCGGATGGGTCACTTCGGCGGGCAGCTTGCGCCTCTCAAGGCTGGTCAGCGCCGTTCGATCCCACTTCGAGGGGCTCGAGTCCCTACCTGGACTTACCCCGCTCACATCAATCCGCGCCGACTGGCCCGGCCTGGTGGGCTCTTTGGCGCGCAGCTCACCGAGGAGCGGGCACCCTCTGAAGCACTTGCTGCTGATATCGATGCTGTTCGAAGAGTGGGGCGCGTTCGCACAGGAGTACTCGCAACATGGTGTGGCAGCGTCGCCGTCTGAACCGGAGAAGCTCGCCGCCATCGGCCAAGGCGAGACCCCGATTGAGGAGTTCCGGCGGCTGGTTCAAGCAGACGCCACCTCGATTACTGCAGCTGCAAGGCAACTGGGCGTCTCCGTCTCAACCGGCGTACGGTGGGCAAAGCTGCTGGGTATTCAGTTCACATCGCGCAGCAAGTACATCACCCCCGAACTACTTGAGTCCACCCGTTCGTTGCTCCGCGACGGCAAGGAGAAGGACGAGATCTGTCTGGCGAGCGGCATCTCGCAGGTATCGCTGAACCGCCTCATCTCTTCCGAGCCAACAGTGGCAGAGCAATGGCGTCAGGCACGCGAAGACCATGCTCGGGTCGAGAACCGCGCACGATTCGTCAGGGCCGTCGCAGACCATCAAGGCTGGACGCTGAAGCAAATTCGCGCGCTGCCAGGTAGTGGATACATGTGGCTGTACCGGAACGACCGTTCCTGGCTCTTGGAACACTTGCCGGGTCTGTGGGTCACACCGCGCAGCGACTGAGGCATCTCAGGTAGCAGCGCGACGAGTTCTCGCCTTGCAGCCCTCGTCACTTGCATATATTATGCAAGCCATATGCAGATTGACATTGCCCAGCTTCTGCCAGACCAAGAAGGGCTCCTGTCTTGGCTGTCTGCAGAGGTTCGCGCTCGGCGCCTCTCACAGCTTCAGATAGCTGCTGCAAGCGGCGTACACCAGAGTCAGATCAGCCGCATCCTTGCGGGCAAGGCGAGGCGAGAGTCAGCCAACGTACGCAAGCTATGCAAATATGCAATCTCACTACGTCAAGGGGCCGGTGCGCGGACGCCAGCCGGCCCTGACTCGAAAGTCGCGATCGACCAAGCAGTGATGCAGGTTTGGGATGGATCCTCCGAACACGCAAGCGCTCTGGTGGAACTGCTAGAGGCCGTCGATCGCGTGCAGCGCATCGGAAGCAGGAAAACCTGACTGATGCTGACCGACGTGCGGCTCCCAGTGCCTGATCAGACGATCGAGAGCTTGGTCGCGGCGACCTGGCTACGTAACCCGGTGTCTACGTGGGAAGAGGCGGCAGCCACCGTGTTCGGCTCCGCGAAAACAAAGTTACGAAGGCTCGTGCACGGCGGCTGGCGCGAGGCATTCTCAGCACTCCACGGCGCTGGATGCAGCACTCCCGAAGAGCTCGTATCAGCACACTCGTATCTGCCGCTCTTTCAGCCGTTCATGGAGGTGGCGACCTACGAAAGGCTCCGATCGGCGCTCGTGGATGGCCAAGTTGCTAGGCTGTCAGCGCTATCGCGCTCGCGCGTTCTGTCGACCGGGCCAGTTCGCTTCTGTCCAATTTGCTCAGCCCGCGAGATAGCGAAGAGTGGATACGCAGTAGCCCACCGATCAAACCAGGTTTCCGGTGTGGTCGCGTGTTCCGAGCACGCTGTGGACCTGATCACCTTCTCAGGACATGAGAGGTTCACCATCAGTCTGACCGAAAGAGGATTGCACATTCCCTCCCCAACGCATCTTTCGCCGGACCCTCAAAGTACAGCGCGGCACGCCTGCAGGAATCCGCAGGACGCCGAACTGCGATACGCCCGGCTCGTAGATGCCGCCCTGTCAGGTGAGATCGCACGCGCCCCACTTCGAGTGCGCCAACTGGCTTTCAGCGACCGACTCGACGAGCGCTTCCAAGGGCGCCGAACGCCCGGCTCAACTCTTTCCAGATTGATCCGCAATGGACACTCGGCCGACGCTCTACATGAGGCAGCCCTCGAGATTCCATCAACACGAACCGCAGTCTGGCCCGCCCTCGTTGCCGATGGGTCTGCATTTGCACATCACCCGGTTGCGAATTTGTTGGTCATTTCAGTGCTTTTTGATGACGTCGAAGACTACAACCACGCCATTGCCAAAGTGGCAAGTACTAACCAACAACCAGTACAAGACACTGACTGCCTGCGCCTTGGCGCCCTGAGGGATGGCTTGAACTCTGCTCTCATCAAGGACTACCTGCGCGACATCTCTTTGGCAGAAGTTGCTCTTCGCCACGATATGGATCTGGCGACAGCAAAGTCAGTTCTTCGCCAGTTTCCGCGGCTTGCCAATCACCGACGGCGGGCCAGCTTCAGGCGGCGCCGCAGCTGTCACCGTTCGGCAGCGCTCACTTTGAAGCAATCACATACTCGCGCCGCTCGGCAGGATCTGAAGAATCTAGCCAACGCAGATTACGCTTGGCTCTCGCACCATGATCGAGAGTGGTTGGACAGCAACTTCCCATTAAGGCGACCGTTGCGGGAAAGAGCTTCGCTCTATGACGTGAACTTGGACATCAGTACAGCAGCGTCCGCTTCGAATGTCGTCGAGCAGCTTGCCAGAGAGGGACGTGAGCACTCGAGGAGGAATTGGTCACTGCTGGTGGATTGCTTCGGCCAAGAGATTCAGCGTCAGCTACGGACAGGCCGGCTGCCGATCGCAGCGGCATCGCTTCGCGAACGAGAAGAGTCCAAGTCGCAGCATCGGGACCGTTGCCTGCTCAGGATCCGCGAGCAAGTCGAAACAGGCTGCTTGCACGAGGCACGGCTGTGGGCTAGCGAACTCCTCATGAAGAACCCAGGAGATCGCACGGTGATCAGTCGTGTGCTTTCCTGCCTGCTCCCAGATGCATCGCCACCGGCAAACGAAGCCAGACGAGAGACGTCCTACGCTTCGTCCTGATCATTCGATTCTGTAGACCCCTTCGCCGCAAGATCCCGCCGGAGCGCGTCGAGGCCGGCAGCCAGCGCTGCCTTTGCCACTGCGCTGGCCGCATCTCCACCTTGCCGCACGCCGGCTTTACGGACGCCCTTGTTAGCTGTCCGTGTGGCTTGGGCGGCAGCAGCTGCTCGAATTCGCTGGTGTACAGATCTCAGGGCGGCCTTGTCTTCCTCATCCAAGTTTCGGTCCGTAGCCTCGGTGGCATCACCTGATGCGTCAGCGATGTCCTCCAAGGACAGCTTCCCCCACTCTTGGCCATACTGCTCCCACGGGACATCGAGATACTTCATGAGCTTTAGTGGGTCCTTCTCGGCAAACCCCTCGATGAGGCTGCGGTTGATTGAAAACGTCCGCGACTTCTCGCGATATCGCACCAGGTGAGAGAGGTCAACCGCTTGGGCACCCGCTCCCATGGCGATGAGCTGAGCGCCGTCAATCGCTTTGCGGACATATCCTGGGAACGCCGCAGAGCAAGCGTGCAACTCACTGCTTAAAGCGGCCGACCATCGCGTGGACCGCGGCATCACGTTGTGGCTCCACATGCCGGGACCAAGGCCTTCGGACCACTCGGTATTTGTAATCTCTGCTGGCATTAGGTGAATTGGTTCGTTCTCTGTCAGCCGATTGATGTCTTGACTGAACTCATCCAGCCCAACAAACCCCAACGGGTTTCCAACCAAGACTACTGGCACACCGAAGTTGAGCAGCCGCAGGATGAAGAGAAGCATTTCCTCGCGATTGGGGGACATGCTGAAGTTGCGCGCCTGAATCTCTTCGATAATCAAGGCGCCGACCGCATGCTGCACAAGAATAATGCCTACTTCGATTGCCAACTTTTCGATCGGCCATCGCCTGTGGTCCGCGTACTGGCTGCGATATGTTGTACCAATCGTTATATCGAGCGCCGCCAGGATTGCGTAGAGCAATCCTCCACGATGAACAGGCATTGGAACGATCAGGTAGGTCACCTGAACGTGATGAGTCCACTCTGCCTCGTCACATCGACCATGCACGTAGAACTGGTCAATCTGAACGACATAGCGTTTGATAGCCGTCGACTTGCCAACTGCCGTGCATCCCATGACCATCAGCGCATCGGCGAAGTCAGGTAGCCAGGGCGCGTCTGCTAGCGATTTGCCTCTTTGCGCTAGCGCCTGAACCGTCCGGAACCTGTTCCCTGGAAGCAATGGGTTCCCGAAAGTGACACGCCCCCAAAGCATGTCCTGGATGGAGGAGACGATGGCAATCGACCCTTGAGTCGGTTCAAAGCGGGTACGACTTTGCTTCAGCAGCAGCTTGCGCTCGCGCTCTGAGAGGCCTCGACGATCTACCCCTGCGAGCGGATCATTGAGAAGCTTTTCGCCCCAGTCTGCAAGGTTGATGTAGTTGCCTAGCGGTTTCAGGTGCGGGTTCTCAGCACGGATGAGTTCGAGCCCATTCATGCCTCTTGCCTCCGCCGCGCTCGGAGTGCGGCGAGCGCGTCCGCGACGATTGCTCCAGCGGCTGCGCCACCGGCGAACTCTGAATCTCCCTCACCGCACTCCAATTCAACTACAGGCTGAGACGGCAGCGCTCCTGGCTGCGTGGCATGGACCTTCACCGCTGGACCTGATCCGGCCGAACCTCCGGCCGCTGAGGACGCTTTCGGCGGCGACACAGGATCAGATTTCTTTGGCTTTGGGGCACGCGTAACCGGATCGATCATTGCTGCGATCAGCGATGCCTCTCTCGCGCGGTTTGACTTGATATTGCTCTTTAGGCGCTGCTTGCTCACCTTACCGCCAGTCATTTTTATCTCCTCCTGCTTGGCTTTCCGGAGTGCAAGGTTCTTGTTCTCTCGATGGCTGACGAAATCCGATTGCGCTTGGTCGGCGTCGCCCTGGGCCACAATGTTCCGAACTAGCCGACCATGCTGCATCGCGAGGTAGTCGTCGAGCGTGGCCTCACGCTTGGCAGTTTCATCGTCAGACAGGTTGTCCAACGCATGAATGCCCATGTCATCCGAGTACCAAATCCGGTTCGGACTGATGGGATCCATTCGGACGTCGATGGGAAAGTCTGGACGTTTGCCTTCGTGCCAACCCAGTTCCATAGCCCTACGCCCGGTGTACCTTGGTCCCACAACCAACTCAGGCTTGTCGCCCCGATCAGGACGGTAGAGGTAGACACCACTTTGCTTGACGACGGCCTTGTAGGCTGGCAACGACTTGGCACGAATCACTTCGACGTCGTGTGCTGGGATACCGATCCTGTTGTTCTTAACGCACCACGCGTACATCGCCGCACGGCGCGGCGGGACGCCATCTCGCTCCATCTCAGTCCGAAACGGATGCCTGGCCATCACTGAGCTAGCGTCTGCGTGGCAGTTGAAGTAGATGACCGCACGCAGGAACTCGACCATGTAGTCATACCAAGTCCAGCAAGCTGGTATGGCCGAGTGATCTTCGCCACGCTCCGGAGACTTTCCACGCGTTGCGCCATCGAGCCTGTCTTCCAGAATCACGTGGATGCTGCGATGCCCAGACTCGGCTTGCTGCTTGCGCTCTGCACGGCGGCGCTCGACGAATTCCAGCGCTGCACCTGCGGCCGCCGTAAGCTGCATGAAGCCTGCATTCCTACCCTCGCCGTTGTCCAGGCGAAACTTTCTGTAGTAGCAAGCTGGCACCTGGTCACTGGTGATTCGCAGGCCGAAGCGAGCGAAGAGGTCGACCTTGTCGATGGCAGAGTTGTAGACCGCAAGGTTAGCCGTCCGCTCGCCGGGTGCTTCCAACCCCACGTAAAAACCCGTTATGGTCTCTGTCAGTCCGTCGTGCACCACGATGCGATGGCCTACGCCGAGGGCATCCAGCATCGAGACCATGGACACGAATGTCACGTGCGTGCCGGTGGCATCCATGACCGCCATCTGCCCGACACCGTTCAGGCCGTGCATGGCGGAGCCCACCATGGACCTGTACTTCTTCTCCCACTCGCCGTCTTTGAGCAGCAGTTCGAAAGCAGACTTGCCCTCCGGATCTCGAGGGCCCCAGTACCTAAACTGAGCGAGAGTTGGGCGTTCATGCGCCGGTTTTAGGATGGGGACCTCGATGCCGTCGTCAATCTTCAGGCCTGACGACCACCACGCTCCCATCGCCAACAAGTACGCTTCGCGTACGGACAGCCCTTGCTTGAGGAACTTCGAGTGACCGATGGCGAGATGGCGCTTGTCTTCGTCATTCAGGTGAATGCCGGGCGAGGGCACTTCCCCCTTAAGGTATGCGCTGTTCGCACGGCCTAGCCGACTCACCTTTCTAGGTTGTCGTGACTTGCCCTTGCCCCCGCTGCGGCAGTAGGCCGGCAGGATCGAGTTCTTGCCCGACGCGTGAGCCAGCACGCGATGTACCGCATCGTAGATCTCGACCGGTTCCCGTCCCAGCTCCTCGGCACGAGCCTTGACAAGGCGCCCCACTTCTTCGGCCTCAAAGGCGTCTTCGCGATGCTCGTCTATGTACGTGCAAATCGGCTCGGCCCAGGCCCAGCGCTCATCGCGAAACTGCAAGACGGCACAGTCTGTCCGCGCCCGCTTCTTCTTAATCTTTGTCTGGCGCCGTGGGTACCGCAGACGAATCTGTTCGTCGCTCATACCCGCTATTGGGTGAGGCATGACAGTAGTAACTACGATGTCTCCCTTCTCTTGCAGGGCTTCATACTCGGAGAGCGAATGCTTCTTGGGTCCCTTGTAGTACCGAGGTGCAGCATGATCTTTCTGCCATGTCGGGATCTCGATGGTGAACAACTGATCGATCTTCGGGTTCTTCCACAGGACTCGGTAGAGGCCTGCAACAGGTGAGTCAGCGCCCACGCCCTTGATCACGCCATGCAGAGGAATCGTCATGGCTTGCCGCTCCGACAGGTCTTGGACGCCCAATAGCGGAACTGCGCATAGCTAGGGCACTTTTCCGCGGGTAGCAGAACGACAGTTTTGCCAGCGCCTTGACCAGATGAGCCACGGGCCGCGTAGTAGGTCGCGGAGTGCACTAGGTAAGCCTCGCGCAATGTGCGCTCTCGGAGCTTCTTTGCAACCGTCTGGGCGATTCGATCAATGTCGACTGCCGTCAGCCTGAAGTAGCTCACGGTCGTAGACCGAGTTGATCGACCGCGGCGAGCAGTCTTTTCTGTTTCGCTCATTGGACGAAATCTCCAAACAGTTCATGGGTTAGTGCATCTGCAATCTTGCGGCCGTCACGGCTCAACGGCATACCCATCTGCAATGGCAACGTAATGTCAAGTTCGACGCGCCGATGCCATGTCAAGTGACGCCACACCAGATTGGCATCAATGGTGTCGAGACCCAGGGCCATGCCCGCGCGGTCGATTCCTTTGCTGATGGATGTGAGCGTCGCCGCATCAACGAATCGCTCCTTGAATGCCGAAAGCATCGGCTTGTCCTGGAGGTGCTTTGGCAGTCTGGCGCCGCTGGAAAGGAGTTCAAGGTTGCCGCCAGTGCTATGCCCCAGCAACGATCGGTCGACGACCTTGTGGGTGGCACCGTAGTCGGCCATGCAGACTCGTTCCATTGCCAGCCTCTCGTTGATTCGATCGGTTGGCTCCGACGACAGGATCAGTTCGTGCGGCTTGAGCGCGATGCCAGCGATGCCATAGCCCGTAGGTCGCTTGACCGTGGCTGCGATATCGATGGTTGCAACGTAAGGTGCATCGCTGCCGACTTCCCTTCCATGTTCGACACCGAGCTCTCGTGAGATTGCCATCAGCCCCCTGCAGCCGCGCCATCTTTGCTGCGAGGGCGCGTAGTCGGCGAGCGGGTGCGTGTGCGGCTGTGGCCAGAGCGGGAACTGTTCTCGAACATCCAGTGCGCCAAGGTAGATGCACAGCAGCCCCACATGCCACTCGACTTGCGCAAGGAAGTGGCTTGCGCGCCGGTATCCGGGCATAGGGTCGACGACCTGGTTGCCGCGCCCTGAAACGTTCTTTCGATGTATCCAGAGCCACGGCAAGTAGTCGTCGCCGTAGCCCGCCCCACGACCTGCATTTATTCGTTCTTGCAACACGCTCCAAGTCACGACCGCCATTGCATGGTGAAGCGGCATACCGCTTCCTGCAACACAACTGAGCCAGGCCCAGAAGTCATTCACTTCGGCGATAACAATCGCGAAGGTGGACGCTGCTAGGTGGCCAGCCGCCATCCAGTAGGTGTGAAGGTCAAACATCCCTGTTCTCCGATGAGGCGCGCTTCTGGCACACGCGAAGGCGCGACGCTTGTGCCCATGCAAGCACGCAGGCGTCTGGGCCTTCTCGTCACGACTTGACGCAGGCCGGCGGTGCCGGGCCTGGTGTCTAAGCCGTTCAGCGCTTCTTTGCGCGGGAGAGTCGGGACGGAGGCTCGATCGGAGAGTCGATAAGCCGCTTGATCGATGAAGACTTGCCAACCCCTGACAAGCCGACCCACCTGGCCAAATCCTCGCCCGAGGGGCGCAGGGACTTCAGGAGCCTGGGCGCCGTGCCAGCATCGGCTTTAAGCCGGTCAATGACCTCAGTCGCTCGCAAGGCGAAGTCAGTGAGCGCCGGCGCCCTCATTTCGCAGTGAGTCTCAACGTGCATCAGCAACGTTTTGGGACACTGCCCGACGAACAGCCTCTCTTTGTGCAGAGGATGCTGCGGCAACTCCGGGCAGGCTGGCCGAGACGAGACGATCAGGCCGAACATTTGCGTCGGCATCACGGGCCACTCGTAAGCACGCGCCACCGCCGCAGCAGCCCACTCAAGGAGCTCTGCGCGCGCAGCTGGGTGGTTTTCTTCGTTGAACATGGATACCTCCGGCGCGCGGCATTGGTGCCGCGCACTTGCATGAACTAAGGTGGTTCTGCGGAGGCTTGACAAGACGCCCCGCGGTGCGGACACTGCGGGCAAGCGTTTCCAAACTTGATTCGTCAAGTCGCGCCGAAGCCGCCTGCTGAAACAGGCGGCTTTCTTTTTTCCGCGCCGAGGGTCAGGCAGGTTGCGCCTGCCGGGGTACCTCCTTTACGTAGGTGCCCGAAAGCTCCGGCGGTGGGGCATGGACAAAGCAAAGCTCTTCAGCTGAACTCACGACCCCGGGCTTTAGGCCAAGCAGGACTGAGATCTCATGGCTTTGCCCACGCAAGCCGACCTTCCGGCCAGCAAGGATCTGGTACGTCAACTGCGCCGAGACACCCCGGCGCCGCGCCCACTCGCTCACCGACAGGCCCCGGCGGCGAAATTCTGCGCGAACGTCTTCAACAGTACAAACGTGTACGATGTTGGGCACGATGATCAATTATGTTCTGAAAAAGTTGGTAGGTGTACAAATGTCTGAACATCATAGCGATCGGCGCGCTGCGGTCAACCCCCAGACGTTTGGGCAACGCTTGCGGCAGGAGCGTGATCGTCTGGGGCTGAGCCAGGCGGACTTCGCAGAGCGTGGCGGCGTGCGCCGGACGACGCAGCACATCTATGAGAGCGACACGCGAGTGCCCGATCTGAACTATCTGGAACGAGTCCAGGAGGCTGGCGCCGACCTCGCGTACCTGGTCTTGGGAGAGCGTCTACAAGTCGGCCGCAGGGACACACTCACGCTGAGTTACACAGCGCTCTCAAACATTTACCGCGTCGTGGATGAGTTTTGCCGTGACGATGACGGCGACCCTCTGCCGCTCGACAGCCGGCTGCGCTTTTTTCAACTACTCTGCGCCTCGGTAAAGGATCGAGGCAGCAGCGATGCCGAACTGGACTCCCTTCGCTCCGAGCTGGCAAGATTCACTGGGACATGAATACTCTCCAGTTGTTACGCCGATTGCTGCAAGTCTTGGGACGGTCGATCAGCGCGGTTAGCGAGAAGCGCGACCGATTCTGGTCTGGCGTCTGGTGGACCGAGTGGCGCCGCAGGCGACAAGAAGATCGGATGGCTGAGGTCCTCGAGAACGCTGGAGAGAACTCGATGGCTGCGCGCACTGTTACTGAGCGACATCGATCGCTGGAGCGGGGTGTCAAGTACTGGCGCCCATCACCGCCGATCGTGGTTGCTGCCTTGGAAGCGAGCGAACTTGCCGGAGTACCCAGAAGGGATCTTCGACTCCTAGCGCTGAATCGCGACATCCGCCAGATAGGTGATGAAGTGAGGGTGCGCCGAGCCTGGTGGGCGCCCTGGCTTGCCTACAGCGCCTTGATCCTCATCCTGTGCCACTGGGCGCTGCTATCTGCGCTGGTGGTGTTCTCGCCGGCAACGTGGGTTGCCAAGCTCGTAGGCGTCGCTGCAATTTCCTTGGTCTACTGGCTCCTTTGGCCGGGTTTCGGGCTCTACTCGACAAGGGCACACGCTGCCGTCAAGCGTTCGGGAACCGCTGTCGAAGAGGCCGCGAGGCTTGCCTTGCCGCCAAGGGCTCCTGTTGTTCCGCTGAAGGCACAGCGTAAGTGACTTTGGGCAACAACTCGGCCACGACGGATGACTTGGTACATTGGAAGCGCTCAGCTTTTGCTCCACTGCATGCACACGGTGCATCAGCTCCTCTTTGGCCAAGTTACGGGCATGCTCTCCTGTTCCACCCCAGCCCGCACCATCGCGGCGGCGGCAGCCTCAGCTGGCCAACTCCATTGCTCGCAGATCCGCTCAATCTCTGTAACTTCCGCGTTGCTAAGGACCTTCCTGAGAACACCCGAGTCAGTTAACCCGAACGCCATAGAGTGAAGGTTAAGCTTGGCACCAGCCTGATCGCAGACACCGGCAACATGGCTGGCGATGCGGAACCCCCCAGCATCGATGTCGCCCCAATGGAAACACTTGCGGCCACCTGGCAACGCTGCCACCAAGATTGCGAAGGCCCGCTTCCATGACGGGCTGGGCATACCCCCAGTGTAGACAACTACCAACCCGGGGCATTCCGACGCACGCGCTACAAGCTCATGGAAGGTGGTCAGGTTCTCAACGGTCAGGACAGACCAAGTTGCTGGAGCACATCTAATGCTGGAGATGGCGTGGGGCGACAGGCCGATGTATGGCCTGACCGATCGAACGTGCTGCGCCCCAAGCTCGAAGGTAAGGTCGCCGGCGAGCAGGAACGTCGGCGGGAACTTCACCAAGCCAATCTCGGCGAACACCTCCTCGGCGTCACGCGACAAGCCACCCAATGTGCCAGTCACCAGGGCGTCCACTACTGGCGACAGACTCTCGATGCGCTTGCTATCAGCGAACATCGAGGCGCTGAGCCGTCTAACGGGCACGTCTTGGCCGACGCGTGCCCGGCAGGCGTCCACAACCGCCACGGCATCCAGCCAGTCGGCGATGTCGCCGGCTTTGGTTCCACGCGCTTGGACGCCTCTGCGCCAAGCACCGAGCACCTCCAGTAACGCGGGATGCCGCAGCTGGTGCGCCTGAAAGGCGAGCTCGGCTTGGGTCATCTGCTCCCAGCGAGGTGTGACGCCAACAATTTCAGCCAGCTTCGACTTGTCTGCGACAGCGATTCTGTCGACTCGACTACCAGCGGCGGCGCGCGTGTCCCAGTCAATCAAGATGGCGCCAGCCCGCTCGGCCAATTGCAGTAGCCCGTTGCACTCGGCCTTCGCAGCGTGCGTTGGCAACTGCAAGTAGTCCGCAAACGATGCCTCAGAGAACCTGAGCGAGACTACGCGTGTCGCGTCAGCGTCGCCGCTGACGCGACACGCTGCGTTCTCGGCAAGTCCAAGCAGCCTTGCCAGCGCCTTTTCTGCAACTTTGCTCATCGGGGCTGGGCCTATCCCGCGCTCAGCGCCAGCTGCTGCATCTTGGCGGTGATCAGTTCCGGGTTGCGCTCCGGCATGTCAGCCTGTAGCAGCTTCCTCGCCTTCTCCTTCACGACGACATATTCGACGAAGACGTCGGGACCGAATCTGGCAAGGTCGTGATACGACTCAAGAGCCGGCAGCAGTTTGCCTATGTCGGAATCTGGGCCAGCCATCACGAGTTGCAGCCCGAGAGAACGCAGGAACTCCGCAGTGACGACCGTGTTCTGGGCGTCCATGCCGTAGAACGCTTCGTCCAGAATCATGACGCCTGCTCCGGTGTGCCCCTCACCGGGCTTGATACGGTACGCAGTGGCCAGGGCGGCACCTGCGATGACGTAAAACGGCACCCTGTGCTCACCGTTCGAAGCTACACCCATGCGCTTGCTGAGCAAGTCGACCACCTCGGCATCGACTCGAATCTCGAGGTCAAAGTTGTAGAAGAGCCGGTAGTCCTCTAAGGGATTGTTGCCCTTGTCCGTGCCTGATTCGCACGCGTCCATCAGCGACACCAGCTTGTCCTGCACCTCGGCATCAAACAGGCTGCCGCTGTCACCGTCTTCAGCCTGGTTCACGATGAGGTTGTAGAGCGGCCTATGCGCGTTGGCAATGTTGGCAACGAATCGGTAGCGCTCGCCACCCGTGAAAGGTGGGCACTTGTCGAGTATGCGATTGAGGTCGCGAATCTCCTGGACAACGCGCTGCAGTGCTTCACGCAGCTTGTATTTGACGTCTGAGCGGAAGGCCGCCTCTGCAGCAGCCTTCGCCTCCCCGGCTTGGCGCCTGTACTCAGGCAAGGTCGAGTCCTGGAGCTTGTTCTTGTAGGTCTCGGACCACTTCCTCGCCTTGCGCCAGTCGCTGCGCTCGTCGACGACTGAGAAGGAGTGCTCGTTGACGAACTCGACGAATTCTGTCTGCGCCGTCGATTGCGCGGTGGGCAGTTGCTTGTTTGCCTGGTCGACTTCACGCTGCAGCAACGTCAGCACCTCGGTCAGGCCGAAGCGGGACAAGCTCTCCGAGTACTTGTCGTAGAGAAGCTGTGCGCCGTCAGCGTCATAGTCTTGGTCCTGCAACGCCTCGGCGTGCTTGGCAGCCAGCGTGGAGTACTGAGCCCCCGCTTCCGTCAGAGATTCCTCCTTCGTTTTCAGGTCGCCCTTGAGCTCCGTCAGCTTCTCGAACGCCGTGTTCTTCGCTCTTGCACACTCGAACTTCTTATCTTCAGCCACCTTCACTGCCGCCTGGAGTGCGGCCAGCCTCTCGGAGACCTGCTGCGTTGCAGGGTCAGCCGCAGCCTCGGCCGTGGCGCTTGCGCCCTCGTAGGCTGTCAGCGCCAACGAGTACTCAGCAACATTGACCTTTGTCAGGCAGGCACGAAGCCTCTCATCAGCGTCGCGAGAGGCGTTCGCAAGCCGAAGTGCTTTCCCCTCTGCGCCCCGTGCGGTCTCCAACTCGACCCGAAGCTCGGCCTTGTCCGTCGTGGACACCTGTACGCCCAGCACCCAGTCACTGGGAGCCAAAGAGCGCATCCGCTTGGTGCCGCCGTTGGCGCTTAGCATGCAGTCCTTGGTCAGCGCACGCGAGTGCGCCTCAAGTTCCGCTTCGGTCTCAACCCGGCGCATGGCGCCCAGGATTCGCCCGAGGAACGCGAGGGCAACAGCGTTGCTGCTTTGCAGGAGCGACGCGACGGAGCTCGGGTCAGCCTGCCGCCCGATGGTGTCGCGCAGGTGCGTCGGCTGCACGACGGTCACCTCCGGAATCTCGGACCTACGCAGCAGGCGGACTGCGGCTTGCTCCTTGCCGGCTTCAACAATCAATGCATGCCGGTTGCGCCCAAGGAACGACTCCACCGCGCCCTGCCAGTTGACGTCCTTCAGGGTGACGTGACTTGCCACAGTCCGGCACTCGATGCCTTCGTCGGAAAACAGCGCCATGGCACTCGCTACGTCAGCGTCCCGTATTCGGACGCCCTGGCTTGCGGCGCCCATCTTGGCGGTCACGGCGCCTGTGTGGCGTTTGGCGGTCTCGTACGCCCGACCATCGGCACTTGCCACTCGCTCGACCTGGGTGACCAGGCTACCTAGCAGCGCCAGAGCATCAGCAACATGTGCAGGCGTGCTCAGCTCACCTCGACGGGCTCGCCCTTCCCACTGGTTGGAGAGCTCCCGGAGCTTGCCTAGACCTTCGGCCTCTCGGCCTTCGAAGGCCAACAAGAGTGCAGCCATGGCACTGCGCACGGCGAGGTCGAGTCCTTCGACGTCCTTGCGGAGAAGTGCAGAATTCGACTTCAGGGCTTGTTGCTGGAGCCTTCTTGCGGCCGGGTCCTGCTGTTCGGGGTCGGCAACGAGCTGCTGGTAGAGGTTCTCGTGGTTGCGAATGGCGACGCGCTCCTCCTCGCCTCGCAGGCCATAGGCATGGTCGGCGCGTCCAACCGCCTCGCCCAGCGCATCAATCTCCACGCTGAGCGCCCCGATACGAGAGTCGGCGTCTTCCACTTGGAACAGCAGCCGCACTGCTGAAGCAATTGCCCTGGTGCGGTAGTAAGAGCCAACGGTCCTCATCCGAGATTCGATCGTCTTGAGCCGCACGATCTGTTCGGTCACGTCCTCAATCTGGGCAATCAGCTGCCGCACCGTCTTGATGTGGCCAAGCGTCCCCTGCTTATCGATGCTTGTCGCCTCGACGAGGTAGCCGCGCAGGAACTCGCCCACACTGCTCACCTGCTTGAGGTTGATGCTGTGGCCAAGTGCCCTGAGGAACCGCTTCGGGTCAACTTGCTGGCGCGTGTCCTGAATCGAGTGCAGAAGCTCATTCAGGTAGGTTTCTGGCTTGCTGGTGATGGTCGCGGTGCGTCCCGCCTTGGCGCAGCGGCTTCGCGCCTGTGCCTCGAAAACCTGCCAGTCAAGTGGCGCTTTCCCATGAGCGCCCTTGTCCTCGAGATGGTCCTCGAGCGAGAGGGCTACGCCGGGCAGGACGAAGAGACCCATGACACGGTGCTGTTTCTCGTTGACCGTCGCCCATACGCACAGGCCCGCAGTAACCACGTCAGCTGGCGTCTCGCCGCGGAACACCAGCGTGATGTAGGAGAGGGCCTCTTCGCGCTTGCGAGTCAGCACGCCCTTGTCACCTTCGCCCGAACGCATCGTGCCCAGCGCGTAGTCCCGCAGCGAGCGAGCGTCCTTCTGCACGGACTGTGCGTTGAAGTGCAGGTGCTGCCCGTGCCCGCCAATCATCGCAATCTGGACAGCGTCTGCCAGGCTCGTCTTGCCGGCGCCGTTCGGGCCTACAAACGCGCTCCCGCCCGGGCTCATCAAGAAAGACTCGTACTCCCAGAAAGAGTACTGAACCAGGTGCATCTCGGCGAGCGGCTTCATTGTTCTGTCTCCGTTGGCTCATCGCTGTGGACGGCGACCAGGACGCGCGATTCCGCGTGCCGCGCGAGGTTGGCCTTGAGGTCTGCGCCAAAGCGGTTGATGGCGTACTCGCTCAGGATGTCCGTGATGCCGGGCAGGATGGCAATCGCGAACGGTTGCGGGTCATCCTCGATTTCCTTGGTCTCCCGGGCGATGCCACAACGCTGAGCCGACTTGAGCAAGCTGCGTAGGGTCACCAGTCTGTGGTCCAGGTCACGTCCTGTGGACTGCTTATAGGTTTCGATGAGTTCGGCAAGATTGACGATGGCGTCACCCTCGTCGGTGAGAGAGCCTGCGTTTGCATGCTGGTGGTACAGCTGGCGCAAGACGAGCAGGAAGAGCGTCTCTGCAAGGTCCATTGGCGCCGGCTTTGCAACGTCTTGCCGGACATAGCAGTACTCGTGGCGCGTGTTCACCGCCAGCTTCAGTCCCATCATGTCCGCGACGTCCTTGAACTCCTTCTCATGCCTCACGATGAGCCGGTAAGCCACAGAGTGTTGCGAGAAGCGGCGATAGAGACACTGCTGGCTGACCAGCTGGTACATGGCCTGCTTGAAGTCGTCGACTGAATAGTCTCCGTCGGTTCGGTCTGCGACCGCGTCCCAGCTAGCTGGCATCTTTGGACCTCCGCAATACGGTGAAGTCGTTGGTGGTGAACAGTTCCGTGTCGGCCTTGCGGCCATCGCCGGTCAGCTTCGATTCGAAGCCGAGCCGCTTGAAGAGCGGGTTGCTGCGCAGGGCCCGCGGGTTGGTCTTGGCCATCACAGCCAGCCGCAGGAGGACGGCATAGGCCACGGCGTCCTGGGGCCTGCTGGAGGGCAGTTGCTCCGCTGAGACCGGCTGGCCTATCGGCAAGTTGTCCTCGACATAGCGGCGCATCGCCAGCGGCGTCGCGTCTCTGTGCTCAAGCATCGCTTTGCGAAGCATGAGCTGAGCCTTCTCCTGCAGCGTCATCTCCCGCTTGACCATCGGCTTGCGCACGGGCTTAACCTGGGCAGGGGGAGGCAGCCGCATGCGCTCTTCGGAAATCAGAGGCTGTAGCGGCATCAGGCGGCCGGTCACGGCCATCTCTGCTACATCTGCCTTCAGAAGCGCGTCAATGCTGTCCGCAATGACGACCTCCATGCGTTCCGTGGCTTTGAGTCGGTAGCTCAGGTAGGCGAGCGCACGCTGCGATGACTGCTGCATGACGGTGTCCATGCGGTCAAGGTAGCGCTCGACGTCGAGCAGGCGCCTGAACCGCTCAACGTCCTTCTCCAGCATGGCGTACTCATCGCCGAGCCGCGCGCCCGGCAGCTGCCGATAGCCTTCGAGCAGTTGTGAGCGCGCAGCCTCTTCGGACGTAACCCTGTCGACGAGTTCGATGATGTCGTAGCGCAAGCGCAGCGGGTGGTTCTCCGTCCTGAGTTCCCGAAAGTCCCTAACGTAGAGCTCCGCGATGTGCTCTGCGAAGAACCTCCTCACGAAGACATCGGTCGCTTGCTCTTGTGTGAGCTCCTTCATCAGGTCACGGGCGCGCAACGTGGTGGCGTGCAAGGAGTTGATGAGCCGCACGCAGAGCATGGCGGCCTGCTGGAACCCTGGCGCCTGCCCCTTCGGGTCCTCGGCCACGCTCTTGAGCTGGTTGTGGATGAGCTGGATATTCCCGCCGATGAGCTGCGGGCCCTCGATGGCGAACTGATTGAGGGTCTCGAAGAACCGGGCAACAGCGGGCTGCATGCCCAAGAACGTGCGCACACCGATGCGGTCCTCGACGAGCCAGCCGGACTCGACCAGCCGCGTCAGCAGCATGTTCGCCTGGATGTTGACAGGCGTGGCCGGCGCGTCTGCCGACTCCTGCTCCCAGGTCTGGTCGATCAGGAAGCGCTCGATCTCCTTCACGACCTGGTCGTGCAGGTAGCCATCGGCGTAGGGCGCAACGCAGTCCGGGCCAAAGAACTGGTCTACGAGGCGACAGATGAGATCCCAAGCTCGGCGCTGGTTCTTGCCTGTCAGCGGCCCGAAGAGGCCATCAGGGAGCCGGTCAAAGATGTTCATAGGCCGGTCGCGCAGACCCAGAGGCTGGCAAGCAAGGTAGTCGGTGACGTGGCGATGGTGCTCGGTGGAGCCATGTACAGCCCTCCTTGGCCGGCCCTTGATGTGGATAACTAGTATACGCATCGTTTTTAGATGCGTATATCAGTTAGATGCGTGTACTATTCGTTCTATGTCAGAGGTCGCTCCCCCTATCGCGCAGCCCTCCAAGGTGGTCGCCTCAGACCAGCGCTCTGTTTCCCGCTGGGGTCAAGACAGACGCCTGGAATTCGTGGACTTCCGCCTGCGTTGGGACGGGCGCATCAACAGGAGCGACCTGACAGCGTTCTTCGGAATCTCGGTGCCCCAAGCGTCGCTGGACATCGCCAAGTACCTCGACCTCGCGCCCAACAACGTCGCCTACGACCGCAGTTCCAAGGTGTACCTGGCGACGGATGCGTTCAAGCCGCTGTACCCGGCGAACCATCCCGACCGATACCTCAACGAGCTGTTGGCCCGCACAACCGGCGTCCTGCAGCCAGAACTTAGCTTTCTCGGCTGGACACCTCCAGCCGCGTCCGTGCCCAGCCCAGCGCGGGCACTGCAGGTCGATACGCTAGTTGCGCTGCTTTCAGCCATTCGCAATGCAACGGCAGTGGTCATCGTCTACCAGTCCATGTCGTCGACTGAGCCAGAGAGACGAACTGTTGCTCCACACGCACTCGGCCATGACGGATTTCGGTGGCACGTACGAGCCTACTGCCAGAGCCGGTTGACCTTTCGGGACTTCGTCATAGCACGCATCCTCAACATTGAGGACACCCGAACCCCGGGCACCGACGGCAAAGACGACGACGCCTGGCATCGGCACATACGCTTGGTGCTGGCACCAAACCCAGAGTTGCCAGAGGCGATCCGACGCGTCGTTGAACTGGACTACGGGATGAACGCCGGCGCGGTGTCGCTCGACTGCCGGCAGGCGCTGCTCTTCTACTCGCTCAAGCGGCTCGGCTTGCTCGATGTGCAGCCCGGCCAGCCGCACGTCCAACAAATCGTGTTGCGCAATCGCGAAGAAATCGCTCCGTTCTTGCCCGGTAACACGGCAGCCAGGTGAAGTCGGCTCGAAAGTAACTGATAGTGAAGAAAAGCCAGCACGGGAGGCCAAAACGATGGAAAGCCACGAGGAGGACGTCGCGTCAGCGCCGGTAGAGGAACCTACCGGCATAAGCATCGAAATTGAGGCTGACGCCACGCTGGGGTACGCGTCCATCCAGAACTCTGTGCCTGTTGTTCGCTCTCTGCGGCTGACGAATCACGGCAATGACCCTCTCGCGAACCTGCAGGTGCTCATCACCTGCAACCCGCGGTTCGCCCAAGGCATCAAGCTGAGGTTTGACCGGATTGGACCCAGCGAAACACGCCGGATTTCGCCGGTGGACCTGGCACCTGACCACGCCTATCTGGCTGACCTGCAAGAGTCTGTGACAGCCGCGGTAAAGGTCTCGGTGCTAACCGGCACCGAAGAGCTGGCCCACATAGCGCAGCCCATCGAGGTGCTTGCCTATGACCAGTGGGCCGGGACGCGTGCTTTGCCCGAGTTGCTCGCCGCGTTTTGCATGCCGAACAACTCAGCAATCGATGTCCTCATCGGGCAAGCGTCCAAGCTGCTGCGCTCTGAACACGCTGAGCTCTCCATGAACGGCTACCAGTCCAAGAGCCGCGACGTGGTCTGGAAGCAGGTGTCGGCCCTTTACAGCACGATTTCTGCACAGACGCTGCAGTACTCCGAGCCGCCCGCATCGTTCGGCACTGACGGCCAAAAGATCCGTACGCCGGAGAGAGTCCTCGAAACCCGGGTGGCGACCTGCCTGGACCTCGCCATGCTGTTTGCCTCCTGCCTGGAGCAGGCGGGCCTTCGCCCAGTTGTCCTGATGAAGGACGGTCATGCTTGGGTAGGTGTCTGGCTTCACTCAGCCTCCTTTCCGGACCCCCTCACTGATGACGTGCAGGCCGTCCGCAAGCGCGTGGACAGCGGCGAGTTTCTGGTATTCGAGACAACAGGTGTAGCCCAACACCACAGTTACCGGCCATCGCTTCGCATCGCAGTGGAGCAAGGACACGCGCACTTGCTCGAGGAGGACAGCTTCCGGTACGCGGTCGACGTCCACCGGGCACGTGAGCTTCAGATCAAGCCACTGCCTTCACGCACGTCACAAATCAAGCGAGCCGAGAACGATGCCACTGAGGTTCCGGTAGCAATCGAACCTACTCCGCTGCTGCCACCGTTGGACCCCGAATTCCTCACGCCGCTGGACCTACCTACCGAGGACACGCCTGAGGGACGGCTGTCGAAATGGAAGTCGAAGCTTCTCGACCTGACACTGCGCAATCGGCTGTTGAACTTCAAGCCCACGAAGTCGACGCTGCAGTTTGTCGCGCCTGACCTGGCAGGCATGGAAGACGCCCTGTCCGATGGCTCGGAGTTCAGGATTCGGCCGTTGCCCAATCTCATGGAAGGTTCGGACCCGCGCATGGCGCAAGTCCACACCAACCGCGGCGGCCGCACGCCTGTCGATGACATGGCAATCGAGGCCCTTGCCAACAAGGAACTGCTGGCGAGAGTGGCGCCAGACGCGCTCGACGGCAACTTGCTGTCCATATTCAGCGCTGCACGTACTGGCCTGGAGGAAGGCGGCGCCAACACCCTGTACCTTGCTATCGGCCTGCTTCGATGGACGGAGGCTGAAAAGGCGGACTCGGCACACCTGGCGCCAATCCTCCTGGTGCCAGTTTCCCTGCAGCGCCAATCTGTACGCAGCGGCTTCCGCCTCAGCCGACACGATGACGAGGCCATAGTCAACCCAACACTGCTCCAGTTGCTGAAGAACAGCTTCGAGATGCGAATCACGGGTCTCGACACCATCTCAACCGACGAGAAGGGCATCGACGTCAGCAAGGTGCTTCAGGCGTTCCGGCTCGCAGTGCGTGAGATTCCGAAGTGGGAAGTGCTGGAGCAGGCCCACCTCGGCATTTTCTCCTTCACCAAGTACCTGATGTGGAAGGACCTGCAGGACCGCACAGAGCAACTGAAGGCCAACCGCGTCGTCAAGCATCTCATCGAGAACCCCGGCCAGGCTTTCGCCCGCGAAGACAGCGATGGATCGTTCGACAGGTTGGACGCCACACATCGGCCTCAGGACATCTTGGCGCCGCTACTGTCGGACTCTTCACAGCTCAAAGCCATCTGCGTTGTTGACGCGGGCCGGGACCTTGTGCTCGAAGGACCTCCGGGCACGGGCAAGAGCCAGACCATCACGAATCTCATTGCGCACACCTTGGCCAAAGGCAAAACCGTGCTCTTCGTGTCGGAGAAGCTCGCGGCGCTTGAGGTTGTCCATCGGCGGCTTGTAGCCATTAGTCTGGGGCCGTTCTGCCTTGAGCTCCACTCGTCCAAGGCGAAGAAGTCCGAGGTACTGCAACAGCTGGGCAAAACCCTGGACATCACGGGCCAGCGCACGGCCAGCGACTGGGCGAGAGAGGCAGAACGCCTGGGCCAGCTGCGGCAAGAGCTGAACAGCCTCGTTGAGTCCCTTCACAGAAGTCACCCGAGTGGACTGACGGTATACGAAGCCATCGGCACCTGCATCGAGCACACCGGGGAAGAGCCTTCGGACATGCCCTGGACCGATCCCCTGTCCCACAGCGAAGAGCAGCTCGACAAGCTCCGAGAGACCGCTCGCCGGATGGCCGCCTTGGCCGGAGCCCTGGGGGCACTCCATGGACATGCACTGACGCTAATTGGCAAGGGCGAGTGGGCGCCTACCTGGCAAGACGAGCTGCTTTCGAGTTCTCAGGGACTGGACCTGGCGATTCGCTCACTTCGAGAGAAATCGCAACTTGTGGGCGGCCTTATCGGGCACTCGGCCTCAGGTCTGAGCCTCGAAGCCTATGGGTGTCTGGACAGGCTCGCAGATGTTCTGTTGGCTGCGCCAAAGGTTCCAGTAGGCCTAGCTCGCCAAGCTCATGACGTCGGGGTGCGCGCCCGCATTCTCTCGCTCGCAAAGCATGGCCTGGCGCGCAACGGCCACTGGGAGAGAATCGGGCCAGGCTGGACCTTGCCGCTGGCAAAGCTGAATGGGACGGAACTGCAGGCGGAGTGGTCGCGGGCGTCCTCCACCTGGTGGCCTAAGAACTTCTTCGCCAAGCGCGCAGTGAAGGCGCGGTTTAGCAGCTTTCGGACCGACGGCAAGCCGCCTCCCGATTCGAATGTGCAGACGATGTTGGCACCCCTAGCCGATGTCAACGAAGAGGACCAGGTTCTTCGGACGATGCACGCCGAGGCTGAGGTTCTGCTTGACGACGCGTATTCCGGTATCAAGACGGACTGGGCGGGCCTGGCAACCTACGAAGACTGGGCCAGGCGATTCTCAGACGCAGTGACGCTCGTAGCCGGTACCGACACCGAGCAGCTCGCAAAGCTGCGCTCGTCGCTCCAGCCCCTGGTCGCTGAGAACCGCGCTGCCCTTGCGCCAAGTGGCCAAGTGGGGCGAGCCCTTCTCGACTACAGGGATGCCTGGCGAGAAGTCAGGCGGCTGCTGGATGTCATCGATGCTGCCGCGAGACCAGTGGAGCCGCTTCAAGGTCCGGCCGGCTCCAATGGAGCACTGGAAAGAGTCCAGGGCGTCCTGGCTAGCTGGCTCAGCGTGAAGCGCCTAATTCAGCCATGGTGCCTCTGGAGAAACGTACGTGACCAAGCCGTCGCCCAAGGGCTTCAGGGCTTGGTGGTGACACTCGAACGCGGCACCGTCGCGCTTGCCGACGTCGCAGCGCACTTCGAGTTCAGCTATCGGCACTGGTGGGTCAAGAAGACCATCGACAACGACCCCGCCCTGCGGAGCTTCTCCAGCGCCGACCACGAGCGAAAGATTCGTGAGTTCAGGCAGGCCGACGAGCGCTTCCAGAAGCTGACAGAGAAGTACATCGCCGCCACCCTGTCCGGGCGCATCCCAGCGGCCTCTGGCGTGGTCGTTGGTGCCGACACTGAGCTTGGGCGTCTGCGCCGAGAGCTGCAAAAGCAAAGGCGCCACATGCCGGTGCGGCAACTGGTTCAGGGCCTGCCAACCCTGCTCCCGAAGCTCAAACCATGCTTGCTCATGTCGCCGCTGTCAGTGGCCCAGTATCTGGATGCCGGCTACGCCCAGTTCGACCTTGTCGTGTTCGACGAGGCTTCGCAGATTCCGGTGTGGGACGCCGTGGGCGCCATCGCACGTGGCAAGCAGCTGGCGGTGGTGGGTGACCCCAAGCAGCTGCCGCCCACGAACTTCTTCAACAAGTCGACTGACTCTGATGGCGCCGACGCTTCGGACGAGCAGGTAGAGGACCTGGAGAGCATTCTGGACGAGTGCCTGGGCGCGGGCATGAATCGGCTGAGTCTGCAGTGGCACTACCGCAGCCGGCACGAGAGCCTCATCACCTTCAGCAACATCAACTACTACGAATCGAAGCTCGTCACGTTCCCTTCGCCAGTCACCTCCGACGTCGCAGTCCGCTTCGAACGTGTGTTTGGCGTCTACGACAGAGGCGGCAGCCGCACAAATCGCACCGAAGCCGACGCCATCGTCAAGGGCATCGAAGCGCACTACCTCGACAGCACCAAGAAGCATCTGACGCTTGGTGTCGTCACCTTCAATCAGCCGCAGCAGGCGCTCATCGAGACGCTGCTGGACGCACGCCGCAGGACCAGCCAGACGCTCGACCGTGCCATCGCCGCAAGCTCGCACGAGCCACTCTTCATCAAGAACCTGGAGAACGTGCAGGGCGATGAGCGCGACGTCATTTTCTTCTCGATAACGTTCGGGCCCGATGCCTCGGGCAAAACCACGATGAACTTCGGCCCGCTGAACGGCGAAGGCGGCCACAGGCGCCTAAACGTGGCCATCTCGCGCGCTCGGGAGGCCGTAGTCATCTACGCTACGCTGATGCCGGAACAGATTGACCTGGCAAAGGTCCGGGCAGCAGGCGTGCGTGACCTCAAGCACTACCTGGAGTTTGCGCTGAAGGGGCCCCGTGCTCTTGTGGAACAGAGCTCACCGACGGGCCTTGAACCTGACAGCCCCTTCGAGACTGCTGTCATAAAGGTGCTGCGCGACAGGGGTTGGTTGGTGCACCCGCAGGTTGGCTCCTCCGGATACCGGATTGACATAGGCGTCGTGGACCCGAGGGCGCCGGGACGCTACCTTGTCGGTATCGAGTGCGATGGCGCGTCATACCACTCTGGCGCCACCGCGCGAGACCGTGACCGACTCCGGCAACACGTGCTGGAGGGCCTTGGTTGGCGCTTCCACAGAATCTGGTCGACGAACTGGTGGATGAATCCAGAGGGCGAAATTGAGACCGTGGTCAGCCTTCTGCAGGGACTCCTTGCTGAGGTTGAAGGTTCAGAAGGTGGAGCTCCGGCGGTTGCCGATGTCGAAGCACCGGAATCGGTTGAGGGCGATGACTTGGATGCTGACCAGACCGCCGCACCCCAAGTAGGGTCAGAGACTGCTGAGGTCGCGTCTGGCACTGAGGTTCAAGAACAGCCCATGCGCACCTTTGAGCCGGTAAGGCTGCCATCAGGTGACCCCGTCCAGTTCTACGAACTCAGCTCATCGCTGAGGCTGACCGAGCACCTTCGGCTCGTCGTGGATGCCGAAGGTCCAATCCTGGATGCAGTTCTGTTCCGACGTGTCGCGCGAGCTTGGGGCTTGGAACGGACCGGGTCGAGAATTGTTGAGCGCCTGGCGCATCGCGTCCCTGCAGATATCCCGCGTACGGTCGAAGACGGCAAGACCTTCTTCTGGCCCACTGGCTCAAACCCTAGGGCGTGGTCTGACTGCCGCATGGCCGACGCCACTGAAGCGACACGCAGGCACGTTGACGAGGTCTGCGTGGAGGAACTTTCCACCCTCGTGTTGCACGCGCTTAAGCACGCAGGCGCCTCACCACGCGCAGATGTTGCGCGTTCCGTCTGCCGAATATTGGGTATGGCCCGGACGCCGGCGGATGCTGAAACCAGGGTGGGTCTGGCTGTAGACAGGTTGGTTGCGCTTGGGGCGGCCGCTGAGATCGATGGAAGTGTTCGCGTCACCTCTTAGGTCGAGGGACATCAATCGCGAACGAGCACTCCCCGCGTGACGGAACCGCAAATGAGCAAGTAGTTAGAAGCTGAAGCCCGGCCGCCGGCCATGAGGACAATTGCCAAGCCGGCAACCAGAAGATGAATGAAGATGGAGTGAAGGCAGCGACGCTGCTCACATTGAACTCGAAGAAGACAAGGGACGGTCAACAATGAATACGGATAGGCTTGATGGCATCTCCAACGACGCCAAGGGCATGCCGGACAGCTGGCATATCGACGGCAGTGGCAAATCCAGTGCCGAGGTTTTTCAGAAGCGCCTCGGCCTGCCCAGGCAGTATCGAAAGGACCTCAAGCTCGTCGAGTACACCATGTACCGCCAGATGCGCCTGCGGCAATTCTTCTCCGCGTTGCTGCACTACCGCCATCTCAGCACAGCGATCCTCCTGGGAGGCGACAAGTTTGCAAGTCCCGAGGCTCAAGTTCTGGCCCGCTTGGATGAGGGCTGGCACCTTCGAAATGAGGAGGACCTGGTCGAATTCGCGAAGCTCGACGATGCGGACCGCAAAGTGATGCTGGCCGACCTGCGGGAAATGCGCCAAGCCAAAGAGTGGAAGTCGCAACAGGTCAAGGTCCAGGCTCTGGCCAACCGTGCCAACAGCACGCTTGATCACGCCTTCGACATCGTGATCTCGTGTGGGGTCGAGAGTTGGCTGCGAGCGCGCAACCGACTTATCAACTGGGCAAGCCTCAGCAGCGAGGAACGAGCTCTGTTGGCAGATGCGATCTTTTGCGGTTTCACCATCTTTGGGAAGCGAGCGCTGCAAGACGCCTGCGCGATCGAACCGGAAGTGCTGTCCTATTACAGGGCTTTCCTTGGACTGCCAACCGTTCCCGCCAGTGCATCTGACTCAGCCGCTGTTCACGCGATGTCCCCGCCGTCTGGTGGGGCATCGGTCCGCCAGGCGTCGATTGCTCGACCCGAACCAGCCACCCAAGTGGCGAAAGTCGATCCAGAGGCGACTGGGCTTCAGGTGGTGGATCCAAGCAGCATGGCACCTGGTGCGATCCTCGATTCCAATGCCCTTGGGGCAACTGAATCGAACTTCAGCAAAGCATCACATGTGGCGGACC
>Ga0209181_10002075_pt1 | contig 33444 bp, 26 predicted proteins | sample MAT05_FD_187208 | JGI IMG/M metagenome (GOLD analysis project Ga0209181, IMG submission 187208) | Freshwater microbial communities from Lake Fryxell liftoff mats and glacier meltwater in Antarctica - MAT-05 (SPAdes) (version 2) | ecosystem: Environmental > Aquatic > Freshwater > Ice > Liftoff... | reverse complement strand
AGAGACGCAGAGACGCAGGGACGCAGGGACGCAAAAAAAGAAATCCGATTTTTTGCGCCTTTGCGTCTCCGCGCCTTTGCGTTGAAATCTGGGCATTTCAACCTGTTCGGTGCTCTAGGCCCATCTCGACGAGCGTGTCGGCGACAGGAGGCTGCACGCTGCAAACGATGGTCGGTACGCCCATGAGCCGCGCGCTGATGGCGAGATCGCGGACGCAGCGGGTGATGTAGCTGTCCATCACGAAGACGGCGGTGAGGTCGAGCACCAGGCCCCGCAGAGGCCGCGCTTCGAGCATGCTCCCCACCGCGTCCCGCAGCTGCCGGACCGCGCTGTCGACGAGCTCGGCGTTGAGCTGCACGAGCAGAGTGCGCTCCACGACCATCAAGGTGCCTGCGCTGACAGCGTTCATCGTTCCTTACCCGCTCATTCGCGCAACTCAACGTCAACAGAATTCTGCACTGTAGCCCTTTTTGGCCCGGAAGATCCAGGATTAAATAGTGCGCAAGCTTTCGCTTACAGCGCAAAGTTGCAGACGCGTGCGCCGCAGTACGGGGATGGGGCGCGTTGTAACATCGCGTGCCATCGCGTTAATCCTCGAATCGAGGCTCGAGGCGGGGCGCGATCAGAGCGCGCCCAGCGGCACCACGAGGTTGCGGGCGACTCTGCTCCTCTTCGCCGAGAGCTCCACGCCCACCGCGTCGAGGCCGAGCGCGTTGGCCACGGCGAGCACGGTGCCGTGGCCGCAGAACGGATCGACGACGACGCGCGTGGTCGTGTCGTCCTGGAGATAACGACAGGCGAGGCGGCAGGCGTTGACGCCCATGGCCTTGGTCCACGTCATCACCCCGGTGTCGGCGAGCACGTCGGGCCCCGGGTGCCGCGGGACATGCAGCGATCGCGAGACGCAGATCATGTGCGAGTAGGTCGAGCGGCCATGGCTGATGGTGCCGGGCGGCTTCCGGCAGACGATCTTGTGCCAGACCAGCAGCGCGCCCTCTTCCTCGGCGGCGCGGAGCACGAGATAGCCTTTGTCCACCCAGGCGCCCCGATAGCGGATGTCGCTCTGGAAGAAGATGGACACGCCCTCTCGGGGGACCCAGCGGATGACGCGCCTCGCCGCCTCGATGAACCAGGCTCGCCAGCCGTCAAAGCCCTTCTCGGGGACCTCGGAGACGTCGGGCAACGACGTTACCACGCTGCTCCCGGGCTCGGGGGCGTTGGCAGAGAGCCAGTCGAGCGCCTCGGCGTGATGGACGGTGCGGCGGGGGGCGTTCGAGGGCGGGGGAGGCGAGGACACGAGCAGGGGGTCGCGTCAGCGCTTGCGGCGCGGCGCAGCCCTCCACCGCGCGGCCAGCTCGGGCATCACCGTGGCGCCCATCTGGAGCAGGTGAGCCATGTGGTGCTCCGGCGTGTTGCCGCGATACCCGCGCACGTGGAGCGTGCCCACTCGGGCTTCGGAGATTGGCTCCATCCGCTTTTCGAGCGCCTTCGATACGGCCCCTTCCGCGGTCCGGAGCTTCAGGTGCGGCGGCGGGCCCTCCAGGGGCGCGGTGCGCTTCCCGTGGACCACGTCGAGCAGGTAGCCCGCCGTGAGGTCCGTGCCCGCGTAGGCGATGGGATCGATTTCGGAGTGGGTGATCGAGAACAGGATCTCCCCCTCGGCCGCCCGGCGGGTCGCGTCGAGGAACGGCGAGAGGATCCGCACGTTGAGGGCCTTGGGGTTGTCCTCCATGAAGCCACAGTGAATGCCGTCGAGCACCAGGACAGCGTCGAGCGACTCGAGGCCTCGGCCGTGCTCGAGGATGCGCGAGAGCGCGCCATAGCCGCCGCTCCACGAGCCGATAGCCACCCTCCGCCGGTGCGGCCGCTCGAGGCCGCGCGAGAGGACCGCGCGATCGATGCTGGCGAGCAGCTCTTCGTAGCTGCCGGGGACGGCGTAGCCGTCGAGGTAAGGCGCCGAGTTCTTGCCGAGGTTCACCACCGCGACGGCGGCGTTGAGCCCGGCCTGCTCGGCGCTCTCGCGGACGACGCGGATGCTGCCGTGAAAATGCAGGTAGAGGTCATAGGCGCCGTCCTCCGAAGCGAAGGTGTCAGGCACATAAAGCACCCCGCCGGGGATGTGCGCATAGCCCTCGTGCTGCACGTGCGCGTCGGCGCGCGGCGGCTTCGGAGCGTCGCTCTCCTCCGGCGGATCGGCCGGCGACGGCTCCTCGGGCGGGAGGGGCGCAATGGCGAGGAAGTGAGCCTGGGGCGCGACCGCCTCGAAAATTCTCGGCCCGGGCGCGTCGAGCGGAGTGAGCGCGCGTGAGGTCACCGAAGCGGCCAAGGTTCCTCCGCCCACGAGGCTCAGCGCCAAGGCGGCGGCCGCAAAGCGCCGTAGGCCTCGCGGAGGCGCGGGCGCCGCGGGCTCGCGCGCGGGCTCCAGCGGCTCCAGCGACGCGTCGATCGGCAAAGCGTGCAGCGGGAGGTCGACCGCGACGGTCAACGGCGTCGGTGTCCGATCGAAATCCGCCTCGGCGCGCCGCTCGACCAGAGAGCGTCTCCGACGTGCCCAGGCTGCTCGCATCGGCTTGTGGAAATGCACCGCCATGTCTATCAACCCGCCATGAGACCGGCGCTCGGGCCAAATTTTCGCGGCGCTTTTTTCCCCGAAGACGCGGCGCGCAAGCGAGCTTGCCCGCATCATTTGACCAAAACGGGAAGGAGCGGTAAGGCCCGGTTCCAATGCGCGGTAACCGCCGGATATTCCTCGCGATGGCGGCCCTGATCGCGATCTCCGCGATCGTCGTGGCCTCCAGCTACCGCGCCTTTCTGCGGCCGTATCCGACGCCCACGCCCAGCGTTGCGATAGCCCCGTCCCCGGCGCCTCCGCCCGGCGCGTCAATTCCCCCCTCGACGCCGCCGAGCGCGTCCGCGCCCGCGCCGCGGACGCCGCCTCCACCCGAAAGCGATACTCTCCCTGCCACGCTGGCCGAGCAGCGCGAGGCGCTCTACAGCCGCATGGCCTTCGAGCTCGAGCTCTCGGACGCGAGCGTCGCCCAGGTCCGCGCGATCATCGAGCCTTCTCCGGTGATGGGGCAGGGCAACCCCACGATCACCCGCCACCCGATGAAGCGCTCGGAGTGCCGGGCCATCCGCGCCGCGGCTGGCCTCGAGGCGTCTTCAGCGCCGCGCGCGCCCTGCGGAGCGAAGAACATGGTCCCGCTCTTCGACCCCGCCGCCGGGGAGACCGCGGGGGACGCTCGGGTGTGCATCGATGAGTTCGAGTTCCCCGACATCCCCTGTGATTACCCCGTCGTCTACGCGCGCTCGAGCCAGGCGGCGCTGCTCTGCAAGGCGGTCGGCAAACGGATCTGCGACGCGCACGAGTGGGAGGGCGCCTGCGCCGGGGCGCTCCACAAATCCGACGTGGAGTACGCGTGGGGCAAGCCGCGCCCCTACGCCACCTGGCTCCACAACAAGACGCGGGAGATCCGCTGGAGCTACGGGCCGAAGAAGGATCATGCGCAGTGCGCGACCGGGGCCCTCAAGAGCCCCGAGTGCGTGGCCGGCGGGTGGACGCTCTGCGGCTCGAACACCTACCCTGCCGGCGCGTTCCCCGCCTGCGTGAGCCCGCTCGGGGCCTACGATCTCAACGGGAACGCCGCCGAGCACATGAGCCTACCACTCGCGCCCGAGGAGCTCGCGAGCCGCGGCGGAGAGGGTGAGACGGAGATGAAGGGGAGCTGGTTCATCTTCGCGCGGGCGGAGGCGCACGAGGACGATTGTCGCTGGCGCGCCAAGGACTGGCATCCTTCGAAGGTGGCAGATCCGGGGAGCCACCGGAACTACCACCTGGGCTTCCGGTGTTGCCAGGACGTCGCCGCGCCGGGCGACGCCGGCGGGCCGTGAGCGAGTGGACCTGATCAGAGACGATATTCGAGAAAATCGAGGAGATCGAAGAGCTGATCGCTGAGGCTGGCGTCGGCCCGGAGGATCTGGCGAATCGTCTCGGCGGCCGTCTCGAAGGCCAGGAGCTCCTTTGCGTCGGGCTTGTGCTTCTTGGCCGCCCACCCCAGCGCGGTCTCCATCTGGCGCTTCACTGTGACCAGGGTCGTGTTGTTGGGCTGGTCCTGGAGCTCGCGGAGGATCCGCGAGACGATGGTGTTCATGATGATCTGAAACTCGCCGACGGACTGGATGGCCACGCGCGCAGCCTACTGGATTGCCTTCGCGGGGTCGAGATGTTGCCGGCCGTCGCGGGCGCGGAGCCGCGAGAGTTGGGCCAACTTGGGCCGCGAGGATGCACGCGCTGCCACCCGGCGAAACGTCCTGCGCGCGGCCGCGGCGGGGCTTCGTGTGGCACGGGGAATGCTCCACCGGGGCCGGAGGAATCGACCATGCGCTCCCGCAAAACCTTTCCATTCGCTTTTGCCCTCTCGCTTTTCGCCGTCGGATGCGCCGAGTCTCCGGCGCCGCCCGACGAGCTCGTGGACTGTGCTGACGCCAGCAAGCCGGGCTGCGTCGTGGCCTCGGACAAGCAACGCATCACCAACCCCAGCGTCCCGGTCGCAGATCAGAAGGCGGCCGTCCTCGGCAATACGGCGTTCGCGCTCGATCTCTATCAGCAGCTCCGGACCGAGAAGGGCAATCTCTTCTACTCGCCGTTGAGCATCTCCGAGGCGCTGGCGATGACGTACGCCGGGGCCCGCGGTGAGACGGAGACGCAGATGGCGAAGGCGCTGCATTTCGACCTCCCGCAGGCGCAGCTCCACCCGGCCTTCAACGCCCTCGATCTCGCGCTCGCGCAGCTCGGCCAGGGCGCCGCGGGCAAGGATGGTAAGGGCTTCCGACTCAACATCTCCAACGCCTTGTGGAGCCAGTCGGGCGAGAGCCTCGCCGCTCCCTTCCTCGATACGCTCGGGCAAAACTATGGCGCCGGGGTCCACGTGGTGGACTTCATCGGCGCCGCGGAGAGCTCGCGGACGATGATCAACGAGTGGGTCGCCAAGAAGACCGAGGATAAGATCAAGAACCTGCTCCCGCAGGGATCGATCAGCTCGGACACGCGCCTCGTGCTCACCAACACGGTTTACTTCAACGCGGCCTGGCAGACGCCGTTCGAGACGTCGAACACCAAGCTCGCGTCGTTCACGCGAGGCGACAGCTCCAAGGTCGAAGTCCAGACGATGACCGGCTACCAGGAGATGCCCTACGGCGAAGGCGCCGACTACGCCGCCGTCGCGCTCCCCTACGACGGCAACGAGCTCTCGATGGTGATGATCCTCCCGCCGCAGGGCGGACTCGACGCCTTCGAGGCCTCGCTCACCCCAGCTCGCCTCACTACCCTCCTCGACACGATGGGCGGGCGCGGCGTGTCGATCACGCTGCCGCGCTTCAAGGTCGAGTCGTCCTTCTCGCTCGCCGATCAGCTCTCCAAGCTGGGGATGACGGCGGCGTTCAGCGACGCGGCTGATTTCACGGGGATCAACCCCAAGGGTGGGCTCTCGATCGGTTCGGTGGTCCACAAGGCGTTCGTCGACGTCGACGAGGCCGGGACCGAGGCCGCCGCGGCGACCGCCGTGACGATCGGCGTCACCTCGGCGCCCGAGCCCGCGGAGATCCACCTCGATCACCCCTACCTGTTCTTGATCCGCGACAACAAGAGCGGGACCATTCTCTTCCTGGGCCGCGTCGAAGACCCTTCTCCCTGAGCCGCACGGGGGAGCGCGTGAATCCGCCGCGCTCCCCCCCGCCTTCGTGGGGTAAGCTTCGCCGGCCATGGCCAAGCCCAAGTCCAAGATCGGAGCGCCGAAGAGGCCGCACCTCCGCCCCCACGCGGAGAAGATCCGCGCCGCGCTGCAGGAGGCCGTGCGACGAGCGGCCGTCGCTCTGCCCACGGACCGCGCCGATCGCGCGGCGGCGACCCTGCGCGAGAGCATCGCCAAGGACGCGGCGCTCGCCGATCTGCACCCCGCCCAGGCCGCCTATCTGTACGCGGTCAATCAGGTGTCGATCCTCGCCGAGATCATGACCACGCTGCCCGCTCTCCACCGCTTCGTGGATCTCCTGGAGCGCGCCGAGGAGGAGTACGTGCCAGGCTGGCCGCCGTTGAGCCCGATCAGCCGCTCGCACTTCACCGCCTGGGCCTTCTTCGACGCGGCCGTGGGGATCGATCGCGAGACGATTGGCACGCTGCTCCTCGATCTCGCGCCGACGATCTCGCTCACGTCGGAGCTCGTGGCGCTGCTGGAGCAGCTCCAGGCCTCGCGGCTGGGCGTCCACGCGCACGAGGGCACGCGGGATGATCATGTGGTGTTGCGCGAGCTGCGCACCGGGATCCGGCGGCGCACCGTGCCCTCCAACGCGCACTTCGGCAGGGCGGGTGAGCTGTGGCTCTGTCGGGTGCTCCCGCCGCCCGACGCGAGCTCGGACTTGCACGTGGCCTTGACGAGCCCTTATGTGCTCGAGAGCCCCGGCGAGGCCGCCTGGCTCTCGTTCTTCGAGCGAACCACGCCGAAGATGCGCGCCCGGGACGAGGCGCAGGGCTTCGAGCGCTTGATGAAGCACGGGCTCGGCCCGAACTACTGGAACGAGTTCATCTTCGAGGGCTACTGGGATAGCGACGATCAGGCAATCTGGCTGAGCGGCCTACCCGACATAGCCGAAAGCCGACCCCACGCGCCGGGGTACGATCCGGCGTTCCGGTTTGCGGGGAGGTGACACATCCCCCTGGAGGTGGTCAACCATCCCCCTGGAGGTGCTTCACCATGCGTCTCGCAGTGCTCGACCACGCGTCTGTCGGTGCTTCTCCGATTCCCGAACAATAGGCAGCTCTTGCGCCCCCTCTGGTACGCTCCCGGCGAACGCCTTGCGCCCCGAGCATCCCCATGATTTTCCATGACCTCGCCTGATCGCCCGCTCGACACCCCGCCATCGGTCCTCCCTGGGACGACGATGCCGCCGCCGGAGCTGTTCGAGCGCTCCACGCCCCAGTCGGTCGGGGCGGTGGTGCTGGCGCACCTGCGCGACGACGTGCCGATCTCGCGGCACACCGGGGCGCGGGCCGAGGAGGCGCACCTGCGATCCCGGCTCGTCGAGAGCCGACTGACGGGGGATCTGGTGGGGGAGCGGGAGGGCTCGATCCTGCTCGCGCGGCTCCTCGCGACGCGTGGGCGCGATCTCGGGGTGGCGACGAAGCTCGCGCGGCGGGCGCTGATGCTGGGGGAGGACGAGGCGCTTCGCGTCGAGCTCTCCGGGTGGCTCGCGGGGCTCGGGGAGTGCGCGCTCGCGGCGGCGACGCTGCGCGGGCTCTGCGATCCGGAGCGGCCGACGGAGACGGCGCGGACGCTGGTGAAGATCGCCGTGCTCCTGGCGCGCGCGGACGACACCTCCGGCGCGGCGGACGCGCTGCGCGAGGCGATCGATCTCGATCCTGCCGACGCGATGGCGAGCGAGCTTTACGGGGCGATCGCGGCGTGGGCGCCCGAGGCGGTCTCGGAGGCAGAGGCGGCGGCGGCCTACCTCGAGGCGGCGCGGCGGCGCGAGGGTGGGGCGTCGGGCGAGCAGGACGCGGCGTTCGAGGCGCGGCTGCGCGCGCTCGATCTGGCGCCGACCGACAGCGCGGCGGCCGAGGCCGTGGCCGCGTCGCTCGCGGTGCGCGGCCGTCACGGGGCTGCGGACGAGGTGCGGCGCGCCCACGCCGAGGCGCTCTCGGCGGTGGACGACGGGGATCCGGAGATCGGCGAGCGGCTCGCGCGATCGATCGCGGTGCACCGGCGGCGGATGCTGGCCGGGCTCGCCGAGAACGACGTGGGGCGCGCGGTGGGCTCTACGCTCGACGCGGGGCTCGAAGGCGAGATCGACGGCGAGGACGCGGGCGCCGTGGACGAGGCGCTCGGGCTCGCGGGGCTCCACGAGCTGCTCGCGCTGCGGCTCGAAATGCGCGCGGAGGCGGCGACGTCGCGGCCCGCCCGCGCCGCGGCCTACCAGGCTTTGGCGCGCCTCTACGCCGGCCCGCTGGCGAGCCCGGATCGCGCGATCGAGACCTGGATCGACGTGATGGTGAGCGATTCGTCGAGCCTCTTGGCGCGCGCGGCGCTGCGCGAGCAAGCGGCCACCGGGCACGATCCGACGCCGCTCGTCGAAGCGCTGGTGCGGATCGGGCAGCGGGCTCCAAGCATCGCGGAGGGCGAATACGCCGAGAGCCCCGAGGACGCCGGCGAGCGGACCGCGGCGCTGCACGAGCTGGTGAAGCTCGCCGACGAGACCATCGACGATCCGACGCTGGCGACCTGGGCGCTGGATCGCCTGGAGGCCGCGGGCGTGAGCGTCGATCGGGTGAGCGCGGAGAAGGTGCGGCTGACGGCGCGTCTTCGTCGGCAGGAAGAGAGCCGCGCCGAGGCGCTGCGCGCTGTCTCGGGTGCCAGTGAGGGCGAGGCGCAACGCGCGGCGCTGCGTCGGCTGCTCCCGCTCGTGCAAGGGCGCGTGGACGACACCTCGGCCTACCTCGCCGCGCTGGTGGAGCTGCTGCGATCGTCGCCGGGTGACCGGCCGCTGTTGATCGCGCTGGAGCGCCTCTGCCATCGGACGGGCGACGCGGCGCCGCTCGAGGCGGTGCTGCGCGAGCGGATCGCGCAGACCGGGCTCCCGCGGGTGGAGGTGGTGCGCGCGCGGCTCGGGCTCTCGGCGATCGCGCGGCGCTCCGGGGACGAGGCGCGGGCGCTCACCGAGGTGCGGGTGCTGCTGAACGGGGCGCCGGGGCACCGGGGCGCGGCGTGTACGACGCTGCTGCTGGCGACGCGCGCGGGGCAGCCGCGCGATCGCGCCGACGCGCTCACGCAGCTCGCGGGTCCGGTGGCGCCGTCGCTCCGCGCGACGCTGCTCGCGGTGGCCGCCGAGCTCTACGCGCAGTCGGGCGATCTCCCGTCGGCGCGCAAGACCGCGTCGCAAGCCTGCGAGGCGGATCCGACGTGCACGCGGGCGGTGACGGCGCTCGCGGCGGCCGAGAACGGCGCGACCGATCGGGCGTTCGTGGCGGCGCTGGAGCGGGCGATGGCGGTGGTGCCGCCGCGCAGCGAGCTCTGCGGGCGGCTGGCGACGGCGTTCGACGCGCTGGGTGAGCCGGAGCTCGCGCTCGGGTGGACGCAGCGAGGCCTGGCGCTCCGCCCGGGCAACTCGGAGGCGATGAGCGCGCTGCTCCGCCGGGCCGCGACCTACGCCGATCCCACGCGTTTAGCCGAGGCGCTGGGGTGGGTGCTGGTGCAGCCGATGCCGCTCACCGACGTGACCGAGGCGATCGTCGACGCGCTCGACGCGCTGGCGGTCCTGAATAAATCCAGGGTGCGCCCCTTCGCGCGGCGGGCGCTCGACGCGCTCGGGCCGCGCGTGGCGGTCTTGCGGGCGCGCTTGCTCAAGCTCTCGGATCGCACGGCGGATCCGGGCCTGGCGATCGCGGTGCTGGAGCGCTACGTGGCGTCCGAAGGCCTGGGGCAGTTCGCGGGGAGGCTGCTGCTCGAGCTGTGCGAGCGGCGCTCTGTTGCAGGCGATCTCGAGGGCGCGGCCCATGAGCTCGCCCGCGCCGGCGACGCCGGGGCCGATCCGACGGCGGTCCTGGAGCGCGCCGGCGCGATCGACGAGGCGCGCCGCGATCCGGACGTACCGTTCGGCTCCGACGCGCGTGTCGTGCTGGTGGAGGCCCGCGCCGCGGCGCTCCTGGTGCTGGCGCGCGCCGAGGTGCTGCCGCCGCCGCGCGATGACGCCGCGGCGCCGGATCAAAGGCTGGGATCGATCCACGGGGTCGCCGCCAACGCCTGGCGCGAGCTCGGGAGCTTGCGCTGGGATCTCGCGGACGATCGTCGCGGGGCGGAGGAAGCGTTCTACCGCGCCGGCGAGATCTCGCCGCGCAACGGGATGGAGCGCTACGCGCGGGATCTGTTCGCGTTCGCGGGGACCGAGGCGGCGATCGAGGCGCTGGCCTCTCGGGCGAACCGGGCGCGCGGCGACGACGCGCACAAGCTCCGCGCCACGCTGCTGATCGAGGCGGCGAACCTGGCCAACACGCAGGGGCTCGCGGAGCACGCGCTGGTGGCGGCGTCGAGCGCGATCGAGAGCGACCCTTCGCGCGCCGACGCGGTGGCGCTGGTGGAGCGCAACGCCCACGTCGACGGCGGGATCCCCATCCTTGATCGCACCTACGATCTGCTCGCCGCGGCGGCGATGGGGCGCTTCGGGCGGCGCGCGGCGCACTACCGCGGGGCGCGGCAGCTGGAGCGGCGCGGGGCGATCGAGCTCTCGCTCAAGCACGCGGCGGCGTGCTTCGAAGCGGTGCCAGGGGAGGGGACCGGCTTCGTGCTCTTGACGCGGCTCGCGGAGCGCGCGGCCGATCCGAGCGAGGCTGTGCGCGCCCTCGAGCGCGTGGCGATGAGCGGCAACGTGGCGGACCGCGCCGCGTGGCTGAAGCGCGCGGCGGCGCTCTCGGGACGGTCGGAGGAGGGGGCGCGGACGCGGCTCGATCTGCTGCTGCGGGCGCTCAACCTCCGCCCCGATTCGAACACGGTGGATCGCGTCGGCGCGGCGATCGACGAGGTGGTCGGCCTCGGGGGCGAGGTCGACGACCTGACGATGCGCTTCGAGCGGGCGGTGAAGTCTTCGCTGCCGAAGCTCGACGGGCCCGACGGCTCGCGCGCCGCGGTGGAGATGGCGCGCCTCGCGGTACGCCTCGGCGCAGTGGACGCAGCGTTCGCCGCGCTGACGCGGGCGATGAGCGCCGACGGCGACATCGACGAGTACCTGGAGCTCGCGCCGCTCGTGCCGCAGCTCGCCGTGGAGGCGGGCCGCGTCTGGGTGCAGAGCGTGCTCGTGGCCGCAGAGAAGCCTTACTCCAGCGTGGGAACAGCGCTGCTGCGGTTCTCGGCGAAGCTGGCCCAGGCGCTGAGCGATCTGCGCCTCTCGGTCGCGCTCCTGGTCCACGCGGCGAAGCGGACCTCCGAAGACGAGGAGCTGGTCGACGAGGCCGACGTCGCGGTGGCCGCCCTGGGAGACGAGGCGCTCGCGCGCTCTCTCAACGCCGCGATCCCGCCGGAGCGCCGCGCCTTAGGGCAGGTGAGCCTGTCCGAGCGGTACGAGCGCGAGGGCGCCGATGATCGCGCGATCGTCGTGCTTTCCCGCGCGATCGCCACGAAACACCTGCCCCGCGAGGCGGGCCTGCGGGCCGCGGCGCGGCTCCGCTCGCTGCTCAACCAGGGCGGCCGCATCACCGACGCGGAGGGGCTGATCCGTCAAGAGCTCGCGAAGTCGGATCTCCCCCCGTCGCTGCGCGCGCGGGCGGCGCGGGAGCTCGCGACCAGCCTGGCGCGGCGCGGGGACGCAGACACGGCGCTCGAGGTGCTCGTGGCCGAGGCCGGCAAGGGCGCTCTCGAAGAGGGCCTGTTCCAGGACCTGCGCGATCTGGGCCGCGCGGCGGCGCCGGCGCGGCGCGCGGCGGCGCTGGCGGCGGCGGCGGCGATCGCGCCCGGCGACGCGCTGCGCCTGTCGTTGCTGCGCGAGGCCGCGGCGCTCACCGCGGAGCTCGGGGACGAAGAGGGCACGCGCGCCCACGAGGCGGCGATCGCCGCGCTCGATCCCGACGACGCGAGCGCGCTCGAGGCGCAGGAGCAAGCGGCCAACGATCGCGGCGATCACGCGGCGATCGCCGCGCTGCTGGCCCGGCGGATCAACGGCGCCGTCGGCGATCGAAGGCGGATGCTGCGGCTGCGCCGCGCCGCGGTCCTGGAGCAGCGGATGCGCGATCTGGGCGCGGCCGCCGCCGAGCTCGCGGAGCTGCTCGTCGAAGCGCCCGACGACGTGAGCGCGCTGCGCTTCCTCGCCGACGTGAAAGAGCGGCTCAGCGACGCGCTGGGCGCCGGCTTCTTGCTCCATCGGCTCTCCGAGCTCTCGGCCAACTCGGACGAGAAGGCCGACTACGGCCTCCGCGCCGCGATGGCCTACCTGACCGGCGGCGACCTGGCGACGGCCGAGCAGGTCCTCGAGATGGTGGCCCCGATCGCGGAGCGCGAAGCCGTGCTCGAGGTGCGGGTGGATCTCGCGCGCCGCCGCGGCGACGGGCGCGCCCTCTCCGACGCGCTGGATCGGCTCGCGTCATCCTCCCGCGCCCCGACCGAGCAGCGCGCGGCGATCCTCCTCGAAGCGGCCCGCGCGGCCTCGGCGATCGGCGACGACCTCGCCGCGCTGGAGCGCGCGCGCCGCGCCGCGAAGCTCGCGCCGACGTCGCCCGACGCGGTGCTCGAAGCGCGCCGCCTCGAATACCGCGCCGGCGGCACCGGGACGCCGCGAGAAGCGCAGTCCGCCGTGGAAGAGCTCGGGCGCATCGCTGGGAGGCTTTTGCCCGCGCACGTCGAGCTCCACGCCTTCCTGCTCGCGGAGGAGCTCGACGTGATCCAGGGCGGCGGCGCCGGCATGCGCGAGCTCTCGCGCCGCCACGCCGAGGTCGGCCCGCTGCCGCTCATCGCCCTCGGCATGGCCGAGCGCCTGGTGCGCGGGAAGAACTTCGAGGCCGCGCTGCCGCTCTTCGACCTCGTGCTCGGCGGCGAGCTTCAGGGCGTTCGCCCCCGCGGACGCGTCGCGCTCACGGCCGCCGAGGCCGCGGCGAGCGCGCTCGACCACGAGGCCGCCGCGCGCCTCCTCGCGATCGCCGCGGGCGAGCCCGAGACGCGCGTCGTCGCTCAACGCCGGCAGCTCGAGCTCCAGGCCGCCGCGGGCGAGCCCGGGCAGGCGCGCGGCGCGCTGGAAGAGCTGGTAAAGCAGTCGGTCGGGATCGAGCGGGCCCGCACGCTCCTCGCGCTCGGCCGCCTTCTTTTGCCGACCGATCCCGAGGCCGCGGGCCGCGCGCTCACCGAGGCGACCACCCTCGCCGAACCGGACCGAGCGCTCGCGGCGCAGATCGCCGAGTCGATCGCCCGGCTCGCCACCCAGGAGCCGGCCGCTCCGCCGAGCTCCACCACGCTCACGTCTGCGGTCGCCCCACCGGCCATCGACAAGACCGCGCGCCCCGCGATCCGCGCGGTCCTCGCGACGCCGCGGGGTCGCCTCCCCGCGACGGACGGCCCCTCGAGCGTCCATCCGCCGCCGCTCCCTGGCGGTCCTCCGCCGCTCCCTTCCGTCCCTCCGCCGCGTCCCTCCGTCCCTCCGCCGCTCCCCGCGTGGTCGTCATCGACGTCGTCGGGGCCGCTCTCGCGCGGCGCCGCGCGCTACGCGCCCGAGCTCCACGAGGCGTCGTCCGAAGAGGGCGCGCTGCTCCGCGAGCTGCAAGCCGGATCGTTCGACGCGGGCGAGCGGCTGATCGCGCTCTACGGTCCCCGCGCCACCGATCGCACCCACGACACGCTCCTGGTGCGTCGCCACCAGGCCGGCCTCCGCCTCGGCGAAGCCGCGTCGCTCCATCGGCTCCACGACGCGGCGATCCTCGACGGCAACGTCGTCTACGCCCGCGCAGTGGAGCACGTGCTGGCCCTCGTCGATCCCGAGACCTCGTCGCCCACGCCTCCGCCGCTCACGAGCCAGCGCCACGCGCCCGACCTCGTCGCCTCGCTGCTCTACCGCAGCGTCGCGGACTCCCCGGTCCACGAAGCCCTGGCCATCGTGCTCGACACGGGCCTCTACCGGCGCGACGTCGCGCATTACCAGCTCACCGGCGTCGTCCGCGTCCAGCCCGGCGCGACCACGGTGCTGGGGGACGTGTTCGGCACAGTCTCCCGCTTCCTCGGCCAGGCGCGGACGGCGCTCTTCCACCAGCGCACGACGTCGGCCCCGTCGGCGCAGATCGCCCTCCTCTCGCCGCCGGCGATCGTGCTCGCTGGGGACATCCGCGAGGAGTCGCCGGAGCTGCGCTACCTGCTCGGCGCCTCCCTCACCGGGGCGATGGCCGAGCACGCGCTGGTCAACGCCCTGAGCGAAGAGACGCTCCGGACGCTGGTCGACGCCCTCCTCGCGGCCTTCGGTCCTGTCGCGAACCTTCCTCGGGGCGAGGCGGCCGTGGCCAAACTGGGCCAGAACTTGTGGCAACTTGTGCCGCCTCGTGCCGACCGCCGCCTCCGGGAAATCTGTGCCGCCCCCATCTCCTACGACGGCGCGCTGGAGGGCACCCGCCAGGTCATGCGCCGCGCCGGCCTCTTCGCTGCCGGCGGCCTCGCGGTCGCGCTTCCGCTGGTCGCCTTCGAACTGGGCCTCCCGCCCGAGCCAGAAGATTCCCCGCATTGGCTCAGCAACCTGTGCGCTGCCACCCCGGCCGTCGCCGATCTCGTCCGCCTGGCGATCCGCACTGAGTTCGCCGAGGCCCGCTGGCAGCAAGGCCCGTCCATGGATCGTCGCCGCGTCGACGGCGGACCCCGAAGCCGCCAGGGCGGGTGAAGCCACTGTCGTCCCCGGCTTCTTGGCGTGGGGACTGCACGTGAGGCACGCTGCCGCGGTAGCGTGGCTTTGACGATCGCCTGCGCCACCCTCGAGCCCATGAACCCCGCCAGCCCGCTCGCACCCTGCTCCGCCGCGACATCTTTGTCAGAGCCGACGCTTCGTTCAGCGTGGAGAAGCTCGCGACGCTCCGTCTGGGCCACGCTGGCACAGTCGTCGCTTTGTCTCGTCGCGCTGATGATGGCTTCCACGAGCTGCCTGGTCACCTCGACGCCGGACTTCACGCCGCCCAAGAGGACGCGTCCGTTCCTGGTGCCATCCTCCGCCGACCCCGACCCGCGCGGCGTGCTCTTGATCGACACCCTGGAGCACCCGGGCAACCAGACCTCGATCGATTTCAGCGCCGACGTCGTCTCCGAAGACCAGGGCGACATGGTCGAGGGCGTGCTCTACATCGACTATGGCAGGGTCGAGGGCACAAAGCCCTACGTGGAGGAGATCCAGATCAGCGATGTCCCGCCGGGCACGCTGTCGGATACGACGCCGCGCAAGGTCAGCGGGACCTGGAACGTGAAGAACAGCGTCCTCGGCACCAAGTGCCACTCGGTGACGCTGCTGGTCTCGCACGACCTCGACCGGGTCACGAGCTGCCCGGTGTGTCGCAACGATTCGAGCCAGATTACCTGGCAAGTTTACAGCTGCGGGCTCGCGCCCGCCGCGAGCTGTGTGGCCGACTTTTCGGGGTGCCAGAAAGTGGGCCCAGGCTGCAATGTGTCCGTCGATCCTGACGCCGGCGCCGCATGCGGAGCTTTGCCATGAACCTACCTTTCTCTTCATCATCCATTCGTTCCACGCTGGCGTTCACCGCGATCGTCGCCGCCGCGTCCGGCTGCTCGATCCAGTACTCAGCTGAAGCCCTCGACGCGCCGACCAACCTCTGCGCGAACGACGACGAGTGCGGGAGCAACGCCGCCTGCGTCGGCCAGCGCTGCCTCGGCACCAACGTCGATCTCTCGGACTTGATCGTCGAGGTGCGCCCCAACTCCGGCGCGAGCTACGGCGCCTCAACGTCGTTCATCCTCCCCGTCAAAAAGTCCTTCGCCGCCCTCAAGGACGCGGCGTTCGACGTGCTTCATGACATCCCGCTCCCCAAGCTAGTGCCGATCACTGCGGGCATGGTGCACGTCGACTACGACTACTCGTCGACCTGCAAGAACCTCGGCAAGCAGAACTCTGTGCCGGCGACGATCACCTTCGACTACCTGACGGATCTCGCTGGCTTCCGCTTCGACTCGTACACGGTGACGGCCGCGAAGAAGACCGCGACGTCGGAGGACTACGAGTTCGACGCGAGCCTGCTCCCCGGAGCATACAGCGTTTACATCCAGCCCCAGCCCATCCCCGGCTGCCCCGACGACGCGCCTCCGCCGCCGGTCTTCTACGCGTCGCAGGACTTTTCCGCGCCAGTCGCTGGCAAGGATAGCGTGACGGACTGGGCGGTGATCACGCCGACGACGCTGGAGGGCGACATCCAGATCCCCGACGGGGGCGACATGTCGGGCTGGCGCCTCGACATCCTCGAGCCCTCCGGCGGTCGCGTCATCTCGACGACGCAGACGCTCCAGCAGGGCATGCTCCAGTTCGCGGTGAACGTGAAGCTCAGCTTCGTCTGGAACGACAAGACCATCTCCCCGTACATCCGCCTTCGCCCGCCGGAGGGCGAGGCGCGACCGAGCGTGTACTGGGGTCTGATCGAGTCGCTGAGCTCGCAGTCGACGACCGAGGTCCACCTCTCGGTCGCCAACCTCCAGATCGATCCTCGCGAGGTCGAGATCAGGGTGGAGGATTCGGAGCACCACGCCGTCCCCTCCTCGGTGCAGATCCAGAGCGTCAAGCTCTCGGGCGACGTCGCAAAGAACGCGGCGTACACCATCGACATCCCCGCGACGGATGTGTACGGCGTCTTCAAGCTGAACCTCCCGCCGGGCACGTATCAGTTCCGCGCCACGCCGCTGGACGCCAACTTCGCCACCGGCGATCTCGATCTCGACGTCCCCCAGATCGAGGATAACGTCTCGGGAAACCCGTGCTTTTGCGGCCATGTCCTCCAGGTCGCGAACAAATCGCCCGTCACCGGGACGGTCCTCACCCCGACGGGCGTGAGCCTCCCGGGCGCTTCGATCACGATGAGCCCGTCGCAGCCCGACGCGGTCAACTACTGGAAGCGCGTCGTCCACGCGATCGACCCGCGCCCGCTCGCGCCTCGCTCGGAGATCTCGGGCACCAACGAAGCGGGCGAGTTCGCGTTCCACGTCGACCCCGGCCCGTCGGACCTCACGGTGCGCCCCACCGATCAGTCAGGGTTCCCCTGGCTCGTGCGCCCGCGCGTGCAGGTCGGAGTCGCCACCGGCGTGCAGTTCAACGAGCTCACCTTGCCGAACCCCGCCGTTCTCCGCGGCACGGTGACGGATCCCTACGGCGCGCCCACGCCCAACGTGGTCGTCAACGGCTGGCGCCCTGTGCAGAACGAGGGCGGCACGGCGCCGACCACCGTGATCCAGATCGGCTCGACGACGACCGACGAGAAGGGGCACTACATCCTGATCCTCCCGGCCTCGATTTCTCAGTAGAGTCGCGGACCTCCTGGGGTTCAATTCCTCGCGCGGGGCCTGTTTCCGGTATCGGTGTCCCCCGCGCCGCGATAGTCTGGAAACGTGCCGGAGCCCATCGTGCACGACCCTTCGTCCACGGCGAGCGTCCAGCGCTCCGAAGGCGCCGTCGATCCGTCGAGCAGGAACGAAGCCGCCCCGTCCGTGAGCGCCGGGGCAGGCCTCGCCGAGGCGCTCCACGAGGTCTCCAACGCCCTCACCGTCGTGATGGGGTGGATCGAGCGCGCCCGCGTCGAAAGCAGCTCGCCCGCGGGGGTCGAGCGCGCGCTCGACGTCGCGATCGGCCGCGCCGCGCAGGCCCGGATCATCATCCGCCGCGCCATCGGCGCCGACGTCCCCGAGGCCGCGCTGCGATCGGCGGCCGCGGTCCTCGACGAAGCGGTCCTCGGCGTCGAGCCGGAGGTCCGCCGCGCCGGCCTCCAGATCGAGCTGATCGCCGCGCCCGACGTCGAAGCGCTGCTGCTCGAAGAGGCGCCGTACATCGTCCAGATCCTCACGAACCTGCTGCTCAACGCGGTCTCCTTTTCGCCCCCCGGCGCCACCGTGAGCGTGGACGCGCGCCCTTTTTCTCGCGGCCACGGCGTCGTCTTCGGTGTCTCCGACGAGGGGCCCGGCGTGCCGCGCCACCGCCGCGCGGCGCTCTTCTCCTCCAGCGTCAGCACCCGCCCCGGCGGCGCGGGGATTGGCCTTCGTCACGCGGCCGCCCTCGCCCGGACGTCCGGCGGCGAGCTCTCCCTCGCCGAGACGTTGAGCGGCGCCCGCTTCGAGCTACGCTGGCCCACAAAAGAAGCCGTCGACGCGCCTCGCGGCTTCTCGCCCGACTTCGAGAACAGCATGTCCGAAGCGGTGACGGACCTCGACGCGGTGCTCGCCGATCTCCCGCTCCCGCCTCGCCGCAGCGTGCCTTCGCCGCCCGAGTCGCGCGCCGCCCTCAGCGCGCGCGCGCGCGACCTCCTCCAGGGCGCCCGCATCCTCGTGGTGGAAGATGACGACGCGGTGATCGACCTCCTCGACACGGCCCTCACGGCGCGCGGAGCGGACGTCATCAGCGTCCGCCGCCGGAGCGATCTCCCCGCGGCGCTCGCGGGCGGCCGGTTCGACGCGGCCCTCATCGACATCTCGCCGATCCACGACGACGTCCCCGGCGCCCTCGCCACCGTCCGCGGCGCGAGCGGCTCGCTTCGACTCGTGCTCATCTCCGGCAGCGCCGCGCGCATGCCCGACGTCCCGATGGGCTGGGTCTCTGCGTGGGTGCGCAAGCCCTTCGAGATCGCCGAGATCCTCGCCGCGCTCGCCCCGAAGCCCTGAAAATCCGTCGCTCGCGCCTCGTGCCTCGCGCCTCCGTCCCCGAAGTGCCGGGTTGCGCTCCCCACGCCTTCCGGACACGTTTCCCCAAGGTGGGACGATGAACACGACCGAGACCTTGGGGCGGGCGCTCGGCGTCGCGCTGGCGCCGTTGACCGCTGTTGGCAGCCTTGTCCGACGGGCCCGACTTTTCCATCCTGACGGGCTCGTCTACCGCGCCGAGGTCACCTCACTGGGCAACCGGGGCAGCAGCATCGCCGATCGCCTCGCCGGCCCGGCGCTCGTGCGCCTCTCCAGCGCCTGGTGGAAAGGCGACAAGGAGTGGAGCGACATCCTCGGCCTGGCGATCCGCTTCCGCGGCACCGCCGAGATCACCCCGGTGCCCGACCCCGGCGATCAGGACCTCCTCCTCGCCACGATGCGCCGCGTGTGGATGATACCCTTCGCCCCGCTCACCACCAACCCGCACAGCTTCCTGTGCAACGACTACCACGGAGCGCTGCCCTTCAACGTGGAGGGGCTGGGACGCGCCCGCCTCTCGCTCCTCGGCCCCCGCCTGCCCACCGAGGGCCGACCCCGCGCCGAGGCGCTGGAGGCCGCTGTAGCCAAGGGCTTCGCCGTGTTCGAGCTCTGGGCCCGCCTCCTCGAGCGCAGCGCGCGGATCGAGCCCCTCGTCGCGGTGTGCTTGCTCGAGCGCGTCTCCCTCGACCAGGAGGCGCTGCGCTTCGATCCCTTCCGCGAAGGCCGCGGCCTCTCCCCGTGCGGCTTCGTCCAGAATGTACGCCGCGCTACCTACCGCGCCTCCCAGTGGGCTCGCCCGCAAACTGCTGGCGCCCGAGGCCGCCCAAGCGATACCGCTTGACATTCGGGGACATAAGATTACGGTCCGCGTCGCCGCATCGCGAAGGTGGCGGAATTGGCAGACGCACTAGCTTGAGGTGCTAGCGGGTAACACCGTAGGGGTTCAAGTCCCCTCCTTCGCAACTTGGTGGAATCAGTAGGAAATCGGCCCGGCCGCTCGCAAGAGGGACCGGGCCGATGTCTTTTTGTCCTCCCGACATTTTTCCTCCTGATCGGACAGCGTGCTCCGACCGAGCCGCCGCCCGACCTCTTCGACGAGGACGTCGAAGGCGACCGAGAAGGAGGAGGATACCCTCCCCGCATCGGGAGGCTCTCCCGTGGACCCGACCACAACCGAGGGGAGACGACGAATGCAGAGCGAGCCCGAGGACCTCGCTGCTGAAAGCGTGATCGCGGACGCGTCGTGGGTGGTCACGCGGGCGACGCGCGCGGGGCGCGCTGTGCTCCTGCGCCAGTCGAGCAAGGCGCGTCCGACATCCCCCGATCTCGCGAAGCTACAGTACGGCGCCACCCTCAGTCAGAGCCTGGATGTGCCGGGAGTCGTCCGGGTGCTCGGGGTGGAGCCGCTGCGCGACGTCGTCGTCGTCGTCATGGAAGACTTCGGCGGGCTCCCGCTGCGATGCCTGCTCGATCAACGGCGCATCGAGGTGCTGGAGGCGCTCACCATCGCGCGTGAGCTGGCGAAGATCCTCGGCGCCCTCCACCGCGCGCACGTCGTCCACCGCAACGTCGAGCCGGCGAACATCTACGTCGACGCCGCGTCCGGCGCGGTCCAGCTCGCGAATTTCGACATCGCCTCTCGCCTCGGCCGCGAGAGGCCGGTCTTCGCCGGCGCGGGCCGACTCGACGGCACATTGGCCTACATTTCCCCCGAATCGACCGGGCGGATGAACCGCCATGCCGACTATCGCGCCGACATGTACTCCCTCGGTGTCACCCTGGACGAGATGCTGGCAGGCCGGGTGCCCTTCGACGCCGCTGACCCGATGGCGCTCGTCCACAACCACCTCGCCGTCGCGCCCGAGCCCCCGCACCGTATCCGCCCCACGGTGGACGCGGCCGTCTCCGCGGTGGTGATGAAGCTCCTCGCCAAGGATGCAGAGGACCGGTATCAGACCACCAGCGGCCTCATCGCCGATCTCGAAGAGTGCTCCTCCCAGCTCACGACCAAGGGCACCATCGGCGACTTCGCCCCCGGAGCCCGCGACCCGACTCGAGCACACGGCACCTGCTGATCGTCGGGACGTACCGGGACGACGAGATTCACGCCGCTCACCCGCTCCCGGTCACCCTCGCAGCGCTCCGCGAGGAGCGGCCCATCGCGGAGATGGCGCTGCAAACCCTCGATCCAGGGGACATACGCCGGATGATCCTCGACACCCTCGGGGGCGAAGAAGACGAGGCCGCGCTCGCCCTCGCGCTCGTCGTCCACGAGAGGACCAAGCCGCGCGGCGCTCGCGCTCTACGGCGTGAAGGTCCCGCCGCCGGACGAGCTCGGCGCCGAGTGCGCCCAGGAGAGCGCGAAGCTCGCCAGAAACCTCGAAGGCCGCACCCTGGCCGACCTCGCTCACCTCCCCGAGGCCACGGACTCCGCCTCGCGCGCGCGCACAGCGCTCCTGTCCCAGGACCTCGCCTCGGGCGCGTACTTCGATCCCGCGCTCTTTGCGCTCTTCACCATGAAGCTCGTCAACGAGTCGCTGGAGCACGGCGTCTCCCCCGGCTCGTCGATGGGATATATCACCTATGCTGTCGTTCACGGGGCGACGACGGGCGACTACGCCAGGTCCTTTGCGCTCGGCGAAATGGCCCTCGGCCTCGCCGAGCGCCTCGACGCCCTCAGCATGCGCGCGCGTCGAGATCAGGTTTGGCGCCTTCGTCAACCCCTGGCGCCGCCCGGTGGGGACGAGCTATCCTTATCTCGAGCGCTCGTATACCACGCTGCTGGAGTGCGGAGCGCCGAGCGGCGCCTTCACCCCCGACCGCTGCAAGGCGCTCTCCTTGCTCACCGCGCAGGCCGCGCTCTCGCTCGAGAACGCCCGCCTCCATGACCAGCTCAAGAGCCGGGTAAAGGCGCGCAACCAGGAGCTGAGCGCGAGCAACGAAGAGCTCTCGCTGACGCTTCGGCGCCTGAAGGACACGCAAAAGCAGCTGATCACCCAGGAGAAGCTGGCCTCGCTCGGCGCGCTCACCTCCGGCATCGCCCACGAGATCAAGAATCCTCTCAACTTCATCAACAACTTCGCCGAGCTCTCGGTCAGCCTCGCGGGGGATCTGCGCCAGGAGATCGAGAGTCAGAAGGCCCGGCTCGATCCGGACAGCGTGGCCGTGGTCGCCGAGCTCGTCGCCGATCTGCAGCAGAACGCGGCCAAGATCAACCAGCATGGCCGCCGCGCCGACGACATCGTCCGCGCCATACTGGAGCACGCGCGCTCGGGCGAAGGCGAGCTCCGCGACGTCGACGTCAACGCGTTGCTCGCCGAGTACACGAGCCTCGCCTATCATGGCTTCCGCTCGCAGGACACGGCCTTCAACCTCTCGATCGAGACCTCCTGCGATCCGACCGTGGGCCTGCTCCGCCTCCCGGCGCCGGAGACAGGGCGAGTGTTCCTCAACCTGATCAACAACGCCTGCTACGCCGCCCGCGCTCAGCGTCAGCGCAAGGGCCCGCGCTTCTCGCCGACGATCCGGGTGGCGACGAAGAACCTCGGGGAGCGCGTCGAGATCCGCGTGCGTGACAACGGCGCCGGCATCCCGGCCTCGGTGCAAGAGAAGATCTTCAATCCCTTCTTCACGACCAAGCCCCCGGGGGAGGGGACGGGCCTCGGGCTGTCGATAAGCCACGAGATCATCCAGAGCAACGGGGGAAAGCTGGTCTTCGACACCGTGGAGGGGCTATCCACGGAGCTGATCATCACGCTCCCGCGCCGCGCCGGTTAAGAAAGTTCCTCGCGCGCACCCGCCTCTTCCCGTGGCCCGCGGATCCCGGTAGATTCTTTCGCGATGCGCCCCTTCCTCCTCGTCGCCTCCGCCTTCGCCCTCCTCGCCTGCTCGGGAAATCCAGAGCAAGTGAGCACGCCGATCCCTGCTGCCCCGCCCGCGACTGTAACGCCGACGCCGACCTCCGCGGTCGCCGCGCCCCCCACGGCAGCCCCGGTTGCCTCGGCGGCCCCGAGCGCCGCGGCGACCTCCGCCCCGCCGCCCGCGGGAAAGCCGGGGTGTCCCGCCGGCATGGCCCTCGTCCCCGGCGGCAAGATGAAGCTCACTACCCCCAAGCGCGAGGCCACCGTCGCTTCCATCTGCGTCGACGTCTCCGAGACGACGGCTGACGAGTACGCCGGGTGCGTGAAGGCCGGCAAATGCAGCACGGACTTCCTCAGCTGCGCGCCCCAGCATACCTATGGTACCGAGGGGAAGGGCAACCACCCCATCAACTGCGTTGATTTCGCCCAGGCGACCTCGTATTGCGCGGCCCAGAGCAAGCGCCTCCTCACCAACGAAGAGTGGGAGTACACCTCGCGCGGCGCCGAGGCCCGCACCTACCCCTGGGGCAATGACAAACCCAGCGACCAGCTCTGCTGGTCCGGCGTCTCGCTTCACACCGGCACCTGCCCGGTCGCCTCGGCGCCGAAGGGCGACAGCCCGCAGGGCATTCACGATCTCTCTGGCAACGTCTTCGAGTGGACCACGAAGAAGGACGACGCCAAGACCCCGACCCGCGACGGCCGCGGGGGCAGCTGGAAAGACGGCGCCGCCGAGCTCGTCCGCCCCGCGCGCCCGGGATCGTTCGAGACCACCTATCGCTGCGGCTTCCTCGGGATCCGCTGCGCCATCAACGCCCCGGCCGACGCCGTCGCCGAGAAGAAGTGACGCCATGGCCTCCAAGCGCGCTGGAGTCGACACCGCGAAGATTCATCTCCAGGTGCTCGGGCAGGAGCGCGAGCTCTCCTTTGCTGTCGGCATCGGCCCGCGCCCGGTCACGGACCTCCTCCAGCCCGCGCGGGAGCTGGCCAATCGCATCAGCCAGATCGCCGTCGAGCACGTGGAGGCCGAAGGAAAGCAGGTGAGCTGCAAGATGGGCTGCGGCGCCTGCTGTCGCCAGATCGTCCCGATCTCCGGGGTCGAGGCGGCCTCGATCGCCGCGGTCGTCGCCTCCCTGCCGAAGCCGCGGCAGGACGAGGTGCGCCGCCGCTTCGCCGCCGCCGCCGCCCGGATGGAGGCCGAGGGCCTCTTGAACCCCAGGGCCAAGAAGGGCAGACAAGCCCTGATCAGCACCGCGGCGCCGGGCGAGTCCCCGTGGGAAGACGTCAGCAAGCGGTACTTCAAGCTCCAGATCGACTGTCCGTTCCTCGTGGACGAGTCCTGCGGTATCTACGAAGAGCGCCCGCTCGTCTGCCGTGAATACCACGTGACGACCCCGTCAACGTGGTGCGACGAGCTCTCCTCCGAGGTGGAGTCCGTGCCGCGGCCGGCGCGGATGGGCGAGGTGTTGACTGACACCGTCAACGCCCTCCTGGGCACGAAAGCGCAGATGATCCCGCTCACGCTCGCCCTCGAATGGACGAGCGTCCACGCCGGGACGCTCCGACGCATCAAGGATGGGGAGGCGATGTTTTGGTCCCTCCTCGAGCACATGGAGATGGAGGAGTCCCCGAGCCGTTCGCAGGAGTAGGCGGACAGTCCCCCTTGGGCGCCCTGGAAGGTGCGCTGTGCGCGGCGACGGCCGCGCTCATGGCTTCCATCAAATCGACGGGCGGTGCCGGCTCGGGAGCCACCTCGGCGCGATTCGGGGCGGCCTCCACGGGAGCCGGGGCGCGAGGTCGCGGCGGGGCGAGGCGGACAGGCGCTTTGCGCGGCATCGAGGTCGGCGCGGCGGTCGCGCTGGGCTTCACGCCCGGTGTCGCGCTCGGCGTGGGCGCCGCCGGCAAAGCATCCTCGGCTGCCGGGGCTGGCCTCGAGACCATCCTCACGGACGGCTCTGCTCGCTCCGCGGTGAGCCCGGCCGCAGAGGCCTCTTCCCGTGCCATCCTCCCCTTGATCGCGACCAGGCTGGCCATGACCACCAGTACGGTCAACCCCGAATAGACCGCGCGCGATCGCCTTCGGGCGGGGCTCGGCGACGTCGGCGCGTCGGGCAGGCTCGGCTGCGGCGCGGCGACCTCGGCCGGCGCGGGATCGAGGGAGGAAGGCGCGATCGAGTCCACCAGCAAGATCGCCTCGCGCACGCTCAGCGGGACGGTGAGATCGTCCGGCGGCCGCGGCGGCGGCGGCAGGCTCTCCTGCGTCAGGCGCATGAGGTCGCGCAGGTCGAGCATCCGCGTCTCTTCGGGCTCGAAGGGCTCTGTTTCCAGCGGCGTCGACTCGGGCTCGGGGGGCCTCGTGCTCTCACTCACGTCGAAGATCATGCGACGACGCAGGGCCCTCTTCGAGCACGCGGCGCACGTCGTCTCTGCGCCCACCATCGCGGGAATCCCGGACGGATTACCGCAGATTTTGCACGTCGCGTCCATAGGCGCTCCCCCCGAAGATCGGCCCGCGTTTCACTACCGGCGGGACGAGTATGGCGCGCCGGTCGCACCGGCGCATGGGGGGAGCTCCCTTGAATTCGGGACGATTTCGCGATGATCCAGCCTCAGGCGACGACGGATCGCGTCCCCGCGGTGATTGTGGTAAGCCCGCGGTCTCTCTTCAGTGGAGGTCATCAATTCATGGGCCTGAGCGAAGCTCTCACCAGTCCGACCAAGAAGTCCAGCGTAGTGACCGATTGCTGCTCCCTCGTCGACGAGGAGGTGCGCGACAAAGGCGGCCTCTCGGGCCTCGCCGTCAAGGCGGGCTATGCCGCCGTCAAGGGCGTGAAGCCCGGCTTCGTGGCCGAGGTGGTCGAAAAGCTCCTTCCGGAGTTCGCCGCCAACCTCGACCCTCTGTGGCAAGAGGGGAAGCAGAAGGGCGATCCGGTCGCCTACCTGACCAACAACAAGGCCCGCGTCGCCGACGCGCTCCTGAGCATCACCGACGCCAAATCAAAGAACGCCAAGAGCGCCGTGGTGCGCGGCACCTACGAGAAGCTCCGCGGCTCGGCGAAGAAGAACGTGGAAGAGGCGATTCCCCGCCTCGCCCGGCTCCTCCTCAAGCACGACACCTGATCTGCGTAGGCGCCCGGGGCAAACCCCCCCGGGCGTGCGCTCTCTCTCAGGGCTTGTTGAACGGGCTCAAGTGAACTCGATTTGCAAGCTCGACCAGCTCAACCCCGAGCCCACCACCACCATCGCCACCACGTCTCCCGGCTTGAAGCTGTCCCAGCTCTGGGACATCACCACCGGGGCGCCCGCGGCCGCCTGATTACCATACTCGACGATGTTGCGATAGTGGCGCTCTGAAGGGATATCGCAGCGGCGACACACGCTCTCGAGCATCGTCAGGTTGGCTTGATGACCGATGTAGATGAGCTTGCTCGCGCGGTCCTCGCCGAGGCGGACCTGGATCTCGCTCAGCAGCGCTGTCATCTTCTTGATGGCGAACTTCTGCACGGCCGATCCGTTCTGCGAGAAGTGGCCTGTTCGCGGGACGGTCACATCATCGCAGCCGGAGGCGTCGACGCTGAACGTCGAGAAATCAGCCCGGCAGCGGCTCGGGTGCTTGGTGGAGATCACGGCGGCGCTGGTGGCGTCTCCGAAGAGGACCGACGACGAGCGGTCGGAGAAGTTCATCACTCGCGTCGAGTTCTCCGGGCTGATGACGAGCACGTAGTCGGGCGCGTTCATCCCCATCTGGCTCACGAGGTGAACCTGCGCGCCGAAGGTGCTGCACGCCGAGTGGAGGTCGAAGGCCGGACCGCTGATGCCGAGCGCCTTGGCGATACGGGCGCCCTCGGCAGGAATGCAGGTGTCGGGCGTGCAGCCTCCGGCGATGACCATCCCGATGTCGCTCGCCTTCAGGCCGGCGCGCTCGAGCGCCATCAACGCCGCACGATGCCCCGTCTCCGCATTGGTGTAGAGGGCCGCCTCCTGCGCTCCACGGATGTCGAGGTTCTTCGTCGCGCGGATGTAATCGAGCGGAAGGACGGTGCGTCGGCTCTTGATGCCGACCCGGTCGATGATCCATTGCTCGGTGGTGCCGATGTCCAGCGACTCCAGAAAGGCGTTGTCGATCTGGTTTTCGGGATGGAAATGGCCGAAGCCGTGGAAGTAGATCATGGCGTATGGATCCCGCGCAGGGGTAAAGCGCTAAGAGCGCTCTCAAGCCTCCGCGTCCTAGCACGGGGCTCGGAAAATTGAACATCGATCCCGGTCAGGTTCCCGTCAGATTCACGTGACGCGGCGCGTACCCCGCGATAGTTCACGCGCACCGATGAACGTCGTCCAACCCACGAGCGCGGCCGGCGCTCCACCGCTTACGCACCTCCCGGTAAGGGAGATAATTACCCGCCTCGAGGCCGAGCTCGCGCTCACCGTCGGCGGCGTCCTCGCCACCGACGCCGACGGCACGATCTGGGACGGCGACGTCGGCGTCGACATCTTCGAGGCCCTCCTCGCGGAAGGCGGCGTGCGCGACGCCGCGCGCGCCACGCTGCTCGCCGAGTGCGCGTCGTGCGGTGTGACCGCGGAGGGCAGCCCGACCGAGGTGGCCCGCGCGCTCTACGCGATCTTCGCCTCCGAGGGCTACGCGCACGAGCGGGCCTTCGCGATGATGGCCTGGGTCTTCGCCGGCTGGCACGCGGACGAGGTCTCCGCGTTCGCCGCGAAGGTGCTCGACGAAGGGAAGATCGAAGCGCGGATCCGCCCTGAAATGAAGGAGATTTTTCACTGGGCCGAGGCCTCCTCCGTCCCGATCTACGTCGTCTCGGCCTCGCCGATTGCCATCGTCACGCTGGGCGCGCTGCGCCTCGGCGTGCCCGTCGCCGCCGCGCTGGCGATGACGCCGGCGGTCGACGATCACGGCGTCCTCCTCCCGCACCTCGCGGCGCCCGCTGTCTACGGCCCAAGGAAAATTCTCGCGCTCGAGCGCGCCTCTGTCACTGCCAGCCTCCTCGGCGCCTTCGGCGACAGCGCCTACGACGCCGAGATGCTCCGCGTCGCGCGCGTGCCCGTCGCCGTCACGCCTTCGGCGGGCCTCCTCGCGCTCTTGCCCTCGATCGAGCGCGTCGTCGTGCTCGCGCGCTGAGGCCTGGATCGATGGCAAAGGTAGAGCTCCGTGGCCTGCGCCGCCGCTACCCCGGCGCCGAGATCGCCGCGCTCGACGCGCTCGATCTCGACGTGGAGAGCGGCGAGCTCCTCGTCCTCGTCGGCCCCTCGGGCTGCGGCAAATCCACCGCGCTCCGCCTCCTCGCCGGCCTCGACAAGCCCGACGCCGGCTCGATTCGCATCGACTCACGCGACGTGAGCCGCACCCCTCCGCAAGACCGCGACGTGGCCATGGTCTTTCAAGGGTACGCGCTCTATCCGCACCTCACGGCGCGCGAGAACATCGGATTCCCCCTGAAAATGCGCGGCATTCGCGCGGTCGAGCGCGCTCGTCGCGTCGACGACGTGGCGGCCGTGCTCGGCCTCTCTCGCCTCCTCGATCGCCGACCAGGCGAGCTTTCCGGCGGCGAGCGCCAGCGCGTCGCGATGGGGCGCGCCATCGTGCGCGAGCCCAAGGTCTTCCTCTTCGACGAGCCCTTATCGAACCTCGACGCCGCCCTCCGCGCCGAGCTCCGCGTCGAGCTCGCCGCGCTCGTTCGCCGCCTCGGGACGACCTCGCTCTACGTCACGCACGATCAGATCGAAGCCATGACGATGGGCTCGCGCATCGCCGTCCTCCGCGGCGGCAAGCTCCAGCAGATTGGCCCGCCGCGATCGATCTACGAAGATCCCGCCAACGAGTTCGTCGCCGGCTTCCTCGGCTCACCGCCGATGAACTGGATCGCGATCGATCGCGACGAGGCCAGGCTCCACGGCGCCGGAACAACCTTCTCGGCCCCCGCAGGGATCGCGCTCACTCCGCGCCTCAAGGCGGGTATCCGGCCCGAGCACCTCCACCTCGACGCCTCCCCGGAGCGCTCGGTAGCCCTGAGCGCAGAGGTCGTCTCGGTCGAGCCCCTCGGCGCCGAGACCCACGTGCTCCTCGACGCTTCGTGTACACGAATCCGCGTCAAGACCGCGGGCTTCAACGCTCCTGCGCTCGGCGAGAGCGTCCGTGTCTACCTCGATCCCGGAGCCCTCCTCTGGTTCGACGCCGAGTCCGGCGCCCGCCTCCGGAGCCCATGATGCAATCACGCCGTGACGCCCTCCGCGCCCTCGCCGGCTCGATCGCCGCGGCCCTCTCCGCAGGCGGCGCCCCCGGCTGCGCCCAGCGCGACGCGGACGGCCGCATCGAGGCCTCGTTCTGGTTTGCCTATGGCGGCACCAACCGCGAAGTCCTGCTCTCGCTCGTGGAGCAGTTTCATGCTAGCCAATCCAGCTATCGTATCCACGCCGTCTACCAGGGCGACTACTTCGAATCGCTGGCCAAGCTCCGCACCGCCATCTCCGCCAAGGCCGCTCCCGCGCTGACGCACATAGTCGGCGAGATCGTCCCGTATCTGGCCGAGGCCGGCGTGCTGGAGCCGATTGACACCTTCTCTCACGGAGAAGACTTTGGCCTCGTCCACGAGCTCTCCCAGGCGGGCGCCTATACCGGCGGCGCGAATCGGCCCCTCTGGGCGCTCCCCTTCAATCGATCCACGCCCATCGCCTATTACAACAAAGACCTCTTCCGCGAGCTCGGCCTCACCCCACCTACCACCTGGGAAGAGCTCACCGTCGTCGCCCGGACCGCGACGAAGCGCGGCAGAGGCGACGCCGTCGATCGCTGGGGCTTCGAGTGCCCGGTCGACTGGTGGTTCTGGGCCGCCCTCGTGGGCCAGGCCGGAGGCACGGTGATCGCCGAAGACGGCACCCCCGAGCTCGGCGGCGAGGCTGGCGTCCGCGCCGTGGAGCTATGGCAACGCCTGGTCCAGGAACGCTGGATGAAGCCCCCACCCGGGCGCGATTACAACGCCTGGCAAACAGCCCACAATGATTTCCTCGCCGAGCGCACGGCGATGATCTGGACCTCGACAGCCTTCCTCCGGTACCTCGAATCCAACGCAAAATTCGCCGTCGGCGCAGCCCCGTTACCCAAGGACGTGCGCCGCTCGGTCCCCATCGGCGGCACCATGTTCGTGATGCCCCGCGGCGCCCCCCGCCCCGAGCAAGAGGCCGCCTTCGCCTTCCTCCGCTTCATGATGGCGCCCGCGCAGGCCAACGCCTGGGCGACGCGCACCGGCTATATCCCTATCTCGAAGGCCGGGATCGCCGAGCTGGAAAAGACAGGCTATTACGCGGCGCACCCCAACGATCGGGTAGCGATCGATCAGCTCGTCCACGCCTCGGCCTGGCCCTGGGCCAAGAACCTCTTTCGCGTACAGCGCGAGGCCGTGCAGCCCCGGCTGGAAGAGGCTGTGCTGGCGGGCAAGAGCGCCCGCGCCATGCTGGACGAGGCGCGCAAGGCCGCTTCGGCTCCCTGAGCCCGGATCATTACAGCCTCTTCAGGTGACATTGCGCGCGCCATCTGGCACGGTCGGGGCGCCTTGACGGCCTGACTCCGGCGAGGCCAGGGACCATGGATGCGGGACCACATTGAACGACTGCTGCTCGTGCTCGCGGTCGGCGCCACGGCGGCGATCGGAGCGAAGCGTATCGCGGTCCCCTACAACGTGGCGCTCGTCGTCGTCGTTGGCCTCCTGCTCGTGCTCATGGATGTCCTCCCGAAGACGCCCATGGAGCTCGAGGTCATCCTCCTCGCGATCCTCCCCGTGCTCCTCTTCGAGGGCGCGCTCTTCGCCGACCTACCCGGATCCACTGGAAGCCAGGCCCACCAGGCCAGCTCCCCGCGCAAAAATGCCACGGCGCTACAGTTTCGCCCCGTGGCTCTTGATCGTCAGGAAACTCCTGAAACCCGCTGACCGTCGATTCTGTCCTGGTTCAAGCATAACCGGATGGAATGAGCCTTGCTTAGGCGCACTGCTCAATGAAGACCAACAATCGAGACAAGCCCGTGATGATCGACGAGCACAGCAAGGACCGGGCGCTCGAGCCCGCCCGCGTCGACGGGCAGGACACCTACTTCACCACCGACCAAGGGACGCGGCTCCACACCACCGACGACTCGTTGAAGGTCGGAGCGCGCGGCCCCACCCTCCTGGAGGACTTCCACCTTCGCGAGAAAATTACTCACTTCGATCACGAGCGCATTCCCGAGCGGGTAGTGCATGCGCGCGGATCGGCCGCGCACGGCTACTTCCAGGTCTACGAGTCGATGACAGATCTGACCCGCGCCAAATTCCTCCAGGATCCTTCGGTGAAGACCCCGGTCTTCGTGCGCTTCTCCACCGTCGTCGGCTCCCGCGGCGCGGCCGACACCGCTCGGGACGCGCGCGGCTTCGCCACCAAGCTCTATACGGAGGAGGGCAACTTTGACCTCGTCGGCAACAACATCCCGGTGTTCTTCATCCAGGATGGCATCAAGTTTCCGGACCTCATCCACGCGGTGAAGCCCGAGCCCAACAGCGAGATGCCGCAGGGCGCGTCAGCTCATGACACGTTCTGGGATTTCGCCTCGCTCGTCCCCGAGACGACGCACATGCTGATGTGGGTGATGTCGGATCGCGCCATCCCCCGCAGCTACCGCATGATGGAGGGGTTTGGCGTCCACACCTTCCGCTTCGTGACCGCCGAGGGCAAGTCGCGCTTCGTCAAGTTCCACTGGAAGCCGCTGCTCGGCGTCCACTCGCTGGTCTGGGACGAAGCCCAAAAGCTCGCCGGCAAGGACTCGGACTTTCACCGCCGTGATCTCTGGGAAGCCATCGAGTCGGGCGCGTACCCCGAGTACGAGCTCGGAGTCCAGATCGTCGAAGAAGAGGACGAGCACAAGTTCGCCTTCGATCTCCTCGACGCCACCAAGCTCATCCCCGAGGAGCTCGTCCCGGTCCGTCGCATCGGAAAGATGACGTTGAACCGGAACCCCGACAACTTCTTCGCCGAGACGGAGCAGGTCGCCTTCATGGCGGCCAACATCGTACCGGGCATCGACTTCACCAATGATCCGCTCCTTCAAGCGCGGCTCTTCTCGTACCTCGATACGCAGCTCCTCCGCCTCGGAGGCCCGAACTTCGCCCACATCCCGATCAACCGCCCTATCGTCCCGGTGCACAACCACCAGAACGACGCGATGGCGCAGCACAAGATCTCGAAGGGACGCGCGCAGTACCAGCCCAACTCGCTCGGCGGCGGCTGTCCGATGATGGCCACCGAGAAGCTCGGCGCCTTCGTCCATCACGCCGAGAAGGTCGACGGCCACAAGATCCGCGAGCGAAGCGAGAGCTTCAAGGACCACTACAGCCAGGCCACGCTGTTCTGGAACAGCCTGTCTGCCCCCGAGAAAGCGCACGTGGTCGACGCTTTCCGGTTCGAGCTGGGCAAGGTCGAGACCCCTGAGATCCGGCAACGCCAGGTGGATCAGCTCAGCCGTGTTGACAGCGAGCTGGCCAGGCGAGTCGCCGAGGGGATCGGCGCCAGCGTCCCTGGCAAAGAGGTGCAAGCGGCCAAAGGCGCGGTCAAGCAGGGGAAATCAGTCGCGGAATCGAAGGCGCTCAGCATGGAGAACACGGTCAAGGATACCATCAAGAGCCGGAGAATCGCCTTCCTCGCGGCGGACGGCGTCGACGGCAAGGCCCTGATGCAGCTCGAGGCCGCGCTCGTCGCCGAGGGCGCGCAGGTCGACGTCATCGCGCGCGCGCTCGGGACGATCACTTCGGCCGACGGGAAAAAGATCATGGTGAACAAGAGCCTGCTCACCGTCGACTCCGTCGTTTACGATGCAGTCTTCGTCCCCGGAGGCGAAGCCAGCATCGCCACGCTGAAGACCCAGCGATCGGTGCTGACCTTTCTTCAGGACGCCTTCCATCACTGCAAGCCGATTGGCGCGCTCGGTGAGGGGGTGGATCTGCTGAGAGCGGCTCACCTGGATGGCGTCGACCTCGCCGACGCGAAGGCCGCGGGCCAGGTGGTCTCCAGCCGTGGGGTGGTGACGGCCGTGAACGGCGCGAAGCCGAGCGCCTTCGAGAAGGACCTGATCCAGGCGATCGCGCAGCACCGGCACTGGGAGCGCGAGACGGTCGAGTAGCCAGGAGCAAAGCGCGAAAGGGGCGGCCTCTTGCCCACCCCTTTCCTTTGCCAGCGCGCCTCGCCTCAGCCGTTCGGCCCGTTGGTCCCTGTCGGCGCGCCCGGTGCATTCTTGCCCTCGGCCTCGGCCTTGGCGGCCTCGTCCTTCTGGCGCGTCTCGGCGGCCTTGTCGGCGAACAGGCGTGTGGAGTCCCGCGCGGTAAGAAGCGGATTTCTTGCTGTCAAGACCCCCGCGGAGGGTGAGGTCTCGATCCTGGAGCGAGACTTCTGGCATGGGGACCGCGTCGTCTCGATCCGGGAGCGAGACCGAGGGCACCTGGACCGCGTCCTTTCGGTGCTCGGAGGCCGCGTTTCCACTCGCTTCTGGTGGAAAACCCGCGGGAAGGGCATTCTGGGCGCCCCCGATGCCTCCGCCTCCTCGGGCCACGCGATCGGCGCACCCCGATCCAGCGAGATCCCCATGATCTGGATCCTCTCGACGCTGCGTGCTCTCCATAGCTTCACTTGGGCGCGAACAACTCGGGCCTTACTCCCGCTCCTTCTCTTCTTCGCCTCGGCGCTCAGCGGGGCCGCCTGTCGATGCGACGATGCGGAGGCGCCTCGGGAGGAGGACGTCGCGCTGGACGATTCGGATGATTCGCCGATCGCGGGGGCGATCCAGGGAGCTTTCGCGGTCTCCAGCACGGGGGAGGCGTCTTACCCTATCTCCCTTATGGTTCCTCCGGGGGCGGCGGGGATGCAGCCTTCGCTGGGGGTTTCGCTTTCTGGCTTATCCTCCATAACTCGCTGCGCGCGCACGATGGACGCTCACACGAGAGAGGTGCTGCCTTACCGCATTCACTACACGGGAAACAGGAGCGTCCTCCCGAGCCGGACTGTGGAGTTTACTTACGAGCTCAAAGCCGCCCAGGATCGGCGGACCTTCTTTGCGGGTGGCCTGGAGATCACCAGCGCGTTCCAGCTCAAGACGATCACGATGAGCGGCCCGGAGGGCGCGCTGGTGCGCGAGTATCGGTTCGCGTACAAGCTCGGCGTCGGCACGCGGC
>Ga0209181_10002074_pt1 | contig 33448 bp, 29 predicted proteins | sample MAT05_FD_187208 | JGI IMG/M metagenome (GOLD analysis project Ga0209181, IMG submission 187208) | Freshwater microbial communities from Lake Fryxell liftoff mats and glacier meltwater in Antarctica - MAT-05 (SPAdes) (version 2) | ecosystem: Environmental > Aquatic > Freshwater > Ice > Liftoff... | reverse complement strand
CCGGGGGGGCCGTTGCGTTCGCGTCGCAACACGAACCAGCATGCCTGAAATTTGGTCTGCTGCCAGGGCCACCCCCTAGGATGGTGGCCAAGCGTTGCAACGACAGTTGCTGCCTGGCGGCCAAGCGCGCCTCCGTGTTGCACCGGCGTCAACGCGCGCGAAGCGAGTGTTCGATCCGCTGGGATGATTCGCCGCCGCGACTCTGCTCGTGGCCCCGCGCGCGGCCGACCTCTTCGCCTGACGAAGCGGCAGGCCGCGCGCCGCGCCGCTGCAGCCACGTCAGCCACGTCAGCCCCTCGACGCCCATGGCCCACATCGCCAGGGTGCCCGGCTCGGGCAGGGAAATGGATTCGCGAACGCCATGTTTTCGGGCTCGCAGGGCAGGGCCCGCCCGCTCCGGGGTGGTCCACGGAGGTCTTTCGGCCTGGCCGAGCGCACGCTGAGCGGCGACCGGCTCTTCGCCTGACCTGAATGCTGTTTCTGGCTCGGGCAAACCCTCTCGATTCGTGGCTCCTCACGCGCGCTGCCCGTGCCGGGCGCAGCCAGTCAATGCAGCCCGGGTCGCCATCACGCTGCGTGTTGCAGGTGGCCGCACGCTGGCACCCGTGGCAGCGCCCGGGCCTGCAAGCCCAGGTGCGTGAAGCTGCGCTCGATCAACGCCAATTCGAGATTGGCGGCGATGACTTTGAGCCGCCCGCCGCTGTAGGGGCAGCATCGAGGTCGACCTCGAAGACCCGCTTGACGACACGGCCTGCAGACAAGACGCCGTACAGCCGTCCTACACCAGCAGCCGCTTACGGCCGAGAGCTCTTCAATTCAATGACCGCGGCCACGCGCAGCAGCATGCTTCTCGTGCTGCACTCCGGTGCGGGGTCGGGCACCGGAGGCAGGCAGATCAGGCGTCGTGCACCACGCCGTCCAGCAGCACCAGCGCGCCCGACTTCAGCAGGTCGGCGAGCAGTGCGTGGGCCCAGTCGTGCAGGCTGGCGCCACCGATTCCGGCGTGTGCCCGGCGCAGCATCGGCGTGCGGGTGTACCAGTCGATCAGCGCGCCCAGCGGCTGCTCGCGCACTTCCATCAGGTGGTACTTGAGCAGCACTTTCGCGCCGTGGCGTGTGTGGCGGGCGGGCTCGCCACGAAACACCGCCAGCCGCGAGCGCGCGCGCTGCAGCGCGCCCGCCACGTCGGTGAACGGCGCGCCGTGGCCGGGCACCACCACCTGCGCGCCCAGCCGCTCGATGAGGTCGAGCACCGCCGCCACGTCGTCGAACGCCGATTCGCCTTCGAGTTCGGGGAAGACGACGCCGAAGCCGTTCTCCCACAACGCGTCGGCCGACACCAGCAGGCCACCCGCGGCGTCGAACAGGATCACCGAATGCGGGTCGTGGCCGGGCGCGGCCAGCACCTCCCAGCGGCGGCCGCCGGCGTGCAGCGGCACACCGGGCATCAGCACCTGCTGCGGCGTGAAGCGTTCGCAGAGCTGGCCGCTGGACTGGTAGGTCAGCGCCGCCTCATCCCAGGCCAGCACGGCGTCGTGGCGGCCGGGCGGGACCCAGACCTCGACGTCGAAGACCCGCTGCAGCGTCGCGTTGCCGCCGCAGTGGTCGGAGTGCAAGTGTGTATTGACCACGCGCGCCAGCCGCGTCGGCTGCGCTGCCGCAGCCAGCGCGTGCCGTACCAGCGCGGCAGTCTGCGCAGCGTGGGTGACGTGCCCGCTGTCAAACAGCGTGGCGCTGCCGTTGCCGTCGAACAGCAGCAGGTTGTTCGACGACAACCAGCCGCGCTCGAAGACCTGTAGTCCTTCGAGTGCGGGGTGGTGGCTGGCAGCAGCCATGCGTGTGTGCCTCCGCCGCCGCTTACCGGTACAGCACTTCGGGCAGCCACAGCCCGATGGCCGGAAACTGGTAGAGCAGGATGATCGCGATGATCTGGATGCCCATGAAGGGCAGCATGCCGGCGAAGATCTGGTTCAGCGTGACGTGCGGCGGACACACGCCCTTCAGGTAGAAAGCGGCCATTGCCACGGGCGGGCTCAAGAAGGCGGTCTGCAGGTTCAGCGCCACCAGCAGGCCGAAGAACAGCGGGTCGACGCCGAAGTTGTCAAGCAGCGGGATGAAGATCGGCATGAAGATGACGATGATCTCGGTCCATTCCAGCGGCCAGCCGAGGACGAAGATGATCACCTGGCTGAGCACCAGGAACTGGGTCTTGCTCAGGTTCATCGACAGCACCCAGTTCTCGACCAGCTCCTGCCCACCGAGCAGCGCGAACGCCGCTGAGAAGATGGCGCTGCCGACGAACAGCCAGCAGACCATGGCGCTGGTCTTGGCGGTGAGAAAGACACTTTCCTTCAGTACCGACATCGTGAACTGCCGGTAGGCCACGGCCAGCAGAAAGCCGCCGAGTGCGCCGACCGCCGCCGCCTCGGTGGGCGTGGCCAGGCCCATGACGATGGAGCCGAGCACCGCCAGGATCAGCACCAGCAGCGGGAAGAAGCTGCTCAGCAGCATCTTGAATATCTCCAGCCGCTGGAAGCTCAGCATGGCGTAGAAACCGATCAGCGCGAGGGCGCCGATGCCGGTGCCGATGTACCAGCCGCGCGTGGCCGGTGTGCGTTCTGCGACAACGGCCGTTGCCGCGCCCGAGGCACCGGGCGGCTCTTGCACACCGCTGCTGACACCCGGGGGTTCCTGAACGCCGCCGGCGGGTTCCTTCAGCTCGGCCGATGCCCCCGGCGGTTCCGCGAGACCGCCGCTCGACGATGCGCCCGGCGGTTCTGCCAGGCCGTCGGCGCTTGAGGTCGGCGGCTCGGCCAAGCCACCTGTCGTCGGCGGCTCCGACAGCCCACTCCTCTCGGCGCCCGGGGGCTCCTGCACGGTGCCGGGCGGCGCCTGCAGACCACCGCCGGCGGCGGCAGCGCTGGCCGAATTGCTGCTGCGCTGCATCGCAGCCAGCGCCTCGGCGTCGGGCGGTGCGGTATTCACGTGCCAGCTCATCCCCGCGGCCAGCGCGAACAGCAGCGCCGGCATCAGCGCCACACCCAGTTGCTTGAGGATGTGGCCGATCGGCACGTCAAGGTTGTTGCGGCCCTTCAGCGCCAGCAGCAACGCGGGCAAGGCGGTGTTCGACACGGTCCGGGCGATCGGCTCGGTCTGCGCCGGCAGCTTGACGAAACGTTCGACGGCCGAAAGCGGCGGCATCATGTCCGGCCTGATCATCGCCAGCACGATCACGTACAGCACATACAGGCTGGCCAGCATGATGCCGGGGAAGAACGCCCCGGCGTACAACTGCACCACCGAGACACCGGCGGTGGCGCCGTAGACGATGAGCATCACGCTGGGCGGGATCAGGATGCCCAGGCAGCCGCCGGCGGTGATGACCCCCGCCGAGATGCGCACGTCGTAGCCACCGCGCAGCATCTGCGGCAGCGCCAGCAGGCCCATCAGCGTGACGACCGCGCCGACGATGCCGGTGGCCGTGGCAAACACGGCGCAGGTGAACAGCGTGGCCACGGCCAGCGAGCCCGGCACGCGCGCCATCGCCAGGTGCAGGCTCTTGAAGAGCTTTTCGATCAGGTTGGCGCGTTCGACCAGGTAGCCCATGAAGACGAACAGCGGGATCGAGATGAGCACGTCGTTGCCCATCACCTTGAAGGCGCTCTGCACCATCAGCGTCAGCGTCTTGGTGGTGCTTTCTTCATAGGCGATCCAGGTGAAGATCATGCCCATGCCCATCAACGTGAAGGCGGTGGGAAAGCCCAGCATGATGGCCACCACCACCAGCGCCAGCATCATCAAACCGAGGTGGCCATTGGTGACTTTCGGTGCGCTAAGCAGCATGAAGGCGGTGCCGGCGACGATCAGCGCCATCAGCGTGAAGCCGAACCAGAGTTCCTTGCGGATCTTCATTTCGTGCCCCCGGTCGGTGCCACGAACTTGTCGAGTGCGGCGATGTCTTCGTCTTTCACGTGCACCATGGCCTTCAGTTTGTCGACGTCGACTTCTTCGACGTCCCGCTCGCGTGACGGCCACATGCCGTGCTGTATGCACTGCACACAGCGCACGATCTCGACCACGCCCTGCAGCAGCAGCATGCCGCCGGCAATCGGGATCACGAACTTGAACGGGTACAGTGGCAGCGGTGTGGCGCTGAAGGTGCTCTCGCGGATGGCCAGCGATTCGGTGGCGAAGATCCAGCCGGCCCAGGTCATGGCGATGACGCCGGGCATGAAGAACAGGAAGTAGAGGATCAGGTCCAGCGTGGCCTGCGTGCGCGGCCGGAAGAAGCCGTAAAGCACGTCGCCGCGCACATGGCCGTTCTTCGCCAGCGTGTAGGCGCCGGCCATCATGAACAGCGTGCCGTACATCATGATCTGCGCGTCCAGCGCCCAGTCGTGCGGGTTGTTCTGCACGTAACGGGAGAAAACCTCCCAGCTGATCATCAACGTCAGCGCGACGATGAGCCAGGCGCAGAACTGCCCGAGCCAGGTCGACATGCGGTCCACAAGCAGCAGCACGCTTTGCATTGGGGCCATCTCCAGAATGAAAACAGGGTCATTGGTGAAAAAAAAAGGCCACCGGCCTTGCAGCAGCGGTGGCCCTGGCAGGCTGTGCCCGCGAGGTCAGGTCTTCTTCGGCGCGCGGAAGTAGTGGTTCCAGGCCATCTTGAAGTCGACCATGTAGTCGTTCTGCCAGGAGCCCGCACGCTGCGCGAATTCTTTCTGGCTGTCCATCACCTTCTTGAACAGCGGCTGCTCGGCAGACTTGGCGGTGGTCACCTTGTCCCAGGCTTCCAGCTGGGCGCGCAGGATGGCGTCGGGAGTTTTGTAGAAGTTGACCTTGTCCTTGGTCTTCAGCTCGATGTAGTCCTGGCTGTTGCGCTGAATCGCCTTCCAGCTCATGTCGGCGCTGGCGGCCTGCACGGCGTAGTCGATCACCGCCTTCAGCTCGGTCGGCAGGCCGTCGTACTTGGCCTTGTTGAAGAGGATCTCGAACTGCTCGCCGCTCTGGTGAAAGCTCTGCAACATGCAGTTCTTCACCACGTCGGGGAAGCCGAGCAGGCGGTCGCTGGACGCGTTGTTGAACTCGGCCGCGTCGAGCAGGCCGCGGTCGAGCGCCGGCACGATCTCGCCGCCTGGCAACGGGTTCACGGCCGCGCCCATTTCCTTGAAGATGTCGATCGACAGGCCGACGGTGCGGTACTTCAGCCCCTTCAGGTCCTCGACCTTGGCGATCGGCTTCTTGAACCAGCCCAGCGGCTGCGTGGGCATCGGGCCGTAGACGAACGACGTGACGTCGATGTTCAGGCTCTTGTAGATTTCTTCCAGCAGCGCCTTGCCACCGCCGTAGTAGTGCCAGCTCAGCACCATGTTGGGGTCCATGCCGTAGGCCGGGCCCGAGCCCCACAGGGCCAGCGCGTTGCTCTTGCCGTAGTGATAGGCCAGCACGCCGTGGCCGCCGTCCAGGGTGCCCTTGTTGACGGCATCCAGCAGCTGGAAGGCCGGCACCACCGAACCGGAGGGCAGCACTTCGATCTTCAGGCGGTTGCCCGCCATGTCGTTGACCTTCTTGGCGAAGTCGTTGGCGTACTCGTGGAAGATGTCTTTCGCCGGCCAGGTGCTCTGGAAGCGGAAGGCGATGGTCTGCGCGGTGGCGATCATCGGCACGGCCAGCGTGCCGGCACCGGCGGTGGCGACCGCGGCGTTCTTCAGGAAGCTGCGGCGCGGCGCTGGCTTCAGTACTGCTGTCATGAGGTGTCTCCTGGTTGCAGGGTGGGCCCTGCAGCGGTTGAATGAACGGGTTCAAGGTGGAACCTGTCTACTATTGGCGATGACGCGGGCCGCGGCAAGCGGGGCTTTCCCCGGCTGGCCGGCCCGCGACGGCGACAAACAGTCGAATCAGTTTTGACTTCAGCGCACAAATCGGCGCCGCGCGGCGTCAAGGCGCCTTTCGCAGCCCTTCGACCTGCACGCGCAGGCCCACCCGGTTGGCGATGAAGGGCCAGCCGTAGATCATGCCGAAGGCGCTGCGATAGAGCTCGCCTTCGAAGTCGCCGCCGCACACCTCGCCGGCCGGCGTGGCGCGGCAGCCGAAGCGCAGCGCCCGCAGCGTCAGCGGCTGGCTGACGCCGCGCAGCGTGAAGTCACCCGCCACCTCGGCCAGCCGTCCGCCTTCGAAGCGCCAGCGCGTGGCGACGAAGCGTGCCTCGGGGAATTCGTCGCTGGCCAGCAGGTCGGGCTGGCGGATGCGGTTGTTGAAGAAGCCCAGGCCGGTATCGACGCTGGCGGTGGCCACGCTGAGGTCCAGCGTGCCGCTGCCGGCCTGACGATCGAGCGTGATGAGGCCGCTGAACGGGCCGAAACGCCCGCGCGTGGTGGAGGTGCCGAAGTGCAGCACCTCGAAGTGCACGAAGCTCTGGTCAGGGTCCAGCACGTAGCTCACCGGCTGCGCCCAGACGGTGGCGGGAAGCAGCAAGGCCAGCATGAACAGGGGTTTCATGCCGCGATCTTGCCGCAGCCGCGCCGTGAACGTGCGGCGCGGCTGCGGCCTTCAGCTCATGAGCCTAATCATTGCTGGATCGCCTCGACCTGGATCAGCAGCCGCACATCGTCGGGAATGCCCATCTCGATGCCCCAGTTGATGCCCCACTGGCTGCGCTGGATCGTGGTCTCGAAGTCGCCGCCGCAGACCTCGCGTTTGAAGATCGGGTTCTGGTAGCAGTTGAAGTTGCTCGCCTTCAGCGTCACCGGCATCGTCTTGCCGACCATCGTCAGCGTGCCCGACACCGCGCTGACCTCGTCGCCGTTGAAGACGAAACGGTCGCCGACGAACTTCGCGCTCGGGTGCGCCGCCACGTTGAAGAAGTCCTTGCTTTGCAAATGGCTGTTGAAGGGCGCCACGCCGGTGTTGATCGAACTGGTGTCGATGGTGATGTCGACCTGCCCGGTTCTGGCGGCGCGGTCGAACGTCACCGTGCCTTCCTTCTTGTCGAAGCGACCCCGGTTGGTGGAGGTGCCGAAGTGGCTGGCCTCGAAGGTGACAAAGGTGTGCGTCGGATCGATGGCGTAGGTCGCGGCATGCGCCGGGGTCAGGGTGGCGAACGTTGCGGCAGCGCACGCGGCGGCTGCAATGAAGGTCTTCATTGAAAACTCCAGAGGTTGAAAAACAGGAAAAGTTTCAGAGCGGCGGCAGCCCGCCGAGCACCAGCTTGAAACGCACGATGACGTCGTTGGCCACCAGCGAGGTGTCGGCCCAGTCGCCTTCACCGACCTTGAATTCGAGCCGCTTGATGGTGAAGCTGCCGCTGGCGGTGCTGGCGCCGCCGGCCTGCGTCACCAGCACCGGCACCAGCACGTCGCGCGTGCTGCCCTTGATGGAAAGCTTGCCGGTGACTTCGAACTTGCCGCCGCCCGTGCCCTTGATGCTGCTCGACTGGAACGTGGCCTGCGGAAACTTGGCGACGTTCAGCCAGGGCGCCTTCGGCACTTCGGCGTCGGTCTCGGCGGCGCCGAAACGCGCGCTGCCGGTGTCGATCGTGAAGTTCACGCTGCCGGCTTCGGGCTTCTTCGGGTCGAGTGCGACCTGTGCGCTGAACTTGCCGAACTTGCCTTCCACCGGCACGCCCATCTGGCGTGTGGTGAAGGCGATCTCGCTTTGCGCGGCGACGAGCTGCGCGGCGGGAGCCGTCTGTGCGCAGGCGGGCTGCATGAAGGCGGCAAAGAGCGCGATGGCTGGCGTCAGAGTGGCCAGGGTGTGGTGGATGCGTGAGCACATGGATGTTCTGCCTGGTTCAACCGCGGCGCAGGCGCAGACGTTGCAGCGTGCCGTCGCGGTCGATGAAGTGGTGTTTGAGGGCGGCGGCCACGTGCAGCAGCACGGTGCCCGTCAGGGCGAAAGCCAGCAGCTTGTGCAGCGGCTTGATTGCCTCGGCCAGCGCACGGTCGACCGGCACGAAGTCGGGCAGCGGCAGCACGCCGAACCACACCACCGGGAAGCCCGCCGCCGAGCTGTAGGCCCAGCCGGCCAGCGGCACGGCGAAAAACAGTCCGTACAGAAGCAGGTGGACGGCATGCGCGGCGCGCTGCTGCCAGGCGGGCATGGGCAGGTCGGCCGGCGGGCGGTGAGACAGTCGCCAGAGCAGCCGCGCGGCGGACAGCGCGAGGATCGTCACGCCCGCCCACTTGTGCCAGTTGTAGAGCTTCAGCCGGCTCGGCGAGAACGGCAGGTCGGCCATGTAGAGGCCGACGCCGAAGGAGCTGACGATCATCAGCGCCAGCAGCCAGTGCAGGACGATCGCGGTGCGGGTGTAGCGGTCAGGCGTGGTCATCGACGTTGAGTTTGGAAGCGACCTCGCCTGCCATCGTTCAATCCGATTGATGGCGCCCGTCAGGGCCCGTGAACGACACGCAGCCGCTCGACGGCCGCTGCCACGGCGGGCGCGCGCAGCAGACCGTGGCGCAGCAGGAAATCGATCGTCACGAGCGCGGCGTCCACCGTCATGGCGGCGCCGCTCGCCAGCGCCAGCGCCTGTGCCACCGGCATCAGCGTGAAGCCGGCCACTTCGCCGTCCTGGTTGTGCGGCACGCGGCCGGCTGGCAGTTCGAGATCGAAGCAGTGCAGCCACTCGTGCTGCAGGCCTTCGGCGACGTCGCGCCGAAGGCACAGCACGCCGGCCGGCCGGACGCCCCGCAGCTCGTCGGGCAGCAGGCCGGCTTCTTCGAAAGCCTCGCGCTCCAGGGCTTCGGCCGGCGTCTGTCCGGCGGGCACGCCGCCGCCGATCAGGTTGTCGAACAGGCCAGGGTCTGTGGACTTGTCGAGCGCGCGCTGTGCGATCCACAGCTGCGCCGGCCGGCCGTCGGGCCCGACCACATAACCGGTGGCGTGCGCGCCAAAGCTCAGCGTGCCCCAGAAGCGCGCAGCCGCGCGTTCGATGCGTGCCAGCACGTCGAGCGTGGCCGGGTCGACGACGGCGAAGGTCTCGTCGCGCCAGCCGCGCAGCAGCCCGGCGGCGTGCAGCGCCTGGTGCATCTGTGCCAGCGCGGCGTCACGCTGCGGCGGCGCCACCGTCAGCGCCAACTGGTCGTCGTCGACCTGCAGCCACTGCGGCCATTCGCGAAGCGCGGCCAGGTGCAGGCGGGCCACCGAGCCGACCCGCCGGCCGTCGATGCTGAACGGGCAGCGTGCCGCGGCATCGAAGGCGCTGGCAGCGTTCAGGCAGTGCGGCAGCGGCTCGGGCATCAACGCAGTCTAGCCACGCGGCGCCGGTGCGGCGTCGGCCAGCACGTAGCGCGTGCTCGGCCCTTTGCCGGTCTGCCGCAGCAGACCACGTTCAGTAAGTTGGCCGAGTTGCTTGGAGGCGGTCGCGCCGCCGATGCCCGAGAGCTCGGCGAAAGTGCTCTTGTTGACGCTGCCGCTGCGCAGCAAGTGCTGCAGCAACGCGGTGCAGCGCTCCGGCGTCAGCAGGTCGGCGGTCGCCTCGCGCCACGCTGCCGCCAACTGCTGCTCGCGGCTCAGCTCGCGCTCGAAGGCATCGTGCAGCCCGCCCAGGTCGCCGGCGAAGCGCGTGCCCAGACCGTGTTTGTGGATCAGCGCCAGCGCCGCTTCGCGCTCCTTGACGGTGATCTCCAGGTAGGCGCGGGCGATCGCCAGGTGCGCGGCAATGCGTTCGGCCGGGTCCGGCGCGAGTGCCAGCGTGGCGCGGTGGCGCTGCACGTCGCTCATTTCGCCGAAATGGGCGGCAAATTCGCCGGGCAGCAGGCGGTCATAGAAGACGTGGTCGCGCGGGCCGAGGATCTCGCCCTTCAGCTTGCGCGTGGCTTCGGCCGCTGCCGGGTCGCTGCCGTCGGGCCAGGCGGCCAGCGCGGCGGCGGTGTGGGCGTCGCCACGGCGTTCGTCGTCGGCGTGGTCGAGTGCCTGGAAGCGTTTGTAGTAGGCCTCGGCCAGGTTGTAGTGGGCGCGGCCGACCAGCACACGCAGGCTGGCCTGCCGGCTGATCGTCAGCGCCTGCCCGTAGTGCTCGATGGCAGCGTCGTACTTGCCCTGCCAGAAGTAGGCCGCGCCCAGGTTCAAGCGGGTCGCGGCCACCGTCTCGGGCTCGACCGAAAAGCGCCCCGCCATGTCGAGCACCCGCTGCGAATAGTCGATCGCACGGGCGAAGTCCTTGGCGTCGCCGTAGAGCAGGGCCAGGTTGCCGTAGGTCTTCAGGATCGCCTGGCGGTCGCCGAGGCGCTCGTAGATCTGCAGCGCGCGGTGCTTGTGTTCGAGCGCGCGGCGCAGTTCGCCGGCGCGCCGCCAGTACTCGCCCCAGGTCTGCTCGAGCATGGCCAGCAGCTCGACGGCCTGCGGGCAATGTTCACGCAACTCGTCGGCGCGGTCGAGCAGCGCGCGCGAGCGCGGATCGTTGCGCAGCACGTACAGCCAGGCCAGCTTGACCAGCGTGTGAATGCTGGCTTCGAGCACGTCCGCATCGAGCGCACCCGAATCCCGCCGCAACCCAGCCCGGCGCAGGAACTCGGCGCTTTCCTGGTAGCAGGCGAACGCCCGGTCGGCGTCGCGCGCCTCGTTGAACTTGCCCAGAGCGCCGTAGACGATGCCGAGCATCAACTGGTCGTCGGCGCCGACCGCCAGCCGCAGTGCGTCGTCAAAGGCCTGGCGCTCGGCGGCCTCGACGCCACGTGCCCGCCACAGGCCGGCCAGCGCCAGGCAGAGATCGAAGCGTCGGCGCGCGGGCACGGCCTGGCCGGCGAGCTGCTGCATCAGTGCAACGGTGTCGGCGTCGCTGGCCAGTTCGACACGAAAACGCTGCAACACCAGCACGACACCGGCCGCGTCGCCGGCCTGCGCCAGGTGCCACAACGCCGCCCGCGGCTGGCGGGCGGCCTGCGCCCGTGCTGCCTGCCGCGTGTGCCAGGCGGTGCGCGCCGGCACGTCGTTCAGCTGCAGCAGTTGGTCGACCTCGTGCTGCAACAGCCCGTCGCGCGCCAAGCGGCGCTCGCCGTGCCGCGGCGCGCCGTACATCAAGTCGGACAGCGCCTCGGCCAGCAACTGCCGGCCCTTGTCGACATAGCGGTAAAAGGTGCTCGTGCCGACGTCCCACAGGCCGCACAGCTGCTCGGCAGGTGCTTCGTCGGGCCGCGCCCGGTAGTGTTCAGGAAACGGCGGCACGGCGAGCACGCGGTGGTGGCAGGCCAGCGCCAGCAGCGGCCGCCAGCTGGTACGTTCCAGCCAGTCGGAGCGGTCGATGCCAGACAGGCCCGGCGCGCCATCGGGCCGCAGGCCGGCCAGCGTGGCACGCAACAGCAGCGCCCAGGCACTGGCCGATGCCGGGTCGCCGGCCAGCGCATCGCCCGCCACCGCGTGCAGCGGCGGCAAGAGCCGGCGGGCGAACCAGCGTGTGGCGAGCGGCCGCCGGCGCAGCAGTTCGTCGAGCGTGCCGCCGCGGTGGGCGGCCAGGAACGCGGCAACCACCGCTTCGAGCATGGCAACAGCCAGCCGCGCCGCTGCCGGGGGAGCGTCATCGACCTGCAAGCTAGGGGGGGGTCTGGCCATCGCGATTGCGCATCATCCGGTGATCGTCCATCGTGAGCGACGCTGCCGCGCCAAACCTTGCATCCGAATGCGAACCAGCGCACGGCGAGTGTAGCCACGCGACGGGCGAACACCCACGCCGCGGCCGCCACCGCGGCCTCAAGAGCCATCCACAGGAGACGACCATGGCGCTGCCGAACCTGATCTTTGCCAAGCCCAAGCCCGGCGTCACCACCGCCGGCGTGACGCTGGCGGTGTATGCGCCGTTCGGCACCGACGCGGTGCTCAGCCGCTACCCCGGAGACGTTCCGCTGACCATCAAGCAGCACCCGCTGGTGCTCAACCTGGTCGAGGTGGCGCGGGCCGGCATCAACGTCTCTGCGCTCATCGACCTCTATGCCGACGACACCTGGCTGGTCGAGATTCCCGCCGGCAAGCCGGGCTCGGCGACGGTCACCTCGCGCTGGAAGCAGCAGATGGACGCCATCAACAACCTGTCGGGCTTCTTGCGCCACACCCGTGCCAAGCGCCCCGGCACGGTGGTCGTGCTGGCGATGGAAGGGCATGGCGCCGGCTACCTGCCGGAGATCGACATCAGCCAGCTGACCACTGCCAAGCTGACGAAGAACGGCAGCCTCGAGTGGCAGATCACCGACAGCAAGGCCGCGCCGCTGCTGCCGATGGGCTCGCCGTTGCTGCCGATGGGTTCACCGCTGTTGCCGATGGGCTCGCCATTGCTGCCGGTGAACCACATGCCGCTGTCGACCTGGGGCCTGGCCAAGGCGCTGAGTGACACGCTGGCCGACGGCGGGCCGCCGTTCGGCGTGATCCACTTCAACAACTGCTTCAACATGTCGGTGGAGTTGCTGCACACGGTGGCGCCGTACGCCGAGTTCGCCACCGGCTATATGAACTACAACTTCTTCACCGCCGGCGAGTCGTACCCGACGGTGTTCGACAAGCTGAAGGTCGCCGGCTCGGCCAGCACGGCGCAATTGGCGACGTGGCTGGCGCAGGCCAACGATGCATTGCTGGCCAGCATGACGCACCACCCGACGGTCGGCGGCGTGGTGCAACTGTCGAAGATGGCTGGCATTGCCACCCGCGTCGATGCGCTGGCCAAGGCACTGATCACGGCGCTGACCTCGGCGACGGCGGCCGCCCGGCCTGGCGTGGTGGACAAGATACGCGGCGCCATCCAGCTGGCGCAGCAGTACGACACCGTGACCACCATGAAGCTCGACGTGCCCGATGAGCTGACCGACCTGTGCAGCCTGGCCGGGCAGTTGACCACCTTCAGCGTCAACGCCGTGCAGGTGCAAAAGGCTGCCACCGACCTGCAGAAGGCGCTCGCCGGCATCAAGATCTACGGTGCCAACGACACGCCCTGGCCCGACCCGGGCGTGCGCTGGGACTTCACCAGCCCGGCGCTGGCGATGAACATCCTGTGCCCCGACCCGGCGCTGCGCGGCCTGTGGGACTGGCGCTCGCCGTATTACCTGCAGGTGCAGCCGGACCCGGCGCTGCCGCCAGTGCAGCCGGCGGTGATCGACTTCCTGAAGAACACCGCCTGGGTCCGCTTCATCATCGAATATCACCGCGACGTGCAGTTCAAGGGCCTGCTGCCGGCGGCCATTCCGGAGTACCCGGTGTTCAAGGGCAGGCTGAAGACACGGCCACCGTTGCCTTGAGTGGCGAGCCGCCCGAGGGCTGACCAGCCGGCGGGCGGCCACCGGCCTGTTGCTGCCGATGGCGACGGACTGCTCCACTGCACTCCAGCGGCGACGCGTGGCGTGTTGCGACTGGCTCAGCGTGGTCGACAGTAAGGGCTCGTTCCAGAGTGACTTGAACATTTGACTCGCTGGCCTTGGGCGCGCTGCGGCGTTGCGAATCGCTTGTGTGGCTCGCCACACGGCGCACTTCGCGCCTTGCATCGCATCCCAATCCAGCGGCCAAATGTCCAAGTTATTTCCTCACGAGCCCTTACCGCGCGACTGCCACCCCGAGCGGGTTCAGCCTGGGATCCAAAGCAAACGGTTCGCTGCTGCGCAGTCTGAACAAACCCTTTGCCGCCGACACTTCGATCAGCAGGTTCCAGGAATGGGTGCTGACGACGCTCGGCATCAGCACCATCGGATGAGTTGCCAAGAGTGCGTCACCGAAGGCCTGTTGTCTGCCGCTCACGGTGCCAGGGCGCAACCAGTTCGGGTCTGGAATCGAGGCCGTGTCAACGACATGCACCTGTGCGAGGTCGACGATCCCGATCTCGAGCAGGGTATGCGGCACCGTGTCGAGCGAGCGCAGGCCTTTGTGTACAGCGACCTCCAAGATCGCCGTGGCCGGATCGATCGCGGTGTAGAGCACGCGGGCGCCAGCAGAGCTCCACCGCCCGCCGACGCGAAAGGCCCCCTCTGCCGTTTGCCATACAGGGAAGTGCCGTGCCGTCTCGATGCGCCAAGCGACCAGTTCGCGCCCACCGAGAGCGCCCGGCAACGGCGTCAAGCGTAGACCCCAAAGTCCATTCTCGTCAGCAGGGTCTTGACCAGGTCCGTGCCCTCTGAACTCTGCAGCAGCTCGATCGGCTTGCGCTGGTCCAAGGCCATGGCCGGCGTCGAAAGCCAGCGCTCCGCCGCCTCTCGCGAGCCGAGCACGTCGACCGCCTGACTCGTGACCGTCAACAGGCGCAGCGCCCTGTCACTGGCGTTCGCGTCGAGCGTCTTGTGCACGCTGGCTGCCCGTCTTTGCATGGTGCGAGGCGTGATGCCGAGCACGCCATAGAGCTGCGCTGCGTCGATCGTCGTGAAGGTTCTCATCAGATGCAGGGCATCGGCCACCGTGACGCCCCGGGTCACCAGGTCGTGCGCGCGCAGGCCTGTGACGGCGCCGTCAAAGAGTCGGGGTCGCGCGCGCGCTGCCGAGCGCTTTTCGGTGGCTGGCTTCTTCGGGCGTTGAACTTTGATCGCAGGCTGTGCCATGCTTGTCTCCGTCGTTGTCAATTGTCGCGATGACTTGCGACATCTGTCAGATTATTCACTCTGGTCCAGGCTGGGGCGATGACCTCGCTCAGTGCGCAGCGATCGCCCTCCGCAAGGCCTTCCAGAGGGTCTATTTACTTATCAAAAGTCAAGGTTCAGACACAACGGCTGCTGTGCTGAAATTCAGTCCCGTACACACCCGTCGACGGGGCGAAACGGGAACACACCCTGACTGCACAAGCCAGGGAATTGCTGTAGCTCGACGGGCACTGCGAGTGGCTGCAATGCCGGCCGCTCCAGGGCCTTCTGAACGAACGCAAGATCGACCTCAACGACCTCACCGAGCGCCGCTCGACGGGCCTGTGGCGCGGCTACCAAGCTGCCTGGGAGATCGCAAACGACCCGCTCTACCTCATCGGTTTGCTGGACTGCTGCAATCACCCGCTCGACCCCCGGATCGTGTTCGGTGATCGCCCGCTGCCCATCGCGGCCGACTGGTACAGCGGCCGGCTGGAGATCGATCAGGGCGAAGCGCTGACGTACTTCCACATGGGGTGGGGTTATCGGCACGAGACTCGGCTGCGCGTGTGTCTGAAGCAGGGAAAGCTGGTGGCGCGGCGCCGGTACGACCAGACCCGACTGCTGCGTCGGCACTTCGATCGCTTCGTAGCTGCCAACCCGGATTGGCACCAGATCCTGATCGATGAAGCGCGCGCAGAACTTCAGCCTCTGGGCGGCTTGACGGTGGCCGGGCTGAAGGCCTTGGGGCGGCCGGAGCTAGAAACCGAGGGCATCCTGCACACATGGCCGGCCAGCCTGACCAGCGACGAGTCGGCAGAGATCGCGGGCTACCGGCTGCCGCACTGCATACGCGCACCCGAAGGCTTCACGCTGGCCGGAAGGTCGTGGCCGCCGGAGTCGATCTGAGCATCCACCCCGGCAGCAGAGAAAGGCCCCCCGACACTGCCGCACCGCCCAGGCACGCGCCACCGTACACGGGTGCGCAGCGCGCTGCGCCCGACGAAGCGACGTAAGCGTTTCCGCACGGCCCGGTTCGTGACCTCGCCTGATCCGCTGCATGGTGTGTTGGCGCCGAAAGCCAGGTTGTGCGCGATCACGGTCGATGTTTGGCCTCGACAGCCCGAGACTCCACAGCCGCGATCGTCAGCTTTGGCGCCTCCCGTTGAACGCGAAGCGGGACTGCAATGGGTGTGCGCCGCCTCACATCTCATCCGACTGACGGCCAGGCCGTTTAACGATCGTCTGGCGATCGTCGGCAGCACCCCCCTCCTCAGGGTGGGCGCCGCAGGTCGCAAAGGGAAGGCCGAGTCGCTGCAATGGCGACTTGCCGATCGACGCCGCATCCCGCTGCGTCAGCGGCCCCGGAGACCGACCCATGAACTGGTTGCTGCTGCCGCCCCTGCGGCCTTTCATCTTGCTGGCCGCCAGCGCCTCGTTGCTGCTGAACCTGGCGCTCGTCGTGCCCTCGCTCTACATGCTGCAGGTGTTCGACCGTGTATTTGCCAGCCGCAGCGTCGAGACGCTGGTGATGCTCGGGTTGTTTGCGCTGCTGGCGCTGGCGCTGGCATTCTGCATGGACCGCGGCCGCAGCCTGCTGCTGGCCCGCGCCGGCCGCAGCGTCGACGAAGCGCTGTCGGCGCCGGCGCTGAGCGCCGCGCTGCGCGCCGCGGCCGGCGGCTCCGCCGGCCCGGCCGTCTCGGCCTTGCCCGACATCGCCAGGCTGCGCAACTTTCTCGGCAGTCCGGCCGTGCATGCCTTGTTCGACGCGCCCTGGCTGCCGGTCTACCTGCTGGTGATCTTCGCCTTGCACCCGCTGCTGGGCTGGGCGGCGCTGGCCTCGGCCGGTGCGCTGTTCGCTCTCGGCCTGGCCTCCGACCACCTGCTGCGTGCTGATGCCGCGCAGGCGGCGGCCGGCGCGCAGGCCGCCGGGGGACGCATCGACGCATTGACGCGCAACGCCGAGGTGCTGGTCGGCATGGGCATGCTGGGCAACGCGGTGGCGGCCTGGAGTCACGCGCATCGCGACGTGCAGCAGACACAGCAGCGGCTCGGCACGACCAGCAGCACCCTGGCCGCCTGCGGCCGCCTGCTGCGCCAGTTGGTGCAAGCGGTGATGCTGGCGCTCGGCGCCTGGCTGGTGGTGGCCGGCCACGCATCGCCCGGCATCATGATCGCCGCCACCTTGCTGCTGGGCCGTGCGCTGCAGCCGGTCGAGCACCTGATTACGGGCTGGCGTTCGCTGGTCGATGTGCGTGCGGCCTGGCAGCGCCTGCAAAAACAGCCGGTCGACAGTCCGTGCGGCGATGCGCTGCAACTGCCCGCCTTGCGTGGTGAACTCCGGCTGGAGCGGGTGGGCCTGCGCGCCGCAGGCAGCCAGCGGCCGCCGATGGTCTGGGGCGTCAGTCTGTCGCTCAGCGCCGGTGAATGCCTGGGGTTGATCGGCGCCAGCGGGTCGGGCAAGACCACGCTGGTGCGGCTGATGCTCGGCCTGCGCCAGCCGGATGTGGGCACGGTGCGGCTGGATGGCATCGAGCTCGCGCACTGGCCGGCCGGGCAGCTCGACGGAGGCATCGGCTACCTGCCACAGGACGTCGAACTGTTCGCCGGTTCGGTGGCGCACAACATCGCCCGCCTCGGCCCCGTCGATTCGGCGGCGGTGATCGCCGCAGCACAACTGGCCGGCGTGCACGAGATGGTGGCCCGGCTGCCGCAAGCCTATGACACCGAGCTGGGCGAGGCTGGGGCGCGGCTGTCGGGCGGCCAGCGCCAGCGCATTGCCCTGGCACGTGCTGTCTACGGCAACCCGAAACTGGTGGTTCTCGACGAGCCCAACGCCAGCCTCGACGCCGAAGGCGAAGCGGCACTCGGTGCGGCGATCGCCGCGCTGAAAGCGACCGGCACGACAGTCGTGCTGGTCTCGCACCGGCCCGCGTTGATGCGCCACGCCGACACGCTGGCCGTGCTGCGCGACGGCGCGCTCGACAGCATCGGCCCGCGCGACCAGGTGCTGGCCCGCCTGGGCAACCCGGGCGTGACGCCGCTGCGCCGCCCGGTCACTGCCGCCAACCCCGCTCACCCGACCCACACCGCTCAAGGAGCACAGGCATGACATCGAACCCCACCTCGCCGGCCATCGTCGGCCTTGCGCCGCTTGCGCTGGCGGCACTGCTGGCCGGCAGTCAGCCCGGCGCTGAAGCGTCGGCGACGTTGCGCCGACTGCGCCGCCAGCTCGGTGCACCGCTGCTCGCCACCGCAGCCCTGGTTGCCGCATGGGCGGCCTGGGCGCCGCTGTCGGGGGCGGTGGTGGCGAGCGGGCAGGTGCAGTCGGCGCTGGGACGCAAGGTCGTGCAGCATCAGGAGGGCGGCATCGTTCGCGAACTGCTGGTGCGTCCCGGCCAGGCCGTGCAGCGCGGTGAAGCGCTGCTGGTGGTGGGCGACGTGCGCAGCGACGCTGCGCTCGACATGCTGCGCAAGCAGATCGCCGGCGAGCGGCTGCGCGCCGAGCGCAGCCGTGCCGAGCTGGCGCTGGCCCCACGCTTCGAGCTGCCGCCCGAGATGGCGCCGGCACCCGACCTGGTGATGCGCGAGCGCCAGCTCTTCGATGCGCGTCGGCAGACGCTGAACGAACAGCTTGCCGCGATGCAGTCGCAGACCCGCGAGGCGCAAGCGCGCATTGCCGCGTTGAGCGCGCAGTTGGCGGCCGGTGAACGGTCGACCGCGCTGGCCCGCGACGAGTTGGCGGTCAACGCCGAACTGGTGCAGAGCGGCTTCGTCACCAAGAGCCGCCTGTTCGGGCTGGAACGCGGCGTGGCCGAGGCGCAGGTGCGCTCGGCGGCGGCGCGCGGGCAGATCGCCGAAGCGCAGATGCAGGTCGGCGCACTGGGCAACGCCATCGCCCAGGCGCGCGGCATCTACCAGCAGCGCGCCGCCGACGACCTGAAGGACGCCGGTGTCCGCCTGCGCGAGCTGGAAGACCGCCTTCGCCCATCACAAGACACGGCCGACCGGCAGACCGTGCGCGCTCCGGTCGACGGCACGGTGATGGCGCTGCGCGTCAGTGCGCCCGGCACCGTGGTCGGGCCGCGCGAGCCACTGCTGGAGATCGCACCATCGCAGGAAAGCCTGGTCATCGAAGTGCGCATCGACCCGCACGACATCGACCACGTGCGCCTGGGTGACAAGGCCGAGGTGCGCCTGAGCGCCTTCAACCAGCGCAGCACGCCGCTGCTGCAGGCGGTGGTGACGTCGGTCTCGCCCGACGCCATCACCGACCCTGCCAGCCGGCAGGCCTGGTATGCCGCGCAGGTCGAAGTCACGCCGGGTGAACTGACCGGCCATCCGCAGTTGCGCCTGCAGGCCGGCATGCCGGCCGAGGTGTACGTGACCACGCCGCCGCGCAGCCTGCTGCGCTACCTGCTCGAGCCGCTGGGCGTGTTTGCCCGCCGCGCGATGCGCGAGCCCTGAAAGGAGGCCAGCCACCACCCATCCCAGGATTCCCCCTCGCGGGGGTTTGTCGGCCCCGGTGACCGAGCAGCGCTGCCAAGCAGCCTGAAGGCCCGCCGGAGGCGGTTCTGCAGTACCTCACTTCCACTTTTCAACCCACTCTCGAAAGTTCATCATGCCCATCATCACAGTCAACGGCGACGGTTTCAACAACACCCTCGACTTCCATCTCAACCTCGACCCGTTGGTCCAGTACCGCCTGAACGGCCTGGGCGGCAACGACACGTTGATCGGCGGTGCCGGCAACGACACCCTGGACGGCGGCACCGGCAGCGACAGCATGACCGGCGGCGGCGGCAGCGACACCTACATCGTCGACTCGGCCGGCGACGTGGTCAACGAATCCGGCGGTGGCACCGACACCATCCAGGCGTCGATCAGCTACTCGCTGGCGGCCAACGTGTTTGTCGAGAACCTCACGCTCACCGGCACCGCGACCAGCGCCACCGGCAACGGCCTGAACAACACCCTGACCGGCAACGCCAGCAACAACACCATCGACGGCGGCACCGGTGCCGACAGCATGGCGGGCGGCGCTGGCAACGACAGCTACTTCGTCGACAACACCAGCGACAGCATCGTTGAACTCGCTGGCGAAGGCACCAACGACTGGGTCTACGCCACCGTCACCCACACCCTGAGCAACAACGTCGAGAACCTCGACCTCGACGGTGCCGGCGCCATCAACGGCTATGGCAACGATGCGAACAACGTCCTGTGGGGCAACGACGCCAACAACGTGCTGAACGGCAACCTGGGCAACGACACGATGGAAGGCCGGGCCGGCAACGATTCGTACTACGTCAACTCGACCTTGGACGTGGCCACCGACCAGGCCGGCGGCGGTACCGACCGCGTCCTCTCCAACGCCAGCAGCTTCACGCTGAGCAGCGAGATCGAGAACATGACGCTGCAGGAAAGTGCGTTTGTCGTCTCGTCGTCGGGCTTCCTGGTGCTGATGGCCGCAGGTGTCGACGGCACGGGCAACAGCCTGGCCAACAGCATGGCGGGCAACTCGGTGGACAACCGCCTGAACGGCATGTCAGGCAACGACTGGCTCTACGGCTACGGCGCCAATGACACACTGGACGGCGGCGCAGGCATCGACACGATGTACGGCGGCACCGGCAACGACGTGTTCATCGTCGACAGCGCCAGCGACCTCGCCACCGAGTTCGCCGGTGAAGGCACGACCGACCGTGTCGAAGCCTCGGTCAGCTACAACATGACGGTCAATGCCGCGCAGGTCGAGAACCTCACGCTGACCGGCACCGCCTCCAGCGGCACCGGCAATGCGCTGGCCAACAGCATCGTCGGCAATGCCAGCTCGAACGTGCTCGACGGAGGCGCGGGCGTCGACACCATGGCCGGCGGCAACGGCAGCGACTACTACTATGTCGACAACGTGTCGGACATCGTCAGCGAACTGGCGGGCGAGGGCACCGACTGGGTCTACGCCAGCGTGACCGAAACGCTGACCGACGCCGATGTCGAGAACCTGTACCTGCTGGGCGCTGCCGCCATCAACGGCACCGGCAACGCGTCGGCCAACAACGTGTATGGCAACGGCGCGAACAACACGCTGTCGGGCATGGCTGGCAACGATTACGTCTATGCCAGCGCCGGCAACGACATCCTGCAGGGTGGCATCGGCGCCGACACGCTGATTGGCGCTGCCGGCAGCGACACGCTGCGCGCCGTGGACGTGGTCGATGACTTGAACGAAGACCGCTTCGTCTTCGACACCGCACTCAACGCGGTGACCAACGTCGACCTGATCGACCGCGCCAACTTCAGCAGCGGGTCCGAAGGCATCGACGATCAGGTGATGATGGAGAACAGCGTCTTCACGTCGCTGCGGTCGGTGGCGGCGACCACCACCGGCACGCTGGGCGCGGCGTACTACTACGAAGGCGCAGGGCTCAGCGGCAACGGGCAGTTCGACCAGATCGGCATCTACAACAACACGTCGACCGGCCAGATCTTCTACAACGCTGGCTACAACGACGGCCTGGGCAGCGTGCTGTTCGCGGTGGTCAGCGCGGTCAACGTGGCGGGTGGCTCGGCCTCGCTGTCGGCCGAGGAGTTCACGCTGGTCTGATCGACCTGCGACCCGACGCGCTGCGTGGCTTGCCGGGCAGCGCGTCGGGGCCTCCATCGGCAAGACGATGACACGTTGTCGGGTCGAGCTGAAGCTCGGACCCACCGCGACCCCACGGGAGCCAGCATCATGAAGACGACCCAATCGACGCCGACGACGGCGGTCTGCGAAATCCGCTATCGATCGCTCTTCAACGAAGGACGCGGGCTCGGCTTTCCCTGCGACGCCGAGGGCCACGTGCCGCTCGACGCGTTGAGCGAGCGCGCGCGCTGCAACTACCTCTATGCACGCGCCGCGGTCGGCCGCGAGTTCGCCGCACCCGAAGTGCTGGCCTGCGGGCTGCATTGACCTGTTCGCGCTGCGTCGACACGTCGGCCGTCGCCGCCGTGCCGCACAGGCAGCGCCGGTTCGATCAAGCCGCGCGCCAGCGTGCCATCAACGCGTCCCACTTCGGGCGTGCTGTTCTCAGGTGCCGTTCTTTCACGTGCCCATAACCGCGAATCTCTTCCGGGATGCGCGCGATCTCGGCGGCCAGCGCCTGGTTCTCGGCATTCAACGTCTTCAGCAACTCGGTGATGCAATCTCGGTATTGCTGGATCAGCGCGCGTTCGGTTCTGCGCTCGTCGCTGCCGCCGAAGACGTCGAAGGCGCCGCCGCGCAGGCCTTTCATCTTTGCCAGAACACCGAAGGCGCTGCGCATCCACGGGCCGAAAGGCTGCTTGATCAGTTCGCCCTTGTCGTTCTTCTTCGCGATGAGTGGCGGCGCCAGGTGGTGCACCAGCTTGTAGTCGCCTTCGAACATCGACGCGATCTTGGCGGTGAAGGCGGGGTCGGTGTGCAGCCGCGCCACTTCGTACTCGTCCTTGTAGGCCATCAGCTTGAAGAGGTAGCGAGCCACCGCCTCGCTCAGCTTCGTGCCGCCCAGCGGCTGCTCGGCCGCGCGCACCTGGTCGACGAAGCTCTTGTAGCCGGCGGCGTAGGCGGCGTCCTGATAGCCGGTGAGGAAGGCCACGCGCGTGGCCACCATCTCGTCCACCGAGGGCTTCTTCACGAACTGTATGACCTGCTGCGCCTTGAACAGAGCCGTCACCGAGGCGAGGTCATGCGCGCAGCGCCGGCCCCATTCGAAGGCCGCCTTGTTGTTGTCGACCTGCACGTTGTTCAGCTCGATGGCGCGCATCAGCGACGCATGGCTCAGCGGGATGCGGCCCTGCTGCCAGGCGTAGCCCAGCATCAGCGGGTTGGTGTAGATCGAGTCGCCGATCATCTGCGTGGCCACCTGCTCGGCGTCGAAAGCGCCGAGGCCGGCCTCACCCACGCTGTTGCGCACGGCGGTCTCGCAGTTGGCGCCGGGGAACTGCCAGTCGGGGTTGGTGACGAAGCCCGCAGTCGGCGTGCCATGCGTGTTCAGCGCCACGTAGGTGCGCCCCGGCTGCATCACCGTCAGCGTGTACTTGCTGGCGCCGACGATGCTGTCGCAGGCGATCACCAGGTCGGCCTTGGCGGTGTCGACCTTGGTGGTGTGGATGGACTCGGGGCGGTTGGCGATCTGGATGTGGCTCCAGGTCGCGCCGCCCTTCTGCGCCAGGCCGCCGGCGTCCTGCGTCACCACGCCCTTGCCTTCGAGGTGCGCGGCCATGCCGAGCAGCTGGCCGATGGTGATGACGCCGGTGCCGCCGACACCGCCGACCACGATGCCCCAGACGCGGTCGACGTCAGCCAGCGTGTTCATCGAATCGGGCAGCACGGGTTCGGGGATCGCCGGCACTGACGACAGACCGGCGCGCTCGGCCTTCTTCGGCTTCTTGAGCTGCCCGCCTTCCACCGTCACGAAGCTCGGGCAGAAGCCCTTCACGCAGGAATAGTCCTTGTTGCAGCTGTTCTGGTTGATGCGCCGCTTGCGGCCGAACTCGGTTTCCACCGGCTCCACGCTCAGGCAGTTGCTCTGCACCGAACAGTCGCCGCAACCTTCGCAGACCAGTTCGTTGATGACCACGCGCTTTTCGGGGTCGGCCAGTTTGCCCCGCTTGCGGCGGCGGCGCTTCTCGGTGGCGCAGGTCTGGTCATAGATGATGACCGTGGTGCCGGTGAGTTCACGGAACTGGCGCTGGATCGTGTCGAGCTGATCGCGGTGGTGCACCGTCACGCCCGCGCCCAAAGTAGTGCCCTCGTACTTCTCGGGCTGGTCGGTCACGATGACGAGCTTGCTGACACCCTCGGCCAGCAGGCTCTGCATGATCTGCAGCACGCTGTGGCCTTCGGGCCGCTCACCGACCTGCTGACCGCCTGTCATGGCGACGGCGTCGTTGTAGAGCACCTTGTAGGTGATGTTGACACCCGCCGCGATGCTCTGCCGGATGGCCAGCAGGCCGCTGTGGAAGTAGGTGCCGTCGCCCAGGTTGGCGAACACATGGCCGTCGGTCGTGAAGGGCGCCTGGCCGACCCAGGCCACGCCTTCGCCGCCCATCTGGCTGAAGGTGCTCGTGCTGCGGTCCATCCACACGCTCATGTAGTGGCAGCCGATGCCGGCCATCGCGCGGCTGCCGTCGGGCACGCGCGTGCTGGTGTTGTGCGGGCAGCCGCTGCAGAACCAGGGCGCGCGTTCGCCGGTGTCGACGGTCAGCGCGGCAAGCTGGCGTTCACGCGCGTCCACCACGGCCAGGCGGGCGTCCATGCGGGCGATGACGTCGCTGTCGACACCCAGTTTCTTCAGCCGCTTGGCGATGGCCTTGGCGATGATCGCCGGCGTCAGGTCGGCCTTGGCGCGCAGCAGCCAGTTCTCGCTCGGGTTGGGCATGCTCCATTCGCCGCCTGTCCGGTCTTCGCCGTTCACACCCTCGGGTTCGTCGAACTTGCCCAGCACGTTGGGCCGCACGTCGGCGCGCCAGTTGTAGAGCTCTTCCTTGATCTGGTATTCGATGACCTGGCGCTTTTCTTCCACCACCAGAATCTCTTGCAGGCCTTTGGCGAAGTCCCGCGTGATGGTGGCCTCCAGCGGCCACACCACGTTGACCTTGTGCAACCGGATGCCGACGCGCCGGCAGGTCTCGTCATCGAGGCCGAGGTCGGCCAGCGCCTGCCGTGTGTCGTTGAAGGCCTTGCCGCTGGCGATGATGCCGAAGCGGTCGTTCGGGCCCTGGACGACGTTGTGGTTGAGCTTGTTCGCGCGCACGTAGGCCAGCGCCGCGTACCACTTGTAGTCCATCAGCCGGGCTTCCTGTTCCAGCGGCTGGTCGGGCCAGCGGATGTGCAGGCCGCCCGCCGGCATGATGAAGTCTTCCGGCATCACGATGCGCACGCGGTCGGGGTCGACGACGACCGAGGCAGACGACTCCACCACTTCCTGGATCGTCTTCATGCCCGACCAGAGGCCGCTGAAGCGGCTCATCGCGATGGCGTGCAGCCCCATGTCGAGAATGTCCTGCACGCTGGACGGGAAGAACACCGGCAGGCCGCAGGCCTTGAAGATGTGGTCGCTCTGGTGCGGCGCAGTGCTGCTCTTGCTGACGTGGTCGTCACCGGCGATCGCGATCACGCCACCGTGTTTGGCGGTGCCCGCCATGTTGGCGTGCTTGAAGACATCGGAGCAGCGGTCCACACCCGGGCCCTTGCCGTACCAGATGCCGAACACGCCGTCGAACTTCTTGCTCTGCGGATAGAGGTCGAGTTGCTGCGTGCCCCAGACGGCGGTGGCGCCGAGTTCCTCGTTGACGCCCGGCTGGAAGACGATGTGCTGCGCGGCCAGGTGCTTCTTCGCGGCCCACAGCGCCTGGTCGTAGCCGCCGAGCGGACTGCCGCGGTAGCCGCTGATGAAGCCCGCGGTGTTCAGGCCGGCGCTGGCGTCGCGCTGGCGCTGCAGCATCGGCAGCCGCACGAGCGCCTGCACGCCGCTCATGAAGGCGCGGCCCGATTCAAGCGCGTACTTGTCGTCGAGCGTGACCGTTTCGATGGCTTTGCGGATCGATTCGGGCAGCGGGGCGTTCATGGGCAGGACTCCTGAAAAGCAGGCGGGTGGCGGGCAGCGCGCAGTTTAGAGTTTCATTGCCGGTATGTCTTTTCTTTTGATGCCCGCTTTGAGCCGGGTTGCGCAAGAATATTGCTCCAGAATTATTGAAAGAAGTCATATGACGCCGAAGAAGCCGGAACCCGGGAAACTGTCGAAACTTCAGGCCAGGGCCCGGGGCAACATCGCGGCCAACAGTGCGGCCAACAGTGCGGCCAACGGTGCAGCCAACAGTGCGGCGAGCTTGCCGGGTGCCGTGGACGACGCGCCGGCTGAGGCGGCCGAGCCCCGCAGCGACGCCCTGGACCGCTACGACATCGCCATCCTGAGCGCTCTGCAGGCCGATGCCCGCCTGTCCAACACCGAGCTGGCCGGGCGCATCGGGCTGTCGGCAGCGCCCACCTGGCGACGCGTCAAGTGGCTGGAGCAGCAGGGTTTCATCACCGGCTACCGCGCCGAGATCGACCGCCGCAAGATCGGCCTGGGCGTGCTGGCCTTCGTGCGGGTGGACGCCGAGCGCAACAACGCCGACGCCACCCGCGCGCTCGAAGACGCCATCCGCAAGCTGCCCGAGGTCGTGGCCTGCCACTACATCAGCGGCGCGGGCACCTTCGAGCTGCATGTGATGTGCACCGACCTCGACGCCTACTCGCGCTGGTCGATGGACACGCTGTTCAAGCTGCCCAACGTGAAGGACCTGCACACCAGCTTCTCGCTGGGCGAGGTGAAGGCAGGCGCGGCGCTGCCGCTGGGGCACCTGGTGGCGGGGCGGTTGGGGAGATAGGGCATTTCGAGCGGTGCTAACCTCCCGACACACATGACCCTGTTGTCGCCGAGCCTGAAGGACCTGCTGCTCAGCACCGAGCCGCTGCAGCGGGTGCGTCTGTCGCAGGCCCTGCTTGCCATGGGCCTGATGACAGCCGGCGTGGTGGCGATGAACTATTTCGTCTGGGTCGGCGTGGCGCCGGCGCGGCCGGTGTGGGCATGGACCGTGCTGTCGCTGGGCGGCATGGGGCTGGCGTACGTGCTCATCCGCAGCGGCTGGTCGCGCCGGCTGGCCGACCCTTCGATGACGATGCCGCAGATGATGTACGCCATTGCCAGCGGTGCGGTTGCCTACGCGCTGGTGGGCGCCGGCCGCGGCGGCGTCTTCCCGATCGTGATGGTGATCCTGATGTTCGGCATGTTCGTCTCTTCACCCCGGCATATGCGCTTCATCAGCATCTTCGCAGTGGCGGTGTTCGGCGCCGTGATGGCGCTGATGGCCTGGCGGCGGCCGGCCGACTACCTGCCCGCCATCGAGCTGGGCCACTTCATCATGGTGGCGACCATGCTGCCGGCGGTGTCGATGCTGGCGGCGCGGCTGTCGCGCATGCGGCACCGGGCGCGCGGGCAGCGGCGCGAGCTGACCGAGGCGCTGGCGCGCATCCGCGAGCTCGCCACGCGTGACGAACTCACCGGCCTCATCAACCGCCGTCACATGCAGGAGCTGATGGCGCAGGAGCACCAACGCTGCATCCGTTCCGGGCAGACCTTTTGCCTGGCGGTGCTCGACCTCGACCACTTCAAGGCCGTCAACGACCAGCATGGCCACGCCGCGGGCGACGCCGTGCTACGTGGCGTGGCGCAGGAGGCGATGCGCCACACGCGGGTGTCCGACGTGGTGGCGCGCTGGGGCGGAGAGGAGTTCGTGCTGCTGATGTCCGACACCCGCGCCAGCCTGGGCAGGCTGGGCCTGGACCGCCTGCGTGAACACATCGGCGCGCTGAAAGTGCAGGCGGGTGGCGCCGAACTTCGCATTACCGGCTCGGCCGGCCTGGCCGAGCATCTGGCCGGCGAAACCGTGGCGCAGACGCTGGAGCGTGCCGACCGCGCACTCTACGAAGCCAAGGCGCAGGGCCGCAACCGGGTGGTGGTGGCGTCATGAAGCGGGCCTGGGCGCTGGTCTTCGTGGTGGTGGCCGCCGCCGTTCGAGCCGCCGGCCCGCCACTGCCGCAAATCAACCTCAACGTGGAAGCGCGCATCAGCGAGCAGTCAGTGACCGAGAGGCAGGCGGCGGGTGCGGCGGGCGGCGTCGTCATCGACAGCCGTGGCGCCACCTCGGTGCAGGGCGGGGTGACGCTGCGCGCCGGCAGCAGTGAAGCGGCCAGCCAGCAGGTGCAGCGCGTGCTGGTGCTGAATGGCGGACGCGCCACGCTGCGCCTGTCGACACTGACGCCGTTGCCGACGCTGGAACTGGTCTGGTTCGGGCGCACCACCGGCGCGGCCGGGCAGGTGAGCTGGGTCGACGTCGGCAGCGGCTTGACGGTGCGGCCGTCCTGGCCGGGCGCTCAGGCCCCGGTGCGCGTGGAGGTGGAGATCGAGAGCGGCAACGACCGCAGAACCGATCGTGGTTTCCAAAGCGGCAATCAGGGTGACAAACAGAGCAGCATTCAGAGCGGCGTCGAAACGACCCGCGTGCAGACCGAACTCTCGCTGCCGCTCGGCGTCTGGGTCACCGTGGCCGATGTGTCGGAGGCGGCCTCGACAGGCACTTCGGCGGGCGGCTTCGGCGCCGCCACCAGCAGCTCACGCGGCTCACGCGGCTCACGCAGCCTGCAGTTGCGCATCACGGCGCCTTGATGGCGCCCAGAGGCCACAGCGCCCACATTCGCAGCGGCTGTTTCATGCGGCCGGCCTGCGCCTCGGCTTCGCTGCCCCAGCCCCAGAAATAGTCGGCCCGCACGGCGCCCACGATGGCGCTGCCCGTGTCCTGCGCCAGCACCAGGCGGCGCAGCGGCGTGGCCGACAGCGGCTCGGTGGTGTCGAGCCACAGCGGCGTGCCGTAGGGCAGGCTGAGCGGATCGACGGCGATCGAGCGGCCCGGCGTCAGCGCCACGCCGAGCGCGCCGCGCGGCCCCAGCTCGGGGTCGGGCAGCGGCTCTTCGCGGAAGAACACGACGCGCGGGTTCGCCCACAGCATCTCCTGCACGCGCTTCGGATTCCTCTGCGCCCAGGCCTTGATGGCCGGCCAGGAAGCCTTGTCGAGCGTCAGTTCACCCTGATCGATGAGCCAGCGGCCGACCGATCGGTAGGGCTGGTCGTTGTGGCCGGCGTAGGCCAGCCGCACGGTGCGCTGGCTGCCGTCGGCCTCGATGAAACGCAGGCGGCCGGAGCCCTGGATCTGCAGCACCAGCACGTCCAGCGGATCGGCCACCCAGGCGACCTCGCGGCCGCGCAGCGCGGCCATCGCGGCGGGCTGGGTGTCGAGCTGCTGGCGGGTCCAGTAAGGGCGCCTGGTGGCCAGGTCGGCGGGCGGCGAATGCAGTGGCACGCGGAACGTGCCGCGAGGCTGGCGTGAGGCAATCACCAGGGGCTCGTAGTAGCCGGTGATCAGGCCGTCGGGCGCGCCGTCCAGACTTTCCACGCGGTAGGGCTGCAGGTGCCGGACGAGCCAGCGCCGCGCTGCATCGTCGTCGGCCGGCGGCGCTTCGAGCAGCACGCGCGCGCACAGTTCGGCCCAGCCTGCCGCCGGCCGCCCGCAGCCGGCGCGTAGCGCGGGCCAGGCCTGCAGCACGCGGTCATCGGCCCAGCCGGGCAGGGCACTCCATTCCACGGGCAACCAGCGTGATCGCGCCCGCTGCATGGCGACCGGCGGCGCCGTGGCGGCTGTGGGCGGCGGGGCGGGTGTGGTGGCATCGCCCGGCGTGGCGGGCGCGGTGCCGTCGACCGGCGTGGCGGGGCTTTGCGGCGGCACGCTCGCGCAGCCGGCCAGCGCTCCTAGAATGAGGGCGAGCCCCGCATGAGGGACGCGGGAAAAGCAGCTTTGCAACCTGGAAGACCTCGACATGTGGCTGATTCTGATCGAGGCACTGGCGGCACTTTGCCTGCTGATCTTTCTCGTCTGGTGGATCATGTTTTCCGGGCGCCGCCGCGGCGAACGTCCGCCGCCTGACGACCCGGCCTGACGATCCGAAATGCGCCCCGCGTTCAGCCTTCCTTCGGCGGCCACACGAAGGACATCGGCTGCCTGCGCAGCCGGCCCGTCAGCGCCTTGCGGATGCGCCCGCGCTCGCGCAGCCGGATGCCGCGCGAGCGCATCGCCACCCGCATCGCCAGCCCGAAGCTGACCACCAGGTTGAGCACGCCGGTGACCGCGATGCCGGCCACGCACCACCAGAATGCCGGCTGGCTGAAGAGGGGCCAGCCGATGGCGCCGAGCGCCGCGCCGAGCTGCCCGCTGCTCAGCGTGACGTGCCGTACCTCGATCGGCAACCCGAAGATGGCGGCCAGCGCCGGCACCAGGCCGAGCAGGAACCCGAGCGAGATATTGGCCGCCAGCCCCGACACGTTGGCGCGCCACCAGGCCGCCCAGCGCTGGGCGCGGGCCGCACCCAGCCGCGCCACGATGCGCGGGTTCCAGGCAATCGCGCTGTCGAGCCGGTTGAAGACGAACCAGTTCTCGGCCCAGCCCGCCACCAGAGAACTGGCGAACAGCAGCACGCCGGTGAAGGCCGCATAAAGCGCTGTCGGGCCGAGCAGGGTCAGGCTGTGCAGCACGTGTTCGGCCGTCTCGACGCCGACCAGCGGCTCGCCGTGCAGCCAGCGCGCCAGGTACTGCAGCGCCAGCACCAGCGGCGCGCAGACCAGCAGATTGCCGACGATGGCCGCCGACTGCGAACGGATCAGCATTGCCACGCGGTCGACGAAGGCCTCGATGCCCGCGTCGGTGAAGTCGCCGTCCACCGCCGGCAGCCAGGCCGCGATGGCCGGCGCCGTCATCGCCGGCTGCTTGGTGGCCAACGTCCAGTGCAGCAGCATGATGATGACGAAGCTGGCGGCGTAGTTGGCGCCGGCCCAGAAGCCGCTCCAGAACACCGTCATGCCCAGCGCCGCGACGGCGAACTTGACGAAGGTGGTGCCGGCGATGACGAGGCCGCCGCCGGCCGCGCTCTTCAGCATGGCCGCGTACTCGGCACGGTCGCGTGTGATGTAGTGCTCGCCGCTGGCCGCGCTGCGCTCGGCGACCTGGCGCGCCAGCAGCGAGTAGTGCCGCGTCATCAGCGTGCGCACGCCCTGCTGCTCGCCCTGCATGCGCAGCAGGTCGAGCACCATGCGGTGCACTTCGGCCGCCGGCTCGGGCGACAGCACGCAGTCCACCAGTTGCTCGATGCGCAGCGTGCGGCCATGCAGCTGGTCCAGCTCATAGACGATGTCGACCGAGACGCCGAATTCCTCGAGGTGGCCGGTGACGCTGGCCGCCGCGCTGCGGCAGGCGTCGAGCAGCGCGCGCAGCAACCTGGACTCGCGCCGCATGTCCTCATGGCGGCCGTCCTGCACGGCGCTGCGCAGCGCGTCGGCCACATGCGGCAACTGGCGGAAGGGCTCGTTGGCGAGCAGTGCGCGGTCCATGCGCTGGCGCAGCGCCGGTGAATAACCGGCGGCGTTGACGGCGCTGACGAGGATGGTGACGGCGTCGAGCATCACGCCGCGCCATGACCCGTCAGCCGGCGCCATCAGTCTGCCCAGGCGCTGCCGGGTGTCGGCGTCGATGACCTCGATCCACGAGCCGTCGTCGGGCTCGAAAAGCAGGTCGAACAGCGCGGCCAGGTCGGTGGTGTCGGGCGTGCCCGGCAGCAGCTTCTGGCGCAGACGCAGCATCAGCTCACTGCCCAGCGCGTTGCGTGCGCCGAAGCCGAAGTCGGCGAACAGCGCCGCGCCGTCGATGTCACGCCAGCTCGCCTGCAGCATGGCCATCACGCGGGCGTTCAGTTCGGGCTGTTTGTCGAGCAGGTTCAGCAGCAGGCGCAGGCGCACCACGGGAAGGGGCGTCTGCCGGTCGGTGGTGGCGCCCGGCACGCTGGGCGTGTGGCGCAGCCACTCCAGGGTGCGCACCAGCCAGAGGTGGCGTTCAGCCTGGCTGGCCCTGGCGTCGGCAGCGTTGACGAGTGCGGTGAGGTCCCAGGCGCAGCCCACGCTCCTCGGTGCATTCAATGCAGCAGGCTGGGGCAGACCAGCTCGAACTCGGGCACCGTGGCTTCGAAGGGGTGCGCTTCTTCGGTCATGCAGAAGAAGGTGCCGCGCATCTGGCCGTGACGCGTGTGAATGCGCGTCCAGCTCGTGTATTCGAAGTTGTCGCCCGGCTTGAGCAGCGGCTGGTGGCCAACCACAGCGAGGCCGCGCACGTCCTCGCGGTTGCCGTCGGCGTCGGTGACTATCCAGTGCCGCGCCACCAGTTGCGCGGTGATGTCGCCGGTGTTGCGTATCGTCACCGTGTAGGAAAACGCATACGGCCCGTCGGGCGCTTTCGATTGATCGGGCAGGTACGCTACGCGCACCTCGCATCTGAACTCGGGTTTTGCCATCCCGCCATTGTAAGTAGCCACTTGAAGTCAGGGAATGAACACCTACCGCATCGCACCCAGCATCCTCTCAGCCGACTTTGCCCGCTTGGGCGATGAGGTGCGCGACGTCATCGCCGCCGGCGCCGACTGGATTCACTTCGACGTGATGGACAACCATTACGTGCCCAACCTCAGCTTCGGCCCGATGGTCTGCCAGGCGCTGCGCAAGCATGCCGTCACGGCCGGCGGCGCCCGCGTGCCGATCGATGTGCACCTGATGGTGCAGCCAGTGGACGCGCTGGCCACCGCGTTTGCCAAGGCCGGCGCCGACCTGGTGAGCTTTCATCCCGACGCCAGCGCGCATGTCGACCGCACGCTGCAACTGATCAAGGCCGAAGGCTGCCAGGCCGGGCTGGTGTTCAACCCGGCGACCTCGCTCGACGCGCTGGACTACGTGATCGACCGTGTCGACCTGATCCTGATCATGAGCGTCAACCCCGGCTTCGGCGGCCAGAGCTTCATCGAGATCGCCTTGCGCAAGGTCGAGCGCGCCCGCAAGCTGATCGAATCCACCGGCCGCGACATTCGGCTCGAGGTCGACGGCGGCATCAAGGTCGACAACATCCGCCGCGTGGCCGATGCCGGCGCCGACACCTTCGTGGCCGGCAGCGCGATCTTCGGCCAGGGCGACTACAAGGCGGTGATCGACGCCATGCGGGCGCAGTTGGCCGGATGAGGCGGGCACCGCGCGACTCTGAGCGGTCCTGAGCGGTCCTGAGCGGTCCTGAGCCTAAGCGCTGCGGTCCACCCGCAACGCCAGCACCACCGAACTGGTGGTCTTCGTGACACCGTCGATCTCGCCGATCTCATCGAGCAGCACGTCCAGCCGCGCGGTGGTGTCGGCGTGCAGCAGGGCGATGTAGTCGAACTCGCCGCTGACGGAACACAACTGCCGCAACTCGGGCAGGCGAGCCAGCCGCTGCGTGACGACACGCGCCTTCTTCGGCTCGGTGACGATGCCCACGTAGGCCTGCACGCTGCGGTCGGCCTCGCCGGGTGACAGCCGCACGGTGTAGCCGACGATCACCCGCTCACGTTCCAGTCGGGCCAGCCGCGCCAGCACGGTGGTGCGCGCCACGCCCAGCTTGCGCGCCAGGCTGGCGGTGCTGTCGCGGGCGTTGGCCTGCAGCAGGGCGATCAGGTCACGGTCTAGCGCGTCACGGGCCATGCGCGACATTATGGCGAGCCAGTCTGACGATATGACGGTCCTGACCCGTTCATCGTCGAAAGCATGCTTTCTTTCGTCTGCCGGGTTTTTTAGACTCGTCGCCACTGCTGCCCAACTGAGAGAGAAAACCATGCGCATTGCCCTGCTCGGCGCCGGCCACATCGGCCAGACCATTGCCCGCCTGCTCGGCGCCACCGGCGACTTCGAGGTGACCGTGGTCGACCGCAGCGCCGACGCGCTGGCGCGGTTGCGGGGCGACCCGGCGAAGACGCTGCGCATCGAGACCGCCGACCCCGGCGCGCTGCGCGACGTGCTGCGTGGTCAGGACGCGGTGATCAACGCGCTGCCGTATCACCTGGCCACGCTCGCGGCCACGCAGGCGCTGGCCGCCGGCTGCCACTATTTCGACCTCACGGAGGACGTGGCCGCCACCCAGTCCATCATGAAGCTGGCCGAAGGCGCGGCCACCGCTTTCATGCCGCAGTGCGGGCTGGCGCCGGGCTTCATCGGCATCGTGGCGCACCATCTGGCGCGCAGTTTCGACAGCGTGATCGAGGTGAAGATGCGGGTGGGCGCGTTGCCAGCCTTCCCGACCAACGCGCTGAAGTACAACCTGACCTGGAGCGTCGACGGCCTCATCAACGAGTACTGCCACCCCTGCGAGGCGATCCGTGAAGGAAAGCTGATCGAGGCGCTGCCGCTGGAGGGCATGGAGCACTTCAGCCTGGACGGCACCGAGTACGAGGCCTTCAACACCTCGGGCGGC